>WNFL01403370.1_pt1 | contig 29100 bp, 30 predicted proteins | sample 5400361 | NCBI WGS metagenome assembly WNFL01 (sample SAMN13153351, study PRJNA577476) | soil metagenome | isolation source: 40 cm soil on Douglas fir-dominated hillslope | place: USA:California | collected 2013-09-17
AAAAAAGGATCGCCGTGATGCTAGCAGCGCGCATATTCATCTTCACCCTTGCCGCGACGGAGATTACTCCCGATACATCGGCGTCTTCGTGAGGTGCCGTTCGGGCGCTGGCGATGATGGTGGAAGAGCTGGCGGGGACAGAGCCGGAAAAAATTAAACCCGAGGCCGCCAAAATCCCATCCGGGTTTCGCAATTACCGCTTGTAACCCGCCGGCGTTTCCGCGAGCGGCTCCTCGTCCAGATACATCAGCTTCGCCGGGTTGTCCTTCAGCATCACTTTGATCTCCTCCGGCTTGATGCCGAAGCCGAGCAGCGCGCGGATGAAGACCCGCATGCCGTCGATCGCGTCCATGTGCAGCACCTGGCCGAAGTCGCTGCCGATGATGCAGCGGTCGGGGCCGATCGCCTTGATCGTGCGGATCGTCTCCATCGGGTCGGCGACCGGCTGGTAGAGGCTCGGGATCATCGGCTGGCAATACGTCCCGACGTAGACGCCGAGGTCGCGGAGCTGCTTCATCTCGTCGAGGAGCAGCTTGTTGAGTTCGAGCAGCGGGTGGTCGAGCGTCGCGCGCACGCCGATGTCTTTGGCGAGCTTCGCCAGCGGCAGCAGCTCTTCGAAGTCGGTGTGGCCGAAGCCGATGCCGACCCGCTTGTCAGCGGCCATCTCCATGATCTCTTTGACTTCCGGCAGCACCTTGCCGTCCGCGCCACAGAGCCGCACCCCTTCCTTTTCCGGATGGCCCGCGCCGCGCCAGAAGCCGTAGGAGGTGAACGTGGGGAACCAGATCATCTTGAAGTTGGGATATTGTAATCCGACGCGGATGTACTCGGGACGCATGCCGAAGCAGCAGCCGGCGCCGCCGTAGACCTCCACGCGATGGCTGAGCTCGCCGCGCTTGACCATGTCGTCGATGTGGCGCTGCGTGAGGTAGGCCGAGGTCGCGCTCACGTTCCAGTGGTCCTTGAAGGCGATCGCGCGCATGCCGCACTTCGACGCCTCGATCGCGATCTGGATCATGTCCTGCGAGCGGTGGACGAAGTCGGGATAGGCGTGGATGTGGCAGTCGATCGCGCCCTTGAGCAGCTCGTTTTCGATCCCCGGATAGATTTTCAGCATCTCCGGGTTGTCCTTCAGCATCTGGTAGAAATAGTCCTTGGCGTTGAGCTGCTTCACGCGCTCCACGCTGAGCGTCCGTCCCACCATCAAACTCTCCGCCGCCGCCGCGTCTGCCGCGAAATCACACATGTAAAAATCTCCCTTCGGTCGATGTTAATTTTGAATTATGAATTTTGAGTTTTGAATTTACTCTCGCCTGTCGCCTCGCGCCTATCCGTTCCCCCACGCCTCGAGAAATCTCCGCGCGTCCTCCACCACCGGCTCGGTGACGGGCACATAGGGGGTGACGAGGCGCGTGGCGCCGGCCTCTTTGAACGGGATGAGCTTTTCCTTGATCTCCTTGATCGAAGTGCCGGGGACGACCGGCAGCTTGTCCATATAGTCGTCGGTGAGCGCCGCCATCGCCGCCTTGAAGCCGCCTTTTTGGAACGCCGCCTGGATCGCGCTCACCTCGGCGTCGAAGCCGAGCCCCTTCAGCATGTCGCTGTAGTGGTCCGCGAGGTTATAGAACGTGAGCACCTGGCGGAGCTTCGAGCGCGCCCTGGCGCGGTCCGGGTTGAGCGAGACGCGGCACTTGGCGATGATTTCAATCTTACTCGGATCGCGTCCGGCCTCTTTGGCCCCCTCGCGCACGCGCGCGGCGATCTCGCGGATCTTGTCGGGCGTGGCCATGTTGATGAAAACGCCGTCGGCGATTTTCCCCACGAGCTTGGTCATCTGCGGCCCGAGGCCGGCGAGATAGACGGGAAAGCTCGGGTGCGCCGGCTTCCAGGAGAGCTGGAAGCGCTTGCCGGTCTGGTAAATTTCCCCGTCGTATTCGACGCGCTCGCCGGCGGCGACCTTCCGGACGATGTCGATATATTCGCGCGCGCGCTTGAGCGGACGGTCGAAGACGCCGCCGTGCCAGCCGGCGATGCTCTTGTTGGCGACGCCGAGGCCCAGCAGCAGCCGGCCGCCCGAGAGGTCTTGCAGCGTCGCGGACTGGATGCCGAGCGTCACCGGGCTCCGCCCGTAAATATGATAGATCGCGGTGCCGAGCTTGATCGTCTTGGTCCGGCTCGCCGCGGCGGAGAGCAGCACCAGCGGATCGGTGCTGTTCGACTCGCCTTTCCAGAACGCGCCGAAGCCGACTTTCTCCGCCAGCTCGACCAGCTCGATCACGCCCGGCGCGGGATAGTGCGCGGCGGAATTGATTTCGATGTCGTGGATCATGTTCTCTCCTTTCGGAGCTCGAGCCCGATCTCTATCGTGAGTACGGGCCCAAGGCAAGCACGGCCGAATGGAGAATACCGAGGTCGACCATTTTCCGGACGTCCACTCTGGTCTTGATCAGCCCGTGTTGAAAATACCACTCCTGGTCGTCCTGGATCTCCCGGACGCTCACTTCCCCGCCGGGCGCCAGCTCCTGCACGCCGAGGCCGAGCCGGAGCGCCGCTTTGTCGGCGACCCGGAGGTATTTGGCGACGGTATCGACGATCTCGTCGATCGAGCCTTTCTTTTTGACGACCGCGTCGTAAAACCGCCGCTGGCCCTTGAGAAATCCGATCATGAATTTTTCCGCCGCCTTCGGGCGGCTCCGGATGAAGGCGTCGGCGTAAAATAAATTGTTGGTCATATGGCCGGGAAAAAGCTCCGCCAGATCGGCCAGCGCGACGCCGGCGCCGCTCTCTTCGACGCGCGCGCCGAAGGGCTGGACCATGAAGGCGACGTCGATAGCGCCGCGCGCCAGCGCGCCCGCCATGTCGCCGAAGGGCATCACGCGGACGGCGACGTCCGCTTCCTTGAGGCCGCCTTTTTTGAGAAAGCCGTCGAGGTAGATGCGCGACAGGCCGCCGGCGCTGTTGAGCGCGACGATCTTGCCTTTCACGTCTTTGATGGAAAAAGATTTTCCCGGCTCGAACAGCGAGCTGCGCGCGATGAACCGGCCGCTCCCCTTCGGGCCGACGCGCGACTTCGCCGCGACGACTTTCAAGCCGACGCCGCCGGCCACCGCGTTGTAAATCGCCGGACTGATGCTGCCGCTCCCGGCATCGAGGTCGCCGCCGGCGAGCGCGGCCATCTGCGGGCCGGCGGACGAGCTGAAATAGATCGGCTCGACCGCGACCCCCTGTTCTTTGAAATAGCCGCGCTCCAGGGCGAGAAAAATCCCGGCGTCGGCGTTGATCATGAGGAGCCCGAGCCTGATCTTCTCCTCCTCGGCCCGCGCCGGCTGGAGGGCGGCGAGCAGAAAAGCGAGAGAGAGAGCGCTGACGCCGCCGCGCGCGCCCATTCTAGGCGCTGGCGATGAGGGCGTGCGGCCGTTTCGAAAGCCGCTCGGCGCCTTTTTCACCGACCAGCACCGTCCCGCCCCAGGCCAGGTGGACTTTTTCATCCGCGCTTTTGACCGCCGGCCGCCAGAGCCAGAGGGTGTTTTTCTCGACCGTGAGCCCTTTTAATTTGTCCGCCGACGCCGCCGGGTCGATGACCGGCCCGTCGTCGCCCGCGCCGCGGGCGGCGAGCAGGATCTTCGTCTTCATGCCGTTCTTCTCCGCCACGCTTTTCCCGAACTCGATCACTTCGGCGCACGGCGTCCCGGGCTTCAAGAGCTTGAGCCCCGCCTCGAAGACTTCACGCTGCCGCTCGACCGCCGGCTTCCAGGCGTCGGGAACCTGCCCGAGGAGAACCCCCTGGTCCTCTTCGGCGATCTGTGTGCCCCAGACCGAGATGATTTCGCCCCGGACAAAGGAATCCGCCTTGAGCCTGACTCCGAGCGGCGGATTGGCGAAGCGCTTGCCCTCGACGGCGAGCGCGAACGGATAGTATTCGTTCCCCAGCTCCATCATGCGCGCCATCACTTTGGCGTAGACCTCCGCCGCGTCGGCGCCGGGCCGCGCGGTTTTTTCGAGCTCGTCGATGCCGGCTTCGGCGATGTCCGTTGCCTTCCGCATGGCGGCGATCTCCTCGGCGCTTTTGATATAGCGGACGAAGCCGAGAATATCCGTCGCGTCCTCGAACCTGGCGTTCGGCAGCCGCTTGAGGACGGCGGAAAACGCGCCGTGGTTGACGACGCCGTCGATCGCGGCGACGTGCGAGACCCTGCCGCCTTTCAGGCCGGCGACGCCGATCCGCGCGCGCTCCATGCCCGACTCCAGAAGGGCCTCGGCCATCGGCTCGGACCATTCGCGGCTGGTTTGCCACGGCTCGGGCGCCCAGGTGTTGCGCGAGCTCCTGTCGGCGATGATGATCGGCGCGCGGCCGTCGGTCGGCAGGATCACCGACGAGCAGCGGAGCTGCGTCAGGTAGCGCGCGTCGACGCCGTCGCCGAGCGGGACGAAGATGCAGTCGAAGCCCGCCTTGGCGCCGCTCTCCCGCACCGCCTTCCACCTGCGGTCGCGCTCGGCGAGCGAATAGTCGGACCAGACGTAAACGGTCGCGCCGGCCCTCGTCGGTGGTTTGTAAGCCATGGCTTTCTCCTTTTATTGAAGCGCGATCATTCCCGGCGTCCGCTTGACCAGCTGCTCGGCGCCGTTTTTCGTGATCACGACGCAGCCGCCCCAGCTGTACTGGACCTTCTCGTCGTCGGACATCGCGATCGGCTTCCAGATAAAAACGTTGCCCTCGCGCATGACCACGTCGCGCGTCTTATCGCCCCGGTCCTGCGGCGTGAGCAGCGGCCCGTCGTCGCCGTAGCCGCGCCCGTGCATGAGGATCAGGCTCTTCATGCCGCGCTTGTCGCCGAAGCTGTTGACCGTGTCGACGAACTCGCCGAAGACGATGCCGGGCTTGAGCGTTTCCAGCCCGGCGTAGAACAGGTCGCGCTGGAGATCGACCACGCGCTGCCACTTGTCCGGCACCGGCCCGAGGAGAAAGCCCTGCTGCTCCTGCGCGATCAGGCCGCCCCAGAGCGCGTCGGTCTCGTTGTGGATGCGGTACATCGGCTGGAGGACGCGCCCGAGCGGCGGGTCTTCGAAGCGCGGCAGCCGCGCCGCGTCCATCGGGCCGGTGTAGAGCGCGAGCGGATAGTAGCCGCTGCCGAGCTCCAGCATGCGCCGCATCACGCACGTATAGAGATGCGAGTCGGCGACGCCGGGGCGCGCGACGCGGCCCATCTCCTCGATGCCCGCCGCGGCGATCTCGGCGCCGCGCCGCAGACAGTCGATTTCCTCGCCGCTTTTGACGTAGCGCGCGAAAGCGACCACGTCGTTGTCGTTTTCGAACTTCGCGTTGGGGAGCCGCCGCAAGAGCTCGGCGTAGGAGGTATGGTTGACCACGCCCGCGTAGGCGCGCCCGTGCACCATCTTGCCGCGCTCGAGGCCGGTGACGCCGATGCGCGCGCGCTCCATGCCGCATTCCGTGAGCGCCCGGGCCATCGCCGCGCCCCAAGTGCCGTTAGTGGATGCCTCGACCGGCCGCGGCTCGGGAATCCACTCGTTGCCTTCCAGGTCGCTCACGACGATCGGCTTCCGCCCGTCGGTCGGCAGGATGACCGCGGCGTTTTCCAAGAGCGTCAGATAGCGGCAGTCCGAGCGCATGCCGCGCGCCTGCTCGAGCGAGAGGTGCTGGTTGCGCCCGTCGACGCAGAGCGGCACGAGGATGCAGTCGAAGCCGGCCTGGGCGGCGTGCTTTCTGACCGCCTCCCAGCGGCGGTCGCGCTCGGCGAGGGAAAAGCCTTTCCAGGTGGTGTCGGCGGGAGCCTCCATATTTTCCTCCTTTAAAAATTACGCGCGCAAAAAACCCCGGCCGCATCATTCACAGCGCAGCACTCGAGTCCGAGCGGCGGGCCTGGATCGGCCGAGGGCGCGGGAACGTGCAGTTGCGAAGACGTATGGGGTGCTTGGCGCTATATTGCATTGAATTTTCGACAGCCGCTCACAGCGGCAGCTTGAATGTCCGCCTCGAAGCACCGCCCCATTGCCCTCGGCCGGAGAGGTCCGCCGGGCGGACTCCGCATCGCCCCCACTCAGCCCCTGACCGGCATTTTTAGCCGCGGCTTCACTTCGTTTAACAACATTCGCGTCTGTCCTGCAACATCCGCCGCGACGAAGCGCGCGACGACCGCGGTCAACCCGGCGTCCACGTAGCCTTGCAGCTTTTTAGCCGAGTCCTCCGGCGTGCCGAAAAACGGGCTCAAATGCTTGAGCTGCGCCCGCGGCTGGCGGAAGTAGCGCTCCGCCAGGGTCCAGCCTTCTTCTTCGGCGCCCGCACCGGCGCTCAGATGAAACGTCGCGAACAGCGCCGAGGAGAAATTTCCGAGGTCGCGGCCGGCGGCGCGCGCGAAGCGATCGATCTTTTGCCGCCGCGCGAGATAGGTCTCCAATGTCGGCGCCACGGTAAACCAGCCGTCGCCGAGGAGCGCCGCGCGCCGGAGGGCGTTTTCGTTGTCGCCGGCGGCGATCCAGATCGGGATCGATTGCCGCGCCGGCCGGGGCTGGATGCCGATCTCCGGCCAGGAATAGTATTTTCCCTGGAACGAAAAACTCTCTTCCGTCCACAGGCGGCGCATGACCCCGATCGACTCCTCGAGCCGCCCCGCTCTCTCGGCGAAAGGCACGCCGCAGGCCGCAAACTCCCGCTCGGCGTATTTGTACTGCGGCGCGGCGCTGACGCCGACGAGCAGCCGGCCGTCGGAGATGACGTCGAGGGTCGCGAGCGAGTGCGCCAGGAGCACCGGGTTTCTCAGCGCGGCGATCAGCGGCACCGCGCCGATGCGGATTTTACCCGTCCTGGCGGCGAGTCCGGCCATGATCGTGAGGCAGTCGGCGTGCGCCCGGTCCAACTGAGAGATGCGCGGACTGTCGCCGGTCCATAGGTGGTCGTAGCCGTCCGTCTCCGCCCGTTCGGCCGTCGCCCAGAATGCGTCCAGCTCCGTCCGGCCGGACGCGCCGCGGTCGCCGCGGATCAGATGGCGCGTGTGCAGCAGCAGCCCGAATTCCAAGCCGGATAGCATCAGCGGTAGGCGACCCGGATGCTCATCACCTGCGGCATGCCGGCGGCGACGCGCCGGAACGACTCGCCCGCGTCTTCGGTCGTCCAGAGGCTGCCGTCGTTCATGCCGAAGAGAAAAGAGTTCGGCTCTTCGGGGTCGCCGGCGACCGCGCGCGGCGCGGCTTTGAAATAGTCCGGCAGGCCGCCGGAAAGCCGCTCCCAGGAGTCGCCGCGATTTTCGCTCCGGTAAAAGGCGGTGTCGGCGCCCTCCGGGCGGCGCCAGAAGGGCGGCGGCACCGCGGCCGCCGCGGTAAAAAACAGCTCCGGCCGCGCCGGATGAAACGCCGCCTGCGCCATGTAGCGGCGGTCGAGGCCGGCGGCCGATTTGGCGAAGTGGTCGCCGCCGTCGCGGCTCTTGTAGAACGATTTGCCCGAGGTGGCGATGACCGTTTGAGGATCGTCGGGCATGACCGCGACCGAGTGGGAGTCGAACTCGGTGCCCTGCTTGAGGTTCTGCCAGCTTTTTCCGCCGTCCCGGCTGCGGATGAGCCAGCCCTCTTCGATGGCGCCGAAGATGACCACGGGGTCCGCGGGCGAGAGCGCCAGCCCCTTGACGTGGCTCAAATGCGGCGGCTGGGGAAACGTCCAGTCTTCCGTCTCCGGCAGGCTCCGGAGCGATTCGCAGTCGGTCCAGCTGTCGCCGCCGTTATTGCTCTTGAACACCGCCGACGGGCCGGTGCCGAGCACCAGCTCGCCGGACTTGGGATGCTGCGCGAGCGACCACGCTTCCTTGTAGAGAATCCCCTCGTTGATCGCGCGCCAGCTCGCGCCGCGGTCTTCGCTCCGAAAAACGCCGCCGCGGCCGGTCGCGGCGTACATGCGCCGCGGGTCCCAGCGGTCGATGACGACGGGCGACCTGAGCGCGCCCTGGTCCTGCAAGCCCGCCGGGCGCGGCTTGAAGCCGCCGTTTTCCGGCAGCGCCTGATAGAGTCCCTGCTCGGTGCCTATATAAAGGACGCGCTCCGCGCTCGCCATGGCATCCTCCCTTCGAGTTCCGGCATCAGGGAGCCGGGCCGATCGCTCCCGCGCGCTCCAGCTCCTCGGCCTGCCGGTCGCCGTAGCCCAGCTCCGCGAGGATTTTTCTCGTGTGCTCGCCGACGAGCGGCGGCGGCGCCGACGGAATTTTTTCCAGCCCTTGATAGCTTACCGCCGGCCCCACGAATTTCAATTTCCCGGCCCGGGGATGCTCGATCTCTTCGGTGAGCCCGAGGTGCTTCACCTGCGGGTCGTCCAGGACCTCGGCCATGTCGTAAAGCGGCGCCGCGGGCACGTCGTTCTCTTCCAGACGCTTGAGCCACTCGCCGCGCGTGCGGGCGGCGAAGGTCCTGGCCAGCTCCTCTTCCAGCGCGGCGTAATTTTTCCGCCGGTTATCGCGATTATTGAATCTCGGATCGGCGGCGAGATCGGTCCGGTCGGCGGCTTTCAAGAAAGCGCTCCAGAATTTTTCCGGCACCGAGCAGTGGATCACCAGCGGCAGGCCGTCTTTCGCCGGGAAAGCGAACGCGTGGGCGTTCTTGACCCGCGCGCGGCGGTCGGGGACCTGGCCCGTTCGGAGATAGCCGGCGGCGGTCTCGCCGATGAACGACAGCGTCGCCTGCAGGAGCGAGGTCTCGACCCGCGCGCCCCGTCCGCTTTTCCCACGCGCGAGGAGCGCGCCCAAGATGCCGTAGGCGGCCGACAGGCCGGTCGTGTAGTCCGAGAGCGCGATGCCCATGACCTTCGGCCGCTCCATGTCGGTGAGCAGGCTCAAAAGCCCGCTCCTCGCCTGGCCCAGCGTGTCGAAGCCGGGCCGGTCCGCGTGCGGCCCGCTCTGGCCGAAGGCGGAGATGGAGCAATAGATTAATTTCGGATTGAGCGCGCTGAGACTTTCATAGCCCAGGCCCAGCCGCCCGGCGGCTCCGGGCCGGAAGTTTTCCAGAAACACGTCGGCTTTTTTCACCAGCTCGAGGCAGACGTCGCGCCCGCGCGGGCTCTTGAGATCGAGCGCGAGGCTCTCCTTGTTGCGGTTCAGATGGGCGAAGTTCGGGCTGAACACCGCGTCCGGGGCGAAGTAGCGGTACGGGTCGCCGTCGGGCGGCGCCTCGACCTTGACGACGCGCGCGCCCAGGTCGCCGAGCAGCGCCGCGGCGTAGGGGCCGGTCACAAAGGTGGAGCATTCGACGACGGTGATGTCCGCGAGCGCGTTTACGGGCATGGAATCTTTGATCTCCGCCGTAAATCTCCCACGGTTTTCCCGGTTTATCAACCGTTATTGACAACCGGCCGCGCCCGGTGATAGGCCGGGCCTGAGGGGGGACTTTCCTATGGCTTTCGCCCGCATTCGCCACGTCGCCATTTACACGGAGAACTACAACAAGACCGCCGAGTTTTATAAAACCCTTTTCGGCATGAAGAAGATCACCTCGGGCATGACCGACGACAAGGGGAACTACGATCCGGAGCGCGGCCACTTCAGCGAAGGCGTCATCGGCCTCGCCCTTTTGCAGCGCCACGCCGGCATCCGCTCGGGGCTCGACCATTTCGGCTTCGAAGTCCAGTCGGGCGAAACGGTGATGGAACGGCTGAAAAAGAGCTATCCGGAAGTCCGGGTCACGAGCAGCCTGGCGCACGTCCCCTTCGCCGTCATGCGCATCCAGGACCCGGCGGGCACGCACATGGACGTTTCGCAGCAGGGCGTCGCCAAGGTGCGGGAGGGCTACCTGGAAGACGGCTGGGAGCAGCCGCGCCACCTGCACCACGTGGCGATCCGCACCGCCAGGCCCTCGTACCTGGCGGACTTTTACCGGGAGGTCTTCGAGCTCCGGCCGGTGGAGAGCGGCGCGGGCGACGGCCAGCTCTGCCTCAGCGACGGCAAGGTTTCGATCGTCATCATCCCGACCGAGAACAAGTCCTACCGCTCGATGACCGAGGGGCTCGACCACATCGGCTTCAAAGTGGAAGCTTTGAAAAAAGCCGAGCAGGACATCGCGGAGCTCGGCCGGACGCATCCCGAGTCGGCGCCCAGGCAGATCGACCTGGGGCGCTTCGGTCCGGCGACGCTCGCCGAGATCGACGCCTGCGCGCTCGGCCGCCGCTCGCTCGCCGACCCCGACGGCGTGCTGATGGATCTCGTGGAATGAGACGAAGCGCCGGCACCGCGCTCGCCCGTTTTCTCTTTGCGCTCGCGCTGGTCGCGCTCTGTCCCCATTTCCTATCGGCCGACGACAGAAAAATCATCGTCGGCCTCACCACCCGGACCGGCAGCAACTCGCTCCCGTTCGTCATCGCCGAGGAAAAAGGCTTCTTCAAGGGCGAGGGGCTGAACGCCCTCGTCGTCGTCATGCAGAACCAGGTGGTCGTCAACGGCGTGCTCAGCAAAAACGTCGATTACGGCGGGACGTTTTCCAACTTCGTCGGCGCCGCGCTGGCGGGGCTCCCGGTGCGGATCGTCATGTCGGTCATGGACGTCTCGGACCACGTGCTGGTCGCGAGCGCGGGCGTCAAGCGCGTCGAAGACCTGAAGGGAAAGATCGTCGGCATCAGCAGCTTCGGCGGCACGCCGCACAGCGAGGTCATCGCGGTCCTCAAAAAATACGGCATGAGCGAAAAGGACGTGACGTTTCTCCAGATCGGCGGCAGCTCGGCGCGCTACCAGGCGCTGGAAGCCGGCAATATCCAGGCCGCCATGCTGGTGCCGCCGTTCAACAAGGTCGGCCGGCAGAGAGGCTTCAACGAGATCGTGTCGTTCAACGACGTCATGAGGATTCCTCTCGGCGGGCTCGCCACCCACGTGGACAAGATGCGGGAGTCGCCGGCGGAGATGATCGGGATGATCCGGGCGCTCTTGAAGAGCGTCGATTATATCCATACCCGCAAGGCCGATATCCTGTCGCTCATGGAAAAGAGCTGGGGCGTCAAAGACCCGCAGGTTCGAGACGGCATCTACCGGGACATCACGGGAATGTACAGCCGGACGGGAATCGCGCCGGAGGAGAACATGCGCAACGTGATCCAGCTGGTGCAGGAAGGGCGAAAGAGCAAGGCGGCCGCCGCCGTCTCCGACGTCGCCGACTGGAGCTTCGCGAAAAAGGCCAACGAAGAGCTAAAGAGATAGGCTCACGACCCCAGGGATTTGAAAAAACCTTCCCTCTCCAATTCGTCGAGCAGCGCGTGGTCGACGAATTCTTCCGGCTTGCGGTTCCTCAGCTCGGGGCTCGTCTCGGCATAAAAATCGAGCGTGTCCTTGATCCCCTGCATATCGACGCGCGGCGGGAAGGAAAACCGCGGCGCGAAATAGGCATAGGTGTCGTTCAGGATCTCCCGCTCGTCGAGCCGCATCCGCTGCGCGAAGACTTTGATCGTCCGCTCGCGGTCGGTCTTGATCACGCGGACCGCTTCGGAATAGGCCTTGAGGAAGCGCTTGACCAGGTCGCGGTTCTCGCGCATGTAGCCGCGCCGGACATAGAGGGTGGACTGGGAAAAATTGGCCCGCATCTCGCCCATGTCGGCGAGCATCCGGTAGCCCGCCTTGATCGCCTTGGTGAGGTGCGGCGGCGAGAGGATCGTCGCGTCGAGGTTGCCGACGGTGAGCGAGAGCAGCCGCGTGGGCGCGTCGCCGCCGACGACCACGCTCACCTCCTGCTGCTTCAAGCCCCACTCCTTGAGCGCGAGCTGGAGCGCGATGTCGTTGGAGCCGCCGAAATTCAGGATGCCGATTTTCTTCCCGCGCAGGTCTTTGGGCGAGCGGATTTCCGGCTTGACCACGACCGCGTAGGGAAATTTATTGTACGACGCGGCGAGGATCGCCACATCGGAGCCGCGCGCGTAGGCCTGCAGCGGCGCGGTGCCCGAGCCGGTGGCGAACTGCGTGCTGCCGCCGAGCAGCGCCGCCACCGAGCGCGCGCCGCCGGTGATCATCACCAGGTCCGCGTTGATGCCGTATTTTTCGAAGAGCTTCAGATCCTTCGCCACCCACGAGGCGCTCTGAAAGCCCGACACGCCGCCGAAGTCGGCGACGACCTTGTCGGCGGCAAGAACGGGATAAGAAATTAAGAGGGAGAAAAGGAGCGTCAACAACGTCGTGAAACAGCCCCTCGCCCTTCGACAAGGCTCAGGGCGAACGGGACAACCGTGAATTATTTTCCGTTCATGCTGAGCCCGTCGAAGCATGAAAAACCCTTTTCGCACCATGCTCAAGTTTTCCATCCTTTTACCGAGATATCGATCCCGTTTCCTTCGGGATCGTGCAGCCGATATTCCGCGAAGGGAATCCGGTCGGGCCGCTTGGCGCCGCGTTTGACGCCGGACTTCTCGGCGCGGTCGCGCATCTCCTCCAGGTCCTGCACGTGGAAGCCGAAATGGTTGAAGCCGTTTTTTTCCTCGCCGACGCGCTGGTAGAGCAGAGCGACGTTGAAGTAGCCGTCCGAGACGAAGATCGACGAGCGGTCCGAATAGGCGACCTCGTTCATCCGGAGCACGTCGCCGTAAAAATTCGACAGCCGCTTCGGATCGGCGGTATAGAGCGCCAGGTGGCGGATCGGAAACTGGCTCTTTTTTTGCGCCGCGCCGAAGCTCCGGCGCGACAGGTCGATCAGGTTGCCGTCCGGATCGGCGATCTGGCGCTCGCTGTAGGGAGCGGAGGGCTTGTCCCCCTTCTCGGCTCGCTTCTCGACGTCCTCCATGTTTTCCACCTCGAAGCCGCTGGCATGAATGCCCGGCTTGGCCTCGCCTTGATGCTTCAGCAGGGCGAGGGTGAAAACCCCGTCGGAGAGGCGGACCAGGGAGTCGCTTTCCGCGACGGTGCTCAGCTCGAACACCTCGCGATAAAAATCCGCCAGCCGGACCGGCTCTTTCGCCGTGATCGTCAGACAGCGTAGTAGAGACATAAAACCTCCATGTTCGAATCTACCCGATGGGTCCAGTCCCGCCTGCCGGAAGCCTGCGCCCCGCCGTTTGCCCCAATGAACTTTAGCTTGAACCAGTCCCCGGCCGCAATAGCTTCGCTTCGGCGTTCGCGGCGGCGCATCCGGGAAGATGCAGCTTGACAGCAATGGCACCTTCTCGTATGTCTGCAACAAAGATGGCTTCGGGTTTCAAGACACGGCTTCATCTCGAAACTATAAACCTGAAACTCGAAACTTCCAGGAGGTTGCCATGGGCGAGCCGCCGAAAATCGTCACCGGCCTCGGCAAGGCCGAGCTGCACCGGATTCTCGTCCGGGGCCGCGACTTGACCGAAGAGCTGGTCGGCAACATCACCTTCGGCCAGATGACCTACCTGATGCTGGCCGGCCGCATGCCGACCGCGGGCCAGACCCGCATGGTCGACGCGCTGCTCACCATCCTGGTCGAGCACGGCATGGTCTCGAGCGTGATCGCCGCGCGCCTCACCTACCACACCGCGCCGGAGGCGATCCAGGCCGCGGTGGCGACCGCCATTCTCGGCGCCGGCAGCGTCCACCTGGGCTCCTCCGAATGGTGCGCGCGCATGCTCCAGGAGGCGCTGCCGCCGGGCATTCATACGGCCGATCTCGACGCCGTCGCGGCGACCGTGGCCGGGCAGTACGAAGAGAGAAAGCAGCGCATCCCCGGCATCGGCCACCGCACGCACGCCGAAGGCGACCCGCGCGCCGACCGCCTGTTTCAGATCGCGCGCGAGACGGAAGTTTACGGCCGCTATTCGGATCTATTGCAAAAGATCGCCGCGGCGGCGGAGGCGCGCCGCGGGCGCCGCCTGCCGGTGAACGTCACCGGAGCGATCGCCGCGGTGGCGTCGGACCTGGGGCTGCCGTGGGCGATGTCCAAGGCGTTCGCCATCATCGGCCGGACGCTCGGCGCCATGGCGCACATCGGCGAGGAGATGCGCAACCCGATGGCCGGTCAGATCGACGCGGCGATCAAGTCCGCGCTGGTCTACGAGCTGGACGAAAAGGAGAAGCCATGAAAACCCGGCGGCGGTTCATCCATTTGATTTTCGCTTCAGCCCTTTTCCTGCTCCCGGCCGCCGGCGCCGACGCGCAGCTCAAAAAGCTCAACCTGTCGTACACCGCGACCAGCCCGTATCAGGCGGTGGTCATCATCGCCCAGCAGGCCGGGATCTTCCGCAAGAACGGCCTCGACGTGTCGCTGATCTTCATGGCCGGCGGGTCGCTCGGCATTCAAGCCATGGTCGGAGGCGACGTGCCGATCACCCAGGCGGACGGCTCCGCTTCCGTCGGCGCCAGCGTCGCCGGGGTGGACGTGGCGATCTTCGCCAGCTTCCTCAACACCTTCCCCTACAGCCTGGTGTCGCTGCCGGAAATCAAAACGGTCGAGCAGCTGAAGGGGGCGAAAATCGCCATCAGCCGCTTCGGCAGCGCGACGGACTTGAGCGTCAAGATGGCGCTCGCCAAGGTCGGGCTCAATCCCGAGAAGGACGTTACGCTGCTGCAGATCGGCGCGCAGACGGCGCGCGTCGTGGCGCTGCAGTCGAAGAGCGTGGCGGCCACGATCATCACGCCGCCGTTCACGCTGACCGCGCGCAAGATGGGCTACAACACGCTGATCGATATGGCCCAGCTCAACATCCCCTATCAGCTGACGGCGCTGGTGACTCCCAGGGCCTTTATCAAGGCGCATCCCGACGTGGTCATGGCCGTGGTGCGGTCAACGTCCGAGGCGATTCATTTCTATAAGACCCAAAAAGAGGCGAGCCTCAAGATCCTGGGCAAATATCTCATGACCACGGACCGGGAAGCCCTGGATGAGACCTACCGCGAGGTGAGTCTCAAGGCCGTGCCGGAAAAACCCTATCCGACGCTCGCGGGCGTGCAGACGATCATCGACGAGCTGTCGGCGAAGAATCCCAAGCTGAAGAGCGCCAGGCCCGAGGATTTCGTCGACATGAGCTTCGTCAAAAAACTGGACGATGAAAAATTCTTCGACCAGTTGTATAAAAAATAAGCCGGAGGCATTGCCGATTCTCCCCGGCTCCGGCGGTCGAAGCCTTCTCTGACGTCTCCGGCATCGAGGAATCCGAAACGCCATCTTGAATGACGCCCCCCCATCTCCCCGCGACGCCCCGCCCGGGCGGGAAAGCGCCGCGGCCCGGCGGATTTTATCGGCCGCCTTCTTTTCCGTTGCCGCCCTGGTTCTCACCGGCTACGTCTCGCCCCCGATCGCGCTGGCCCTCGGGCTCTGCTTCGGCCTCGGACCGGGGAATCCCTGCCCGCGCGCGGCGGCGGCGGCCCGGCCGCTGCTCCAGGCGTCGGTCGTCGTCCTCGGCTTCGGCATGGACCTGTTTTCCATCTGGGAGGCGGGAAAGAGCGGACTGGAGTTCACCGTGGCGACGATCGTCGGCGCGATGGCGCTCGGCTGGTGGCTCGGCCGCCTGTTGAAGATCGAGCGGGACACGGCGCTGCTGGTTTCCGCCGGCACGTCGATCTGCGGCGGGAGCGCGATCGCCGCGGTGGGGACGGTGATCAAGGCGGACCCGAGAGCCATGTCGGTGGCGCTCGGCACCGTGTTTTGCCTGAACGCCCTCGCGCTCTTTCTCTTCCCGCCGCTCGGCCATGTCCTGGGCCTGAGCCAGCGCGAGTTCGGGCTCTGGGCCGCCATCGCCATTCACGACACGAGCTCGGTGGTCGGCGCGGCGGCCAAGTACGGCGAGGAAGCGCTCGTCGTCGCGACCACGGTCAAGCTCGTGAGGACGTTGTGGATCCTGCCGTTGACCCTCGCGCTCGCGCTGTTCCGCCGGCAGAGAGCCGCCGCGGTCGGCTTCCCCTGGTTCGCGGTTTTTTTTATCGCCGCCGCCGCGGCGCGGACGCTTTGGCCCGAGCATGAAGCCGCGTATCTGCTGATCAAGCGGGCAGGGATACTGGGCCTCACCCTGACGCTGTTTTTCATCGGCTCGGGATTGTCGCGGCAGGCGATCAAGTCGGTCGGGGCGCGCCCGATGGTTCAAGGGGCTCTGCTCTGGATCGCCGTGGCTGCCGCCGGACTGATCGCGGTCCGGATGCTCGGCAGGCTTTAGCGCCGGCCCGGCGTTCGACACTCATGGGACGTTGCGCTATACTCGCGCCTGAAAAGGGATGGCGTCCTATAACATTGCCTTCAAGCCATCCGTCGGAAAGGACCTGCGGTCGTTGCCGAAGGCGATGGTTGTCCGGGTCCTCAAGCAAATAGAAGCCCTAAAAGAAAATCCTTTCCCTCCGCAGTCTGTTAAATTAGCAGGCGCGAGCGGATATATCGAATCCGGATCGGGATTACCGCGTCATCTGGAACAAAAAAGTCGGGTGGCGCAAAAAAACGGAAGGAACAAAAAATGAAAAATTTCATTAGAGACAAGAGTGCGATTGTCGCTCTTGCAGCCGTCTTGGTTCTCGCCTCCGGCTTGTACTTTTCCAATGTCTCGGCCCAGGACGCCAAGTCCCTTTTGCAAGGCTATCAGGAGCTGTTCGACAAGAGCCTGAAGGAAAAGAAGGGGCTCAATTTTTACGTCAAGGGGCAGACCATCGGCGCCGTCTTCGTCAGGATGATCGGGAGCGACGCCGTCGAAGTCCGCAACCAGGCCTACGGCCGGATCATCATCCGCCTCGACAGCATCGACGCGCTGGCGATCAACTGATAGAATCTCCGCTATGACGACGGCCATGCGCATCGTTATGGCCTGCGGAGCGCTCGCGCCGCTGCTTGTCGCCGCTGTCGGACACGCGGGGGAACCGCCCAAGCCGCGCGACGACGTCGCGCAGATGATCATCATGATGGACGGCCTCAGGGACAGAAACTGCGCCGAGCGAAAAGTAGACAAGACCGAGCTTTTGGAGACGGCGCCGGACAAGAGACCGGCGGTCGAGCGCTGGACGATCGACCGCTGCGGCAAGCCGGTCAACTACCGCGTGAAGTATTCCAAGGGCGGCGCCGACTTCGACGTGCAGCTCGAGAAATGACGGCGGCGGCGTGGAAGCCCGGACTATTTTGCTCGGCGCCTGCGCTTTGATTTTCCTACTCGGCATCCCGCTGGTATCGAGGCTCGTACCGCCGAACCGGCTTTACGGCTTCCGCACGACAAAAACTTTATCGCGACCCGATATCTGGTACCCGGCCAACCTCTTCGCCGGATACGCCCTCATGCTCGCCGCCGCCATATCGGCGCTGGTCATCTCCTGCGCGCCTGCGCTGTCCGAGATGGAAGACGCCGCGATCATCGCCGCGCTCGTCCTCGGCGCGACGGCGGCGGCGTTCGCCTACCTCAAAAAACTCGCATGAGCGGCCCGGCCGGCGAATAATTTTTTCCTTGTCATTAACATTGGAATCGCACTAAAATCTCGACCCGATGGCGGCACACTGGGAACACTTCCTGAAGCGGTGGACCGACGCGGGGCTGATTGAACCTGCCGCAGCCGCGCGCGTTCGCGCCCACGAGGCCGCCCAGGAAAACGCGGAAGGGCTGCGCTGGCCGGTTCTGCTCGCCATCGCCCTCGGCGGAATATTGTTGGGCGCGGGCGTGCTCCTCTTCGTTGCAGCCCATTGGGAGGCGCTTTCCCCTGCTATTCGATTCGGCCTCGTTTTACTTCTTGTGGCCGTCTTCCACGTCGCGGGAGCGCTTCTCGCCGACCGCTTCCCGGCGCTTTCCACGACGCTGCACGCCGTCGGCACCGTCAGCCTCGGCGCGGGGATTTTTCTCACCGGACAGATTTTCAACTTACAGGAGCACTGGCCCGCAGCCCTGATGCTTTGGGCGGCCGGCGCATGGCTGGCGTGGGCGCTGTTACGGGATTGGCCGCAGGCGGCGCTAGCGGCTCTGCTCACGCCGGCCTGGCTCGCCGGCGAATGGATCGAAGCGACGCGCGGCTTTTCCGGCGGCGAAAAAATCCTCCCGGCGGGGCTGCTGCTGTTGGCGATCACTTACCTGACGGCGGTCACGCCCGAGAAAGAGACTTCGACGCGAAAGGCTCTCCTCTGGATCGGCGCGGTGGCCGTGCTTCCACTTGCCGCAGCCGTGCCTTTCTTTAATCAATTCGCATCCAGGCAACTAAACTCTTTGCCGGAAAGTTATTACATCTTCGGCTGGACCGTCTCGATCTTCGTTCCGCTTCTCGTTCCGCTTCTGACAGCATGGCGGTTGAGAGGAAGCGCCGCCTGGATCAACGTCATCGCCTCTCTCTGGGTTATCACCTTGGGAATGACCGGGCAAACTTCTCGACCCGATACCGATCTGGGCATGTACGCGGCGTGGGCGGTCGGAGCGGTCGGGCTCGTCGCATGGGGTGTGAGAGAAGCCCGCAAAGCATGGATCAACATCGGCGTCGCCGGATTTGCCCTGACGGTGCTGTTTTTTTATTTCTCGAACGTCATGGACAAGCTCGGCCGCTCCGCGAGCCTCATCGGGCTGGGCGCGTTGTTTCTGCTGGGCGGATGGTTGCTGGAGACGATGCGCCGCCGCCTGGTCGCGCGGCTGGAGCAAGCGGCATGAACGCATGGATCAAAGGCCTGGTCATCGCCGTGGTGCAGGTAGGTTTGGTGGCGTCGCTCGGCGCCAAGATGCTCTACGACCGCGCGACCCGGCCGCGCGTGTGGGCGCTGACCGCGCCTTACGACCCCAATCTGCCGATACGCGGCCGCTACGTGAGCCTGCAGCTGGTCGTGGAGGCGCCCGGGATTCAGGAAACGAAACCGCGGGGCATGCTGGTCCTGAAGGCGGTCGCCCTGCGCGTCGAAGGCAATCGGCTGATCGCCGAACCCATTCCCGGGAGAATCCTTTACGACTCTTCCGATCTGTACGTGCGCTTTATCGACCGCCGCGGAGAAAAACTGGCCGTTTTGAATCAACCCGTGGCGTTTTTCATCCCCGAGCATATTGCCGATCCATCGCGCCGTGCGCAAGGCGAGGAGCTTTGGGTCGAAGTCACCGTTCCCCGGAAAGGCCCGCCCCGGCCGATTCGCCTGGGCGTGAAAAAAGGTGACGGGCCGATCGTGTCGCTGGAAATTCACTAGGGGTGAACAGAGCGATGGTCGATCCTTCAGACTGGCGAATCCTAAATCAAGAAACCTACCTAAAAGGAGTCGCGTTACAGTGGCGCACCTATCGTCGATACCCAAAGAATCCGGACTGGGATCACGATCATTGCAGCTTCTGCTGGGAGAAGTTCATAATCGAGAACTACCCCGACGTTCTGCACGAAGGGTATTGTACCCTCGACGAGTATCATTGGATTTGCGGCAAATGCTTCGATGATTTCAGGGAGATGTTCCAGTGGCGGGTTGTTCGCTCGGATGAAGCATAACCCGAAAGCACGGTACCTGTTTTGGGCCTTGTTCGCATTCTTTCTTAGCCTATACGGCTTCTCCGGTTTGCTCGTATGGAAGCGCGTTCATCCTCCGCCTTTTCTGTCAGGATTATTTTGTTTACTGCTGGGACTCATGTATTTGTATTTCTATTACGACGATAAATAGTGTTCGGCGTTAACCACCCCTGATTAGGCTTCCCGGACTTGACTTCCCCTCTCCCCTTTCATATGTCTCGTTGAAGCGGCACGGAGAAAAATAAATCCATGGCAACGCGGTCGGCGCGGGAAGAATACATCATCGGCGTGGACACCGGCGGGACCTTCACCGACATCGTCGTGATGGGCGCGGCGGGCCGGGTCTGGACGGCGAAGGCCTCGACGACGCCGGACGATTTTTCCCGCGGCGTGATGGACGCGCTCACCGAAGCGGCGAAGACCGTCGGGATCGACAGGCGGGAGCTCCTCGGCCGCACCTCCCTCTTCAAGCACGGCAGCACGGTCGCCACCAACGCGCTCATCACCCACAGCGGCGTCAAGGTCGGCTTCATCCCCACCAAGGGATTCGAGGATACGACGGAGATCATGCGCGCGATCGGGCGCGTCGACGGCCTGCCGGAGGAGGAGATCCGCCACGTCACCTGGGTGACCAAGCCCGAGCCGCTGGTGCCGCGCGAGCTCGTCGCGGGCGTCGCCGAGCGCATCGACTATCGCGGCGAGGTGGTCGTGCCGCTCGACCGCGAGGACGTGATGGCGGCGATCCGCCGGCTGATCAAGGAGGAAAAAGTCGAGGCGATCGCCGTCAGCCTGCTCCACGCCTGGGCCAACCCGAAGCACGAGGAAGAGATCCGGAGCCTCGCTCTCGAGGCCGACCCGTCGCGCAAGGTCTACTGGTCGTTCGCGAGCGCGCTGTCGCAGGTCGCGGGCGAGTACGCGCGCGCCAACACGGCGATCCTCAACAGCTATCTCGGCCCGACGGTCGAGCGCTATCTCAAGGGGCTGGAAAATAAATTGAGAGCCGGCGGCCTGCGGGAGCCGCTGCTCGTCATGCAGGGCAACGGCGGCGTGGCGCACCGCGAGCAGGTCTCCGCCATCGCCAATCTACAGTCCGGCCCGGCCGGCGGCATGATCGCCGCGGCGCACGTCGCCGGCCTGTTGAAGCACAAGAACGTCATCACGACGGACATGGGCGGCACGAGCTTCGACGTCGGCCTTATCACCGAGGGTTACTGGCGCTATGCGCCCGAGCCGATCGTCGAGCGCTTCCGCATGCTCCAGCCGATCATCGACATCGAGTCGATCGGCGCCGGCGGCGGCACCATCGCGCGCGTCGACCCCGACACCGGCCGGCTGCTCGTCGGGCCGAAGAGCGCCGGGGCGAGCCCCGGCCCGGTCTGCTACGACGGCGGCGGCGCGGAAGTCACGGTCACCGACGCCGATCTCGTTCTCGGCATCATCGACCCGGACTATTTTCTCGGCGGCAGGAAAGTTTTGAACCAAGAGAAGGCGGCGCGCGCAGTCGAGGAGAAGATCGCCCGGCCGCTCAAGTTGAAAGTCCATGAGGCCGCGGCCGGCGTCTACGACATCGTCAACAGCAAGATGGCCGATCTGATCCGGCGCCAGGTGGTGCGCACCGGCTATCTGCCCGAGGAGTTCGTGATCTATGCCTTCGGCGGCGCCGGCCCCGTGCACGCCGCCGGCTTCGCCGCCGACCTGGGCGTCAAGCAAATCTATATCTTCGCCACCTCCCCCGTCTTCTCGGCGTTCGGCGCGGCGGCGGCGGACGTCATCCGCACGCGCGTGCTCACCTGCCAGTACATTCTCCCGGCGGAGCCCGCGGTCATTAACAAACGGCTCGCGGCGGTCGAGACGGAGATGCGCGAGATCATGTCGGCGGAGGGATTTTCCGCCGGCGAGACGGAGTTCCGCCGCTTCTTCACGATCCGCTACCGGCGCCAGACCGCGGGCGTCGAGCTGCCGGTCGCCTGGGACCGGCTGACGGCGGAGCGCGTCCTCAACTTGCTCAAAATGTTCGAGAAAAAATACGAGGAGCTTTACGGCGCGGGCGCCGGCTACACCAAGGCCGGCGTCGAGTTGAGCGCGATGCGCGTCGACGCCGTCGGGCGCGTCGCCAAGCCGCGCCTGAAAGCGCTCGGCGGCAGGACGAGCCGCGCCGCCGCCGCCAAAAAAGGCAAGCGGAAGATTTTCTTCACCCGCCCCGAGCGGAAGCTCGTCGACACCGACGTTTACGACTATTCGCTCCTCGGTCCCGGCGCGCGCGTCAGGGGGCCGGCGGTGATCGAGCTGCCGTTCACGACCACGCTGGTGCCGCCGGGGTTTCAGGTGACGATCGACGAGTACCTCAATCTCGTGATGGAAGTCGGCTAAATTAATTTTTAATTTTGAATGTTGGATTGAGGATAGAGAGCGACGGATGAAAAGTAAGAAAGAGAAGATCGATCCGGTCCGCTTCGAGATGTTCTTCCACCGCCTGTGGGCGATCGGGGAAGAGGGGCGCATGACGCTCCAGCGCGTGACCGCCTCGCCGATCGTCTCCCAGGGCGGCGAGTGCATGAGCTCCTTCTACAACGAAAAAGGCGACATGGTGCTCGCCTGCTCGGGCCATTTAAGATTCGCCGCCGCGACCTCCGACGCGATCAAGAGCCTGATCCAGAGCTTCGGCGGCTCGCCCGGCTTTCACGACGGCGACCAGATCTTTTTCAACGACCCTTACGTCGCCGGCTCGCACACCTACGACATGATGGTGATCAAGCCGATCTTCCTGAAGAACCGGCTGATCGCCTGGACCGCCACCAGCACGCACACCGCCGATACCGGCGGCCTGCTGCGCGGCGAGGCGTTCGAGATCTATCACGAAGGCATCTGCATCACCTGCTTGAAGATCGTCGAGCGCGGGGAGTTCCGCGAGGACGTTTTCCGCACGCTCACCGGGCAGTGCCGCGACCCGCAGTACGTGGGGCTGGACTTGAAGGCGATGATCGCCGGCAACAACGTCTGCGCCCGGCGCTACCTGGGGCTGGTGGAAAAGTTCGGCGCCCCGTTCGTCGCCGCGGCCGGCGCGAAGATGATCGAGGATTCCGAGCGGAAGGCGCGCGCCAAGCTCCGCTCGATGCCGGACGGCGTCTGGGTCACGCGCCAGTACGTGACGACGCTGGATCGAAAGACGCGCAAGGCCGTGGCGCAGCAGCTCTTCTGCACGATGACGAAAAAAGACGACGAGCTGCACCTCGATTTCACCGGCACGAGCCCGCAGACCGACACCGACCACAACTCCACGCTGCCGAGCACGGTCGCGCACATCGCGCTGGCGCTCACCAACACGCTTTTCTGGGACGTGCCGTGGAGCGACGGCAAGATGCGCCCGGTGAAGATCACCGTGCCGGAGGGAAGCATTCTCAACTGCCGCTACCCCGCCGCCTGCGGCGCGGCGCCGCGCATCGGCAACGTGCTCGTCTCGACCGTATGCGAGGGCGCGGCGAAGATGCTCTACGCCTCGGGGCGGAGCGAGGACGTCAACGGCTCGACCACCGGGAATCTGGAGTTCGTCGGCGGGCCGGGCTATTTCTACGGCGGCCACGCGCGCGAGGGCATCCGCGTCGCGCAGGGTCTCTACGACATCCACGGCGCCGGCATGGGCGCGGCGCCCTACCGCGACGGCGTCAACACCGGCGGCCACATGAACATCCCCTCGGCCGGCATCAGCGACGTCGAGCGCATCGAGATGCAGTATCCGTTTCTCTATTTCACGCGCGGGCACAACCGCGACGGCAGCGGCTTCGGCCAAAACCGCGGCGGCCTCGGCAGCTACCGGATTTATCTGATCTACGGCTCGAAGGACTGCTCGGTCGATTACAAGCCCTACGGCGGCATCGCGCAGGGCGGCTTCGGCCTCTTCGGCGGCTACCCCACCGGCAGCGGCGCGATGCGCGTGATGACCGAGGCCGGCGTCGGGATGCTCGACAAGGTGAAGCAAGGCGAATATCCCGACGCGCCGTCGATGCGCTCCGGGGAGTGGGGCAGGCCGTTTCATCCGGAAGGCGTGCCCGAGCGCATCGCGCTCCCGGAAGGGAGCCTGCTCGTCGACTATGTCGCCGGCGGCGGCGGCTTCGGCGATCCGCTGGACCGTAAGCCCGCGGCCGTGCTTACCGATTTCGGCCGCGGCTGGGTCAGCCGCGAGACCGCCGAGAAGATCTACGGCGTCATGCTCGGCGCGGACGGCGCAAGCGTCGACGAAGGCGCGACGGCGGCGCAGCGGAAAAGTATCCGCGAAAAGCGTCTCCGCGAGGCGAAGGCCGCCGCGGGCAAGACCAGCGCCTTCGACGGCAACGGAAAGAAGGAATTAAAGACGATCTTGAAGTTCCACGCCGCGCTCGAGACCGCCGGGGAGAAAAAGAGCCCGGTCGTCCGCTGCTCGCGCTGCGGCCACGTCTTCTGCTCGGCAAAGGAGAACTACAAGCTCTACGCGCTCCACCGCGTCGTCCACCTGAACGATTTCATGCCGCACGCGCTCCCGACCGGCGAGCCCTATATCGGCGAGTACCGCGAATACTTCTGTCCCGGCTGCGCGACCCAGCTCCAGGGCGACCTCTTCTTCCCGCCGCTCGGCGGCGAGCCGATTCTGTGGGACATCAGAATCGCGTAAGCTGGATAAATCGGAATGTCCTCGAGAACATAATACGCCAAAAATGACCTCGTCCTTCCTCAGATACGTGAAACAAACTTCGCCACCAGTAATGGGCATACGTTAAACATAAACCCACCCAAACAATGGCAGTGAGTCCTTTCAACTGTCCTCCCTGACCCACATTTAATGAATGATTCTAGTGCTGCTCTTGAGGGCGATCAAGAACTTTCTCATTTTGCTTGACAGCATCCCGGCGCTGCAATAAGCCTGAAATCCCATGAGCCTCAAAAACAAAGCCGCCGTCGTCGGCATCGGCGAAACGCCGGTCGACCGGCTCGGCGGCAAGCCGGGCGAGCTGAAAAAATCGACTGCCGAATATCTCTCGTGGGCGGCGCGCCTGGCTCTCGAAGACGCGGGCCTGGAGAAAAAAGATCTGGACGGCCAGGGGCTCGCGGCGATCTACACGACCAATCACTCGCAGCCGTTCTGGCCCGAGGAGGCGGCGAACATCCTGGGCCTCGCCCCCGCCGTCTCGCTCGCGGGCGGCAACGGCGGCGCCAGCGCCGTGTCGCTTTTGGGCCACGCCGCGGCGATGATCGACGCCGGCGTCGTCGATCTCGTCCTGATCGTGTCCGCCGCCGCGCCGTTTTCCGAGCACGGCCGCACGCGCGCCGAGCCGGCCGACACGAAGAATTTCGAGATGCCGTTCGGCGTGATGGGGCCGAACTGCAAGATCTCTTTCGTCATGAGCCGCTATATGCACGAATCCGGCATGACGGTGGACCATTTCGGCAAGATCGCCGTCACCGCGCGCCATCACGCGACGCTGAACCCCGAGGCTTACTTGAAAAAGCCGCTCACGCTGGAAGAATACCGCGGCTCGCGCCTCATCTCCGACCCGATTCGCCTTTACGACTGCGTGCTGCCGGCCAACGGCGGCAAGGCTTACATCATGGCGTCGCCGGAGCGGGCCCAATCGCTCAGGAAGCCGCCGGTTTCTCTCCTCGGCTGGGGCGAGCGCAACAACGCCAGCGCCGGGCCGCGCGCGCGCGCGAATCCGCTGATCACCGGCATCCGCGAGTCCGGCCGGGCCGCCTTCGCGATGGCCGGCGCCGCGCCCGGGGACATCGATCTGCTCGCGCTCTACGACGACTACGTGCCGATCATCATGCTGCAGATCGAAGACCTCGGCTTCTGCGGCAAAAACGACCGGGAGTTTTTCGAGCGCACCGACTTCACGATCACGGGCGATCTGCCGATCCAGACCGGCGGCGGCATGATCAACTGCGGCCAGCCCTCGACCACGGGAGGCATGCTGCACGTGATCGAGGCGGTGCGGCAGCTCCGGGGCGAAGGCGGCGCGCGCCAGGTCGCCGGCGCGGAGCTGGCGCTCGCCACCGGCCTCGGCGCGGTCAACTACGGCAAGAACTTCGGCTGCACCGCGGCCGCCATTTTGGGAAAGAGCTGATATGGCCGACGCCGTCCAAGAAATACCGAAGCCTCTCCCCGAGATCACGCCCGTCAACGAGCCGTTCTGGCGCGCCGCGGCCGGGGGCGAGCTGCGGATGCAGAAATGCGCCGCCTGCGGCGCGTGGGTCTGGTGTCCGCGCCCCGCCTGCGTCGAGTGCGGCGGCGACCGGCTGGCCTGGACGCCGCTCAGCGGCCGCGGCGAGGTCTTCGCCTTCACGGTGATCCGCGAGGTGGTCGGCCGCGCCCTCCGCGGCTTCGAAAAAGACATCCCCTACGTGACCGCCTGGATCGACCTCGAAGAGGGCCCGCGCATCTGCAGCAACGTCGTCGGCTGTCCGGTCGAGCAGGTCGCGATCGGCATGCCGGTCGAGGTCGTCTTCGAGAAGGCCGCCGGCAACATCTTCCTGCCCAAGTTCCGCCCGCGATAATCCGTGCCCGGTTGAATGAGTTTCCGGATGGGTATATCTTTGATCAGCCCATTCAAACCGGAGGCCTGGATGAAAACCTTTTTCTCGACCCTGATGCTCGCGTTGCTGGCGCTCTTCTTTTCCACGGCGAACGCCGCGGCTCAAGCCAAGGATTCCAGCGAGGTCAAAGACGGCTCGACGGTGAGTCTGGAATATACGCTCAGCGGCGAAGACGGCGCCTTGATCGAGTCGAACAAAGGCAAAGAGCCTTTGCGCTACGTCGACGGCCGGAGCCAGATCATTCCCGGACTGGAAAAGGCGCTCGAGGGACTGAAGGTCGGCGCGCAAAAGAAGGTCACGGTGAAGCCCGAAGACGCCTACGGCCCCGTCGACCCGAGCGCCTTCAACGAGGTGCCGAAGGATATCATCCCGCAGGAATCGCTCAAGGTGGGCACGATTCTCATGGCGACCAACGCCCAGGGCGAAGTCCGCGAGGTGCGCGTTCATGAGATCAAAGAGAAGACGGTGGTGATGGATATGAACCATCCCCTGGCGGGCAAGACCCTGGTCTTCGACATCAAGATACTCGCAGTAACGCCTCCCGCGACGAAATAGCCTTCCGGCTCGCGCCGACGCTCCATGACGCTCCAGGAGTTCGCCCGGAACCTCCGCACCCGCCGCGACATCGTTTTCTTCACCGGCGCCGGCATCAGCACCGAATCCGGCGTGCCTGATTTTCGAAGCCCCGGCGGCATCTGGACCCGCTACACTCCGGTTTATTTCGACGAGTTCGTCGCCAGCGCACAGGCGCGCGCCCGCTATTGGAAAATGAAACAAGAGACCCACGAGCTCTACCAGAACGTCCGGCCCAACATCGCCCACCACTCCATCGCGTCGTTCGAGAAGCGCGGCCGGCTGCTGGGTCTCATCACGCAGAACGTCGACGGCCTGCACGGACTCGCCGGCGTCTCGCCGGAAAAGATGGTCGAGCTGCACGGGACCGACCGCAAGGTGACCTGTCTCGGCTGCGGCAAGGAGTTCGAGCCCGGACCGATCTACCGCCGCCTGAAAGACGGCGTCGCGCCTGCTCCGTGCGACGTCTGCGGCGGCTGGCTCAAGCCCGCGACCATCTCCTTCGGCCAGCCGATGCCCCGGGCGGAAATGCGCCGGGCCGAGGAGTGGAGCCGGGCGGCGGAGATTTTCATCGTCGTCGGCTCGTCGCTCGCCGTCCAGCCCGCCGCGTCCTTCCCCGTCGTCGCCCGGGAGAGCGGCGCCATGCTCGCCATCGTCAATCGAGAGCCTACCCCGTTGGACTCCCTCGCCGATTACAATTTTCGCGGCGCGATCGGGGAGTTTTTTACCGAGCTGAATCCGCTGTTGGCCGACGGCTGACCGCACGAATCCTCGACTTCCACCGTACGATTGTATTACACTCGCGCTCGTGCCGCGGCGATTCTACTATGGCTACGTCATCCTCTCCCTCTGCTTTCTCAACATGCTTTTCGTGCGCGGCGCTTTCGGCTCCTTCAGCGTCTTTTACGTCGCCCTGCTGGAGGACTTTCACTGGTCCCACGCCGTCGGCGCCAGCATCGTCTCGCTGAACTCCCTCATCTACGCGTCGGTCTCGCCCGCCGTCGGCTTTCTGTTTGACCGCCTCGGGCCGCGCGTCCTGATGCCGCTCGCCGGTCTCTTGATGGGGCTCGGCTTTTTCTTTTCCGGCTTCAGCAACTCTCTCTGGGAGCTGTACGTCTACTACGGAGTTCTCGCCGCCGTCGGCCAGGGCGGCCTCGGCTTCGTCACTCAAAGCGCGCTGCTGTCCCATTGGTTCGTCCGCCGCCGCGCGACGGCGATCGGCCTGGCGACGGCCGGGCAGGGCCTGGGAATGATAACGATCGTGCCGCTCGCGCAGATTTTGATCTCGCGCGCCGGCTGGCGCGCCGCGTTCATGCTCATCGGCGGCCTCATCCTCGTCGCGGCGATTCCGCTGAACGCGATCTTCCAGAGGCGCACGCCCGCCGCCGTCGGCGAGTTTCCCGACGGGGCGACCGCCGCTCCGGACCCGGCGGCGCGCGCCGCGGCGGGCGGCGGCCGCGACTGGACGGTGCTCGCGGCGCTCCGCTCCGCGCCTTTTTGGATCATCGCCGCCGGGCACCTGGCGCTCGGAGCGGCCCTCTTTATTATTTACACGCACTTGGTCGCGCACCTGGTCGAAGAGGGATTCGACAAGCTGACGGCAGCCTTCACGCTGGGAATGGTCGGTCTCATGCGGGTCGTGGGAACGTTCATCTGGGGCTATGCGTCGGACCGCTTGGGGAGATCGCCGGCCTACGCTCTTTCGATTTTCATCGCCGCGCTGGGCATTTTTTGCGTGCTCGGAATCGGCGCCGGATCGCCGCCGTGGCTGCTCTACGCGGCCGCGGTCCTGTACGGCGTCGGCCACAGCGCGGGGAACCCCACCTATGGAGCGGTGATCGGAGATATCTTCGCCGGCAGGAATATCGGCACGATTTTCGGTTTTCTCGAAATTACCTTCGGCCTCGGCATGGCGCTCGGCTCATGGTCGGGCGGGAAAGTCTTCGACCTCACGGGCTCGTACCGCTGGGCGTTCGCGCTGAGCCTGGGCTGCTTCGTCCTCTCGTCCCTCGCCGTTCAGGCGAGCACGGTGTGGCGCCGGAAGCATATCGATGCGGACCGGTAGGCGCGCTTAAGAAAACCCGTCGGTACCGTTCTCGGCCTTGTTCTTCGAGAAGGCGTTACCCGTATTGACGAACACGTAGTCCGGGCTGCCGTTGTTGAAAGAGCATTCGACTGGAAATAATCCACTCCTCTAAGTCTCCTCCACTCCTGGGAACGAAGCCGGATTTTTGCGCGGCAGCCATTCTTTTCTCCGGAGCGCCTCCGCCACCCGCGCCATGACGCCGGGCCAGTCGCCGGGGCTATTTTGGCGAAAAAGACGCATCGTGGGATACCAGGGCGCCGTGTCTCCGGTCAATCCCCAGCGCCAGTCCGCCGCGCCGCTGAGCAGCGTCCAGACCGGCCTCCCGAGGGCGCCGGCCACGTGGGCGACGGCGGTGTCGACGCTGATGACGAGATCGAGCTGATTCACGATCACCGCGAGGTCGCCGAAGTCGCCGAGCAGCGCGTCGAGAGCGCGCACGCGGATTTCCGCCGGAAGCTCCGCGAGATCTTTGCGCCGCTCCCCTTTTTGCAAACTAAAAAACTCCACACCGGGAGTCCGCAGGACCGGAAGAAATTC
>WNFL01153685.1_pt2 | contig 29082 bp, 31 predicted proteins | sample 5400361 | NCBI WGS metagenome assembly WNFL01 (sample SAMN13153351, study PRJNA577476) | soil metagenome | isolation source: 40 cm soil on Douglas fir-dominated hillslope | place: USA:California | collected 2013-09-17
TTGCTTCCTGCATCCTCGATTGCGCGGACGGGCAGCTTGCGCGGGCGCGCGGCACGCCATCGATTACGGGCATGATCCTCGACGGCTTGACCGACAATGTCGTCGGCACGGCGGTGTTTGTGGGCATGGCGCATGAGGTCGTGGTCTACACGGCGCAGCCTTGGTTGTGGCTGCTCGGAATCGCGGCCGGGCTGAGTGCTGCCGCCCATGTCTGGGTGTTTGACGCAAGGAAAAAACAGTATCTGCAATGCCTCGGACTGACGGCCCCGGATGAGGCTATTTCCGTCCTCGCCTCGCAACGGCGCCAAGCGCGGCGGCGCGGGAGCTGGTCCGAGGTCATTCTGTTAAGCGCTTACGAGTTCTTTCGCCGCGCGCAGGATCTCGCGGCAAGTCCGGCCTCCGCATCCGCCACTTCGGCCTTCCGGCGCGTCAATCGCCGCCGAATGCGGATCTGGACCTATATGGGATCGGGCACCCACTTCTTCGCCTTGTATGTTGCGGCGCTCGTCTCCCTGTTCTGGCCGCCGGCGCTGCTCGCTTGTTCGCTGCTGTACGTCGGCCTGAACGTGATTTTTTTCGTGTTGCTCTTCGACGGCTGGGCCTAGCCGATTGGACAGGGTCCGGCACGCCTGATAATTGTTGAACGACGCGGCTTGTCCGATCGGAACCAGATGCTTGCGCGCCCGGTAAGTCCCATCGAAGGGATCGCCTACACGCCCGAGTTCATGGCGGCTGCCAAGCGAATGAGCGAGGTCGACAGCCTGCGGACGACTTTCGCGGTCGCTCGGCAGTGGCTCATCATCGCCGCAGCGTTTGCGGCAGCCATCTACAGCGGCAACCCCTTGGTCTATGCGATCGCCTTCGTGGCGATTGCTTCGCGCCAACAGGCGCTTGCCGCGTTGATGCATGAAGCGACGCATCGCCGGCTGTTCGGCAATGCCGAGCTCAATGATTTTGTCGGCAATCTTTTCTGCGCGCTGCCGATCGGGTTGTCACTCGCCCGTTACGCGGACGAGCATCTCAGCCATCACCGGGCCCCCAATACGAACGAGGATCCCTATTGGCTGATCTTCCAGGCCAATCCTCGCGCCTGGAATTGGCCGAAGTCTCGGCGCGGCGCGGTTGGGCTTCTGCTCCGCGACGTGCTTGGGCTGAATACCTTGAGCAGCGGCCGCGAGATTGCAGCCTGGACGCCGTGGAGCAACCACTTTTCAAGCCGCCCGCATCCCGTGCCGCTGCCGCTCACCGAACGGATTCAGCTCTACGGGCTTTATGCCGCGGCGGCGGTTCTCATCACGCTGACGCACGCGTGGGCTTATTTTCTGCTGCTCTGGCTTCTTCCGGCCCTGACGCTTGCGCCACTCTTCGTGCGAATCCGGGCGATCTCGGAACATTTCGCGCTCAAGGCCGAGAATGGCACCGAGGCCACCCGCGACGTCGAAGCGCATTGGCTGGAAAGACTCACCATTTGCTCATTCAACATCAACTATCATCTGGTGCATCACATCTTCCCCTACGTGACTTACTCGAATCTGCCGAAGATGCATGCTCTGCTTTCCCAAAATGCCGAGTTCAGGCGGCTTGGCCCTCTCAGCCGAACCTATCTCGGGAGGAACGGCGTACTGCGCGGCGAATTGATATCGCCCACAACCGTCTAGACCGTTCTCCTCATCCTAATCGCCGGCAAGTTTTTCATCACCCCTCAAGCTCCGCCGGCCAATGTTGAGGAGCACCACATAACCGTAACCGATATCGGGCGTGAGATAGATGGCGTGCTGCAGTATAGCGGCCGCAAACGCGGTCCCGGGCGGCACGCCCAGATAATTGTAGATGAACAACGTCGTCGCTTCGAACACGCCAAGGGACGCCGGTGGTCCAGGTATGACGGTGGCGAGATTCAGGGCAGTCACCACGAGGAGCGACGGCATGCTGGATCGCCAATGTGGCGCCGATTTCGATCGATTTCTTCACCACCGTCAAGGCGAGGGCGCCAGAGGCACGCGAAGGGCTCCGCAGCAACCCGAGATATTGCGCGAGGTCGGCGATCACGCGGATCGCTCGAGCCAAGGGCGGCCAGGACTTCGCGGCAAGCTGATCCAGCGAGCCCCTGTAATGTGCCGCGCCCAGCATCGCTGCGAGTGCGCATGCGACGAGCGCGATCAGAGTCGTGCCGGGAGTGGCGAGAGACGCCGGTAGCGGCGCAAAGACAACCGCCGCACAGACCAAAGCCGCTTTGCCTATGCCGGTGAAGAGTTGGTCCAGCCCAAGGACCAGGAGCGCTGCGCCGCGGTCCAGCCCACCTCGCATTACCAGCAATCCGAGTGCGGACAAGTCGCCAGTGAAAAAAGGCAGGACCGTGCGTGCTATCGACGTCAATGTCGTGATCTCGAAGACGCGTCCCCAGCGAAGCCGGTAGCGCCGAGGCACGAAGAGCCACCATTGCGTCGCGGCGACAGGCGCGCCCGCAAGACAGACGCCAAGCCCCGCCGCCATCCAGATCAGCCGGGCGCGACCAAGCGCGACCCACGTTTCATGCCAAGGTGCGAAAAACGCACCGGCAACGACAGCCGCGGCGTATACGAGCAAGAGCGCACCGATCGGAAATCGCCGCCGGAAGACCGGTCCCGCGCGGGGGGCGTCTTCGCCTGAGATTTGCGGGCCCTCAGTCGCCGGCAAACCGGACGCGGGCGTCTTCGAGATCGGCGAGATCGTCGATTTCCGTCCAGCTGCCGGTCTCGATCGGGACGACGCCGAATCGATGCCCTTGGTTGATCAGGTTTTGAAACGCCTCCTCGTAATAGGCGTGCCGGCGACCGGCCTCCATCATGCGATCCAATTCCCGCCAAACCGCGTCGGCGCTCCCGGCTCCAATTTTCTGGATGCCGATGGATTCACCATAACATGTGGATGGATCGAGCTCCTTGGACAGATTCAAGACCCGGCCACTCTCGACAACGGCCTTCATTTCTTCCTGGCCGAGCCCGCTGCGCGGATCGACAAGAAGCGCCGACCCGGGTGCCCGTTGAAGCGTCTTAAAAGGGTTGCGCCGCAGGACGACGTCGGCGTCGCAGAGGATGAAGCCTCCAGGCTCCAATGCGAGATGCGCGCATTGCAGGCTGACGGCATTGTTGGACGTGGCGTAATGCGGGTTGTAGGCAAACTTGACGGCCAGCTTCGGCGGATGGTGCGCGAGATGGTCCATCAGCCGATCCGACTTATGACCCGTCACGATCACCGCGCGCTCGACGCCTGCATCGGCGAGTTGCGACAACATCCGATCCAGGATCGTTGTGCTGCCGACCCGGACCAGGCATTTGGGCATCGAATCCGTGAGCGGCGCGAGACGTGATCCCGTTCCCGCCGCCAGCAATACGACCTGTCGCGTCATGGCCGGCCTTCAGGAACTCGCAATCGCCGCCGGCCGGTCCTGGCTCTTGATCTCTTCAGCAACGGCGTCGAGAAAGGCTTCGATAGTGATGCTGTCGAGCGATCCCATGTTGGAGACGATGAAAGAATTCTCGCGCAACGCGTTCTTGCACTCATAGACGACGAATCCGCGCCCGCGGAGGGCCGCATGAAATCCGGCGGAGCTTCGGCCCTTGGGCAACTCCGCGACGATTACCGAAGCTCCGGCGTGAGACGCGTCGAAGCGAGCACGCAATCCGAGATTGGCGAGACCCTGGCGCAACTGTGCGTTCAAACCGAGGTAACGAGCTCTGCGGGCGGCCGGGCCGCCTTCATCTTCGAGCTCTCTGATCGCCTCGTTCAACGCCACGAGCGCATGCACAGGGGGCGTAAAGGGTGTTTGACTCGAGGCTTTCGCGGCGACGCGGTATCGTCTTAAGTCGAGGAACATCGAACGCGGCGCAATCCGCTCCGCCTCGGCCCAGCAGTCGTTGCGAACGAGTACAAAGCTCGCGCCCGGAACACCGTGCAGACATTTGTTCGGACTTCCAATCACGATCGCCGCCTGAACGGAACTGGCGCTGAACTCTTCCGCGCCCAGACCCGAGACCGTATCCACGATGAGGCGCGCCTTGTGCCAGGCGCAGATGGTGCCAGCGGCCTTGACCGGATTAAGCTGTCCGGTCGATGTCTCGTGATGAACCATAGCAACGTTGTGGATCGACCGATCCGCGGTGAGCGCCTGATCGATTTCGTTGAGCGGGATGGAGAAGCCCCACTCGTATCGCAGATGCGCAACCTCGAGACCGAGGATCGTCGCGATCTCGACAAGGCGTTCGCCGAACGCCCCGTTCGAGACAACGAGGATTTTCTCCCCTGGGGCGACAAAGGTCGACAATACCGCTTCCGTTGCCGCGGTGCCGCCGCCGCCCAGGAACAGCACGTCGTGCTCCGGAGCATCGCTGATGCGCTTGAGCCCATCGCCCAAGCCGTTCAGCAACGAGGAGAATGCAATATCCCGATGCCCGATATCGGAGCGCGCCATCGCCTCGCGCACGCGACGCGAAGTCTGGACTGGACCCGGAGTCAGGAGAATCGGGTTGTCTCTATTCATCTGCTGACCGGCATCGTTGCCCTCATGCGGCTCGCAAGTGTCCATGCGGCCGCGTCAATGCTTGCAAGCTTTTCTTCGGAACTAAATCCCCCCGCTCCGAATGCGGAGCAGACCAACAAAGCTATCACGCGTATTTAAATGGGTCAAAGATCGCGGCCCGCGAGAGCGCGAAGACCGTGCCAGCCGCGAACGATTATTGCGACGGCAGGCGGGTGACGATCGCGTGTTGCAAGCGGCGCGGAAGCAGCCCGAATAGATTTTTCGCCAAGGCATAAGGCCAGGGAAATGCAAACTCGGTCCGGCGGCGCGCGACCTTGCGTCTGACGATCGCCGCGGCGGCTTCCGGCGTGATCATGAACGGCTTATCCGCGGACACGGACCGGCTCATCGGCGTGTCGATGAAACCCGGCGATGCCAGCGTGACCGACACCCCATGGGCCCTCACCCGAAGGCTGAGGGATCGAGCGAACATCTTCAGGCCGGCCTTGCTGCCCGCATAAGTGGGCGACATGGGAAGCGGAATCGACTCGGCGACCGAACCTATAAGCACGATCTGCCCGGACCCGCGCTTGACCATGCGCTCCGCAATCGTGCTCGCGCCCATCGCGGCCGCCGTGAAGTTGACGGTTGCGATCTCGAAGGCGCGCCGCGCGTCTTCGACCACACGGCCATGCGGGGTCACGCCTCCTTGGCCGGCGTTGAAGATCGCGATATCGACCGACAGATTTTCATCGCATCGATCGATCTGCGCTTCTATCGCGTGCACGTCGTGAAGGTCCTGTATGACCGTATCCACGGTCGCGCCTGCCTCGCGGCAGCGAGCGGCGACGCCTTGAAGGCGATCGCGATTCCGGCCCCAAAGCGTCAGATGGACAGCTGACGAGGCGTATGCGCAAGCGAGCGCAGCGCCTAGACCGCTCGATGCGCCGGTGATTAATATGTGCGTCTTCGTCATTGACGTTCTGCCCGTTTGTCAGCCGCGGCGATGCATTTTGCGCGCGCACAAGGTCGGGCATGAGCCAGGAGCAGCAGCTTGCAGAGCGGCGAGACCAGTTCTCGACTCGAGATTGCGCAGGTAGCGACGCGTGCCGATTGGCGCGAGTTTCATCGTCTGCCCTATCGTGTCTATGCCGGCGATCCGAACTGGATAGCGCCCATCCTGCTCGAACGTAAATTCCATTTTCACCCCAAGCACAACCCCTTCTTCCAGCACGCCGAAGCCGCTTTTTGGCTGGCACGGCGCGACGGACAGGCGGTGGGCCGGATCAGCGCGCAGATCGACTCGCTGCATTTGGCACGCTACCGCGACGCCACGGGGCATTTCGGTTTCATCGAGGCAGTCGATGATTCCGAGGTATTTGCGTCACTGCTCGGAGCTGCGGAAACCTGGCTCAAGGGTAAGGGCATGCGGCGCATTCTTGGGCCCGTAAGCTTCTCCATGTGGGATCAGCCCGGAGTCCTCGTCGAGGGTTTCGGGACGCCGCCTTCGGTGCTGATGGGCCATGCAAGGCCATATTTCGCGACGCGCATCGCAGAGACAGGCTATGCGCCGGCCGAGGACATCATCGCGTATGATTATACGCGCGATATGGTTCTGCCGCCGGCGCTCGAACGCGTTCTTGAACGCGCCCAACGGCGCGGCGAAATCACCTTGCGCGACATGCGCATGGACTCCAAGCATGTCGATGACGATGTGGCGCTGATGCTGGACATCGTCAACGATGCCTGGTCGGACAATTGGGGGTTCGTTCCGATGACCAAAGCGGAAGGCGCCGACATGGCTTCGATGCTGAAGCTGGTTCTGAAGCCCGAGGATGTCGCAATTGCGGAATATGGTGGCGAGGCGGTGGCATTCGTAATGACCATCCCCGACCTGAATGAGGCGGCCCGCGACCTCGATGGCCGTCTATTTCCTTTGGGATGGATCAAGCTCTTGTGGCGCGTCAAGGTGAAGGGGACGCGCAAAGTGCGAATGGCGCTGATGGGCGTGCGAAAAGCGCTGCAGACCTCGCCCCTGGGCGCTGCGCTTGCCTTGGCGATCATCAAGAGGGTGCGCGACCATCATGTTGCGCGGGGCGTGGCCAACGGCGAACTCTCCTGGGTGCTCGACCGCAATAAGGGCGTGAAGCATGTGATCCAACTGACCGGTGCGAAGCCGTCCAAACGCTATCGGATTTTCGAGAAGGTCTTGAGTTAGCGTGACAACCGGCACCGATAAGCCCGCCATCTGCGTGCCGAAGCCTCGCGTCCTGGTCCTACAGGTCCACGCGGAGAATGCCGGGACTCAAGAGATCTCTCGCTTGATCGATGCCGGGCTTTCAGCTCGCGGCTACGACGTCCATGAGCTCTATTTTTTCGTCCGCAGTACCAGCCTTTTCCGTTCGGCGCCCAACGTCGTCATCTGCGCGCCGCGGCCGCCCCGGGGCATCGTCGACCGCGTGCGCATCGCTTGGAGCGCGATTGCGGAGGTCAGGCGGCTGAGGCCCGACGTGATCTTGTGTCTTCAATGGGACGGCAATCTCTTCGGCGCATTCCTTGCGCGGCTGGCGGGCCGGAGTTCGGCGATAGCCAATCAATTCACCGCGCCTCTGATGCATCCGGCCTGGGCTCGCGGCCTCGATGGAATCCTGGGCGCGCTGGGGCTGTATTCGCGCATCGTCGTCAACACGGGAGATGTCGAGCGCCGGTTCGCTAGCCATTCGCGATTTTACCGTAAGCGGCTCACGCGGATCGATCATGGCTTCGCGGATAAGACGAGCAAGCTCTCGAAGTCTGCCGCGCGTGCGGCATTCGGATTGCCGCAGGATGTCGTCCTTCTCGGCTCGGTCGGCCGGCTGGTACCGCAGAAGCACTTCGACGCCGCGGTGAGGCTTCTCGCCCACGATTCTGGGTGGAACTTGGCGCTGTGCGGACAGGGCGTAGACGCGGATCGACTGCGCGCGCTTGCAAAATATCTGGATGCTGATGAACGGCTGCACCTGCCCGGAGAGATTCATCCCGACAAGGTCGGCGACTTTCTTGCCGCGCTGGACGTTTTTGTCTTCCCGGCCATCTCCGAATCCTTCGGGCTGGCCGTTGCGGAAGCGGCTCAGGCCGGCGTTCCGGTGGTCGCCAATGATCTTGAAGTTCTGCGCGAGGTTCTCGCTGTCGACGGCGAAGCATGCGCGTTGTTTGTCGACGCAGATGATACAGCCGCCTTCGCCGAGGCCGTCGCGCGATTGCTGCACGACGAGACACTGCGCGAACACCTGACCAAATCGGGGCGGCGTCTCGGAACCAGGTATTCCCTCGAACATATGTATGATGGCTATGATCGGATGATTAAGGCCGTGCTCGGCAGTGCGTGATTGTCCGTGCCGGGTCGATTGGAAAGTTCTCGGCACCGGTACCGCTCTGGCCGGCCGGGCAGCGATCGGGTAATTTCAAGACTCTAAAGTGAGGCGCAGTTGCGGCGTTTGCTCCAGATGGTTTGGTTCCCGGCCACGCTCGTTGCCCTCATGATTGGGCTCTCTTTGGCGTCACCGGTCGTTGCCAGGACACTTGTGAGCACGGTCATGCAACTCGACCAGTTGCCGCCGCCCCCGCGCGCCGACCTCACCGTCCCGAGTTATCCGCGCATGCTTTTCTACCTGCAGCGCTCGACGAACGCCAACACGGTGGTGTACTCGGCGAACATGACCGGCCTCGGCCAAGTCGATCCGAAAAACCCCTTGGATATCTTCTGGCGGCGTTACCAGGATGGACAGCGCAGTCCCCTCACTTTCGTCGAGCGTACCCTGGCATACGGGGCCTCCCCCCGGGCTGTCGCAGGCCGACCTAACGAGTTCGACGCGAACATCGTTTCATTACCCGAAATCAAGTTCAGGATCGGCGTGGATGTAACGGGTGCTCCCGAAGCCGTTGTGCAGATTGGCGAGCGGCGTGCCCACCTCGTTTCCGTTTATGTGAAGATCGATGAAAGCGGCTTTATTCCCGAGCTCATTTCGTTGGATCTGTATGGCGTCGACAAAGCCGACGGTAAGGTGCTCCACCAGCATTTGGAGCCCGGCCGAAGCTAGCTAAGCGCAGCAGCGGCGCATGGAATTCAGGGATGCAGAACGCGATAGAGCCGGTAATCGGCGACCCGCCCGATCAACTCCAGCTTCGCGAATGAAAACATCCTCGCTTCGAGATCGCGGTCTTCACCATGAAGCACGATGTACTGGAAATGCGCGAGATGGCTGCGAAAATCAGCGTGCGCAGCCGCGAAATTATCGGCGATGTCGGCCAGGAACAGGTCCGAGTTGCGTGGCGCGGCTTGGATGGCATCGTCGCGGAATCGGAGCACCTGTCCCGAAGAGACGAACATCGTCTGCACCAAGGCGCGCTTGGCGATCACGGCATAGGAAGCCACGTGATAGGCACCATCCTCATCGCGCACGAGATCGCCTTGCGGGATTCCGGAATGCGCGAAAAACAGCTTGCTCCCATCGGGTATGGACGCGATCGCCGAGAGGAAGTTGCTTTTCTCGGCGGCGCTTCTGCTCCAGCTGCGGCTTTGCACAATTGTCACTGCGGAGCCAATCGCCAGGGCGACCGACAGGAGCGCGGGAAGCAGAAGCCGCGGCGTTCGCCATGTCGACGTCATCGAAGCGATTCCGATAAAGACCAGCGGAAGCGCCGCTCGCCATGGGAGATAGCTCGTAATCACGATGTCATCCGGGAGCAGGAGGAACGCGGCGAAATAAAGTGTCAGCGCCAGAGTGGCTTTGGATGAAAAGCCGAACCATCCCCTCGCGGCGGATGCGATCAAGATCCCGAGATAGCCGATGATCACGGCGATATCGGCCCACGGGTAGCCGGACTCGATCAGGAGCGAGACATCGCCGAATCGCGCCCAGGGCTCGCGCTCGACAATCGCGATCGGGGAAGAGCTGAATCGTCCCATTGCAGCAAGGAGGAGTACCAGGGCAGGAACGGCTTGCAGCCCGTCGAGAATCAACGCGGCCGTCCGATACAGCAGCGGGCGCTCACGCCTGGTCTGCCAAAACCGCTGGAGTTCGAACCCGAGGACAAATAACCCGTAGATGCCGAAAGCGAAAAAGTGCACGACATAGAGCACCGTCGCGAACAAAGTCGCTACCGCCAGCCGGAGCAGCCTGTACCTTTCGGGAGCCCAGACCCACCATGCAATCGCCCAGAACGACAGCGCCAGCCCCAGATTGAAGCTGAGAAACGCTTTGAAATAGGCGCCATTAAGGAGGAACGGAACGGCGAGAAGGGGCACGAGCGTCCAGCGTCCGGTGAGCGCGCGGCCCATCGCGAGAGATCCCGCGACGCCGAGGGAGAATGTGACTGCGACCAGCAACTTGGCCAGCCACATCAGTGGCAGCAACCTGCCTAAACCGAGGGCCCACAAGTCCCAGCCGAGATCGGGAACGATCCACCAGTCGACCCGATAGTTCTGGTTCAGCAAAGCGTCATCGGGATGAAGCAGGATGAAAGCCCGCGCAAGATGGTTCGGTAGATCCTGCAAATGCAGGTCGGAGAAAGCGGCGAGCGGCCACAACAATGCGGCCAGGAACAGAAGCGAGAGCCCCGGAGCGACACGCCAAAATGAGGCGAACGCGCCTTGCGCGGATTGCGACCGATCGCTCACCGTAGCTCGTCTTGCGTCAGCATGCGGTTCACCAGATTGACGGGCTGGTCACGATTGACGGCCAGAGCCAGCAGGTGGCGGGCTTCGCTCCACATGAAGAACTGCCACTGGGAAGCGTCGCCGGTTCCGTCTTCGAAGCGAATACCCAAGGGCTCCAGCGCAAACCAGAAATCCTCGCGGGGAAGACGGATGCCTGTCCCAGTAGCCTTTACATACGCTTCGCGCAGCGTCCACAGGCACAGGAATTTCTCGTGCCGCAGCTCGTCCGGAGCATCATTCAGGAGTGCGACCTCTGCTGGCGCAAGAATAGCCTGCACCACGTCTTTTTCCGTCGGGCGCCGATCGCGCGACTCGGCATCGATTCCCAACGCGAATCCTCTGGCCACGCCGCAAGCAACAAACCCGCGAGCATGGGAGAGACTGAATTGCAGCGTGGTCCCTTGCGCCGGAGCGATAATTTGCGGCTTGCCAGTCTCTTCGGCCCGGAATTCCCACGAGGCGGCGGGTCGCCTCCCGACCGTTTCAAGCAGTCCACGAAGCAACGCGTGCGCGGCGATATAGGCATGCCGGTCGATATCGGAGTGATAGCGTTCCGCGCACGAGAGCTCGTCGGAGCTCAGCACCGCACGCCAACGGGCGAGGAGCGCGGATGAGGGTGCGTCGACCTGCATCGTCCAGACGGTCACCCTGTCGGCATCAGGCGTCATGTTCGGAGCCATCACGCGACGGTTTCGAGCGCGAGATCAGTGCGCGTCGGCGCGCGAAAACATGAATTCTTCCCCAGCACGGACGATGATTTCGGCGCAGCGCCCGATCTGTTCCTCCGAGTGCTCCGAGGTCACGAAGAGGCGCAGTCGCGCTTCGTTCATCGGCACGGCGGGGTACGACATTGCGCTGCCTTCGAGGCCTTGGCGCTGCAGCCAATCGGATAAGGGTATGGTCAACGACTCCGAGCCGAAGATAACCGGCACGATCCAGCTTTCGCTGCGGCCGATCGCCACCTTGTCCCTAAGCAGGCTCCTGAGCAGAGCGGCATTCTTGTGCAGGCGCTCGCGACGCTTATCGCCGTCACTGCCGGAGGCAAGCTCCAAGGCCCGCGTTACGCCCGCGGTCACCGCCGGGTCGATGGCTGCAGAGAACATCCGGCAGCGTGCATACCAGTTCACATACCGCGTTATCTCGCGGCTGGCGATCAACGCGCCGCCGACTCCGCCCATCGCCTTGCTGAAGGTCACGACCAGGTAGTCGATTTTGTCGAGCACGCCCATCTTTTCCGCCACGCCGCGCCCGTGTGAGCCGCACAGAAGAAATGAATGTGCTTCGTCAACCAGCACCTCCGCGCCATAGGATTTTGCGAGCGGCACGATGCGGTCCAATGCGCCGAAATCGCCATCGGCGCTGAATACACCTTCGGTGCAGACCAGCACGCGCTGAGCATCGGCCCCGATTTCCTTTAGCACCGTTTCGAGGTTGTCGGGATTGTTGTGCTCGAAAAAATGGACTTTGGAGCGCGCGAGCTGGGCCCCTTCGACGATCGACATGTGCGCCGATCCATCGATGACGATGTGATGGCCGCGTTTCATCACGGCCGAGATCGTCCCGGTGTTCACGCCGTAACCGGTGGAGAACAGCGAAACGCCCCGGTTCGGCAGGCCAATGAAAGCCGCGAGCTTGTCTTCCAGGATCGTATGGACTTGGAGGGTTCCGGCCTGCACGGGCGAGCTGCACGCGCCCAGCCCATATTGATCGAGCGCGTCCTTGGCGGCTTGGATGACCGAGGGATCAAGGCCGTAGCCGAGATAATTGTAGGACGAGAAATTCAGCAGTGTGAATCTGGTTCCGTCGGGACGCCGCACCCTCACTTCGGTTTTTTGCGCTTCGAGCCGCGGAACTTCGTATGAATACAGGCCGTCCGCCTTGGCAGCATCGACCCATTTGGAGAAACGCAATATCTCCGACTCTTCGCCCTCGAGACTCGAGATGAACATGTCGTAGGTGAAGTCGAAATATTCCGGTCGAGGTTTCTTTGGATCGAAGGTCATCGAACGGATCGCGCTACCCGCCTCGCGCCTCTTGCGCCACGCCGTGGAGCAGATCGACCAGGCCTCCCACGCTCTTCAGCTTCGCAAGCTCGGAGCGCGGGACCTTCACTTTGAGCTCGCGCATGGACAGCGACACCACCTCGACGATGTCCAAACTGTTGACGCCCATCTCTTTCATCGATTTCGCCGACGCAATATCGAATTCGTTCAGGCTGTCCACCGTCTGCAGGAGATGCTTCTTCACCACTGCAAAGATCTGATCCTTGGTCATGTCCATCCTTTGATCTTACTTTGATGTTGTGCGCGAGAATGTCTGCTCGATCAGTTCCGCAGCGTCGGGCCCGGCGAAGGAGATCGTATGCATCAAGGCCTCCTGCGTTCGCCCCGCCTCGAACGCCTGCCGCCGCGGCGAAGAAAGCGCGCGTTTCAGAATCACCAGTGCGGGGCGCGGCTTTTCGGCGATTCGCTCGGCGATATCGATCGCCTTCGACAGCACTTGGTCACTGGGAACAACATGATTGATGCCGCTTCGGCCCTCGAAATCGCGGCCGAGACGGGCTTCGCCGGAGAACATGAGCTCGTGCGCCACGGCCGGCGCTAGAACGTGCTCGAAAAGGACAGTCGTGCCCATGCCAGGTGTGAACCCCATGTCGAGAAAATTCAGGCAATAGCGATTTTCGCGCCCCAAAATCACTATATCCGCAGCGATCCCCAGCGCAAACCCGCCGCCGATCGCATACCCAGCCATCGCCGCTATACAGGGCACCGGACAATCCAGGAGCACGCGGGGCAGAAGGACTTCGGCGGCTCCCCGACGGCCGGTCACGAGGTCCTGGAGAACTTCCAGGCTCGCGCCGCTCGAGAACACACCGGGCAAGCCTGTCAGCACGATAGCGCGAACCGTCTCATCGCGCCCTAGGGCGTCAAAATTTTCCGCTAAAGCGCCTACCATCCTGTGCGACAGAGCGTTCTTGCCTTCAGGGTCATTCATCTGAACGACGGCAACGCCATCCGACGGCCTGGCGACATGCAACCGGTTCGACGCGTCCCGCGATTTCACCTCGTCCATGGCAGCTCCTCGTCCGATTCGGCCGCCCGTAAGGCGCCGATCACCCGCTCGTCCGAGAGTGCATCGGCCGTTTCTGCCGCTCCCGCTCTCAAGGCCTCGGCAAAGCCGGGCACGTTCCACTGACGGACGGCGCGAACCGATTGGCTTCGTGCTCGCCGAAGGCTTCGCACGATTTCGCCCGTCGCAGTTTCCAGTTGCTCATGGGGCACGATCTGGTCGATCAATCCGACGGCAAAAGCCTCGTCAGCTGACCGGGAGTGGCAGGTGAACAACAGCATGTTCAGCTTCTGGATGGTCAGCCTCGTCAGCAAAGCGGGGCGAATGATCGCGGGTGCAAGGCCATAAAGCGCTTCCGGCAGGCCAAAGCGCGACCGATCGCTGGCGAGAACGAAATCGCATCCGGCCGCGATGCCAAGTCCACCACCGAGCGCGGCACCATCGATGACGGCAAGCGTTGGGCGCGGCGCCGTGAGAATTTGCTCGATCAAGGAAGCGAAGGAGGCAAGACCGCGCTTGACCGAAGCAGCGTTCCCTGTCCCCGCCGCAGTGACCTTCTCGAAATCCATGCCAAGGCAGAAACGTCCCGGTGCTCCTTGAAAGACGATCGCCTCCGCCTCGCCCGCGTTCGCCAATCTCGCGCGCATCACATCGACAGAGAGCTCATCGAGGCGCTCCGGAACGGATATCACATAGGGTGGCATTTCAGCTCCATGCGTACTGACGGTAGTGCTCCCGTACTCCTTTGAAGGTGAGCAGCCCTTTGTCGCGGTAGTACGTCTCGTACCAATTCGCGAGTCCGTCGAATTCGGTTTCGAAGTCGCCGGAGCCGATCACGGAACAGCGGGCTTTCTCGACCGCTTCGTATTCCGCGACGCTCACGTCGCGCCGGGAATCCAGAAGATCCTCAAGTCCTGCCTCGCCAACCACCGCCTTGGCCTCAGGACCGATGCGCCCGCTCCAATATTCCGCGCACGAGCCCGAGCCATAGGAGAACATGCCGACACGATCGCCCTCGGCGAGCTCCTGATCGGCGGCGATCAGCGCCATCACCCCGATGAAGGTGCTGGAGCCGTAAGTCCCGCCCATCCGGCGAACATAGCGCAGCGAGGCCAGCGACTTGCGTGAGAAGTCTTCCCACGTCTCGCGCTTCCCCGTAATTCCTCGCCTCCGCAGGAGCGCCCTGTGCGCCCGATATCCCATACCCCCGAAGGGCAGATGATAGACGTTGCGCTTGAAATACGCATCGAGATCCTCGGCTTCAGGACAGCGGCGCAGGAAATCATCGAGCGCGCCTTCGAGCCCGTCCAGATAGGAAAGCAGGCTCGTCTCGCTGTTTCCCGTCTCGACATGCGGGGTCGGTCGCGTGAGATCCGAAACCTCATAGGTATGGACTCCCGAAACGCCGTGTTCGATCTCGAACACTCTGGGATTGTCGGAGATCAACAGCGCTGCCGCGCCCGCACCGAGCACGAATTCCCAAGGCGCACCTAGATGCATCCGGCTCTCGTCAGTGTTGATGACGAGCGCCGTCCGTCCTTGGGCTGCACCCGAAGCGATCCAGCTCGCGGCGAGCTGCAGAGACGCGGTCGCCCCATAGCAGGCATGCTTCACTTCGAAGTTGCGCACGTTGGAAGGGAGATCGAGGTAGCGCTGCACCCAGGTGCTCATCGGCTTTTCCTGGTCGACGCCGCTTTCACTCGCGACGATGACAAGGCCAACTCTGCCGCGATCAGCGTCCGTCAGCATCGGCTTCGCCGCGTTGACCGCCATCGTCACCGGGTCTTCCCAAGGAACGTTGAGCGAGCGTTCGTCGATCATCATGTTGCTCTGGAATTCCGCGAAATCGCGGCCGCGAGCTTCGCAGAGGGCTCTCATGCCCAGCGCCAGGCTGCAGGGATAGACGCGGAGCTTCTCGATGCCGACACGCGCCGTCATGGGGCCCAGTCCAGGCCGCCATTGACGCGCAATTCCTGACCATTGATGAAGGCGCCGCCCGGGGACGCGAGAAAGCTGACCAGCTCGGCGATTTCAGAAAGCTCCCCAAGCCGGCCGGCTGGGCAATATTGCAGCCAGAACTTCCGGTTCGCCTCCGACATCCCCGCGCGGGTCATGTCGGTCTCGATGAAACCGGGCGAAATCACGTTGCTGGTGATGCCCTTCTTTCCATATTCCTTTGCGAGTGTTGCCGATAAACCCAGCAATCCTGCTTTGCTCGCGGCGTAGTGCCCCTGCCCGGAAACGCCGCGCGCGCCAAGGGACGAGATCAGGATGAACCGGCCGAAGCGGTTGGCGATGAAGACGGGAAGAAAGCATCGGCAGGCATAGAACGCGCCGCTGAGATTGGTTTCGAGCACGTCATGCCAATCTTCATCGGACATCGACACAAGCAGCGCGTTCTTGTTGATCGCGGCATTGGCGACGACGACTTGGACGGTGTCGAAATCCGCGAGCACCTGCTCGCCGACTTTCTCGACTTGAGCCGAATTGCGGACATCGAGGGGATAGGCCTTGTAACGGCCGTCTGGACGGATTTCCTGCGCCTTGCCGAGAACATCCTGAGCGGCTGCTTCGTTGCGGATAAAGGTGAATGCGACGTCGTGACCCGTCCGCGCAGCCTGCAACACGATTGCCGCCCCGATGCCCCGCGAACCCCCGGTGATGAACATCGCCATTCGCCGTCAGTCCTCGTAGCGCTTGAGGATGCTTACGCAGTTGATTCCCCCGAAACCGAAGGAGTTCTTCAGCATAGTTCGCACCGGAAATTCGGTGGCTCGTCCGCGGCAAAGTTCGAGGTCGGCCTCCGGATCGAGCTCATCGATGTTGATGGAAGGATGGAGCTTGCCTGCCTGCATCTGGAGCACCGCCGCGATCGTTTCCACGACGGGTGCCGCCCAGCAGGTGTGGCCCAGCATGGACTTCGTGGCATTCAGCTTGAGCTTATAGGCGTGTGCACCGAACACCCGCTTGATGGAGCGGATTTCCGTCAGGTCTCCCAGCGGCGTCGATGTCGCGTGAGCATTGATGTAATCGATTTCCTCCGGCGCCACGCGGCACTTTTCCAGCACCCTTTTCATCAGCCTCGACTGGCCCTCTTCGGAGGGTTGAGGCAGGTGGTTGGCGTCTGAGTTCGCTTCCACGCCGAGGATTTCGGCGTGGATTCTTGCGTCGCGCTTTCTTGCCGAGGTCAGTCCCTCGATCAACAGCGCGCCGCCTCCATGGGCGGGAACGAAACCTTCGCGCCGCGTATCCCAAGGCCGGCTCGCCTTCTCGGGTTCGTCGTTGAAGTTGTTGAAGCTGATCGCGTCGACCAGGCACAAGGCATGGAGCTCGACCGGAGAAAAGTCGAGCACGGCGCCGACGACGAGCGCCATATCGACATCATGGTAGCGGATTTCGTCGATCGCCGCCCGCAAGGCCACATTGCCGCTCGCGCATGCGGCGCCCATCGAATAGATCGGCCCGCGAACACCCAGCGCCTCGGATATGCAAGCGGCGTGGTCGGTATCGAGACCGTTGAGCGCGAGGTGCGGATCCATGAAGTCGGGTTCCTGCTCGTACTGCAACCGGCTCTCGTACTGATGCTGCATATTGATGTTGTGGCCAGCCACGAGCGCGGCGACGCGGCTCAGATCGACATCGGCGTCGATCAAGCCGGCATCGCGAAATGCGTCGATGGCGAGCAGGATCGAGAGTTTTGTGGTCCACGGCGCCTTGACGATCAGCCGGCGGGCACGCCTGAACATGGCGGGCGGCAATCGCGTCTCCAAGCTTGCGACCTTGGCATCGATGTCATAGTCGGAAAGGTCGGCACCGATCTTGGAGTAGCACCGCGAAACGTCGAGCTTCTTCCATCTCGAGACGGCCGATCTGCCGGCAAGAAGACCCGCGAAGAATCCTTCGAGCGAATCTCCCAACGGCGTGTTGATCGCCATTCCGGTGATGACGATGCGTTCAGGAGTCGACAAAATAGACCTCCATCACGGCGAACGCGCAGATCGTGGCCGCTCTTGCGATCTGGCCGGCGCATATGGATGTAAGCTCGTCGGATTCGAGAACTTTGGCAGAGATTGCAAGCTCGTCGCCAGGAAGAACCGCCGCAAGGAAGACCGCATGATGAATCTTGAGCGCGCGCGGCTTCAGAGCGCGGCGCTCAGGGTCGGCTCCGGACTGTTTGCCGCTGGTGAGTGCCAACAGGCAGAGTCCGAGCTGCCCCATGATCTCGAGCTGCAAGACGCCCGGATAAATCGGCTCTCCCGGAAAATGGCCCCGAAACACGGGATCCATCGGGTCGATCCGTCGCGTACCGGTGGCGGCCCTCAGAGAGGGATCGAGTGCAGTCACCCGATCGACGAACAGGAAAGGATCGCGGTGAGGCAGCAGCGTTTCGATCTCGCCTCGGCGGAGATCGACCGCTTGCGAAGCCGCCGGCTCGAATATCGGGCGTCTGCGTCCGGCACGCGCGAACGCCTGAATGCTTTCAGCGTCCATTGTGGAGCTCCGCGATGAGAGCCCGGATGTGCTGCGGCCAGTTTTCGCCCGCATCGGTCTTGGAGCGGCGCCCCGGCATCCAGCCGCGGCCGAACAGATTCGAGAGCACGGCGCGGGGACCAACCTCGACGAAGTGAGCATTGGAGACGCGCGATGCAAGGCTGTCGACGCTCGCCTGCCAGAGCACGGAGGCGCAGATGTGCGATGCCAAATGAGAGCGGACATCATCGGGCGATGCCTCGAAGAGCACGGTCCCCGTGACGTTTGGCACATAGGCAAGGCGAGGAGCTTCGATTCTCGTGCCCGCGAGCACATCACGGAATTTCTCCGCAACCGGCGCGAAGATCGGCGAGTGCATCGGCATAAGCGGGTCGATCTCGATGAACTCGATCAGCTGATCTTCCTCCAGCGCCGCAATCAGCGGGAAGACCGCCTCATGCTCGCCCGAAAGCACCTGTTGACGCGGAGAGTTGTAGAGGCCGACGGCGACGCGCCCTTCAAGGCCAAGTTCCTCGATCTTTCTCTCGACCACCTCGGCTTCGACCGGAAAGACCGAAACCATTACGCCCAAGGGCCCTTCTTCATAGAGGCGCCCGCGTTCCTCGATCAGCGCCAATGCATCTTCGAACGTCAAGGCGCCGACATGAACGAGATGGTTGTACTCGCCCAGACTCATCCCGAGCGACCAGTCGGCATGGATCCCGGCGTCCTTAAGAAGGAGCATATGCAGATGATTGGCGATGAAAATGCCGATCTGCACATCGCGATTGCGCGCAAACATGCCGGCGTTGCCGGAGCGATAATGAGCGGCAAGATCGCGCCCCAAGATGGCGGACGCGCGGTCGAGAGCCGCGGCGCAGATCGCGTTTTCCGCCGCGATCTTCTCGACCATTTCGGGGTACCGCGAGTTTTGCCCGGGGAACATGAAAATCAGCGAATCCGCGGCCATTACTCAAACCCCAGCGATTCTCGATTTTCGTAAAGAATGGAGATGCCGTCCGCGAAGGTGTTGCCGTGGTCCGCGGTGACGACTTGGCCGGTCATCGCGTCAAACATTCCGCTGCAGAGTGCGAAAACGGCATTCGCGACTTCCTCGACCGTCACGAACCAGTCTTCGGACACGAGGTCCTTCAGAAAATCGTAGAAATCGTTGCCGAACGTGTCAGCGAAGGCGTCCGTCTTGATGGCGCGCGACCGCAAGACATTTATCCTGAAGTCCTCGTTGCGCAGCCGGTAGGCAAGGTAGCGCACCAGCGTCTCGGCCGCCGCTTTCGACGCCGCCACGAAATCGTAAGCCGGCGTGAACCGATCCGGGCCATCTGAAGACATCACCACCACATGTCGAGGATAGCGGCCGAGATGCTTCTTGGCCGTCAGGGTGTATTCCACGGTCGGCCATGCGCTGGCGCGCATGCTTTTCAAGAAACCCCTCTCGGTGAGGTCGTCCAGATCCTGCACCGTCACGGCGTTCGACGCGCTGCTGATGAATGCGTCTACCCGCCCGAAGGCCTGCTTGATCGTCCCGAACAGCCGTTCGGTGTCTTCGCTCCGGCCGACGTCGGCTTCGATGATGAGCGGCGGGGGTGCCCCAAGCTCCGTGAAACGCCTGCAGAGTTCGGCGGGATCTGCGCTTCCCCAGCGGCAGGTCAGAACCGCCTGGGCCCCGTGCGCGGCAAAGACGAGCGCCGTCCCGAGCCCAATTCCCCTGGTGCCGCCCGTTACCAGCACCACGCGGTCCTCATAAAGGCGCGGGGCGCTCATTGCGGTCTCTTGCGCGGGACCAGCGTGCCCCGATCCCGCTCCGCGTAGAGGCGGCTGAAGTTTTCGAAGATATTCGCACCATGATCGACTGTGACGATTTGTCCGCCGACGGCATCCATCAACCCGCAACAAAGCCCGACTGCGGCCTCGCCGACTTCGTGAGCCTCGGTGAAAGTCCCGGGAAGGTGCTTTTCGACGAAGCCTTCGAATTCGTCGCCGAACAATGCGCGCATGGAGTCCGTGCGCGTGAAGCGCGTGCGCAGCACATTGACGCGCGTGCCATGGCGGCGCAGGCGCTGATTCATGTATTTGCAAAGTGTTTCGAGCGCGGCCTTCGACGCGGCGACGAAATCGTAATTGATCAGGTAGGAATCGGAGCCTTCGGACGACATTGCCAGCACGTAGCGCGGATAGCTCCCGAAAATTTCCTTGATGGCGAGGGTGTGGGAGACGATGGGCCAGACGCTGTAGTCGATGGATGTGGCCAAGCCTCTGCGGGTGTAATCCTCGAAGGAGCGGATGACCGGCGAGAAGGCCACGTTCGAGACCAGCGTGTGCACGCGATCGTGCCGCTTGCGGATCGCGGCGAGGACCGCCCGAAGGTCTTCCTCTTGCGAGACATCGGCCTCGACGATGGAGGGCTCGGGCGCGCCAGCATCGGCAAACGCGCCCCGGATCGCATCCTGATCCGCAGAGCCCCATTTGTGCGTCAGAGTCACGTCCGCGCCTCGGCGGCCGAAGGCAAGCCCTGTCGCCAGACCGATGCCCTTGGTGCCGCCGGTCACAAGCACGGCGCAGCGGCCGAAGTCGCTCCAATTCGCTTCGCTCTTCAGAAAACGCCCGCCCTAATTACCCCTCGGGAGGGTAATGCGTGCATATAAAGAGAGCAAATCACGGTTGAATTCGTCGCACCGGGCAATTTCCGCGCGGCGCAAGAACGCCGTCAGTTTGTCGGGCGACTAGGCTCGGGGCTTCCATTGCCGGAAGGCAAGGACCGCGTTGAGCCCTCCGAAAGCGAAGTTATTCGAGAGCGCCACTTCAATATCGCCGTGCCGGCCTTGGTTCGGCACCACGTCCAGGTCGCAAGCGGGATCCGGTCCGAGATAGCCCACCGTCGGCGGGATGAAGCCTCTTTCAATCGTCAACACAGATGCTATCGCTTCCAACGCGCCCGCCGCGCCCAGCGCATGACCGTGCATGGATTTGGTCGAGCTCACCGCCAGCTTTTTCGCGTGCTCGCCGAAGACGGCGCGGATGGCGCTGGTCTCGCTGACATCGTTTGCCGTCGTGCCTGTTCCATGAGCATTGATGTAAGTGACCTGATCGGGCGCGAGCTGCGCGTCGGCAAGCGCGGCAAGCATCGCCTGCGCGGCGCCCTGCGCCGAGGGATGGACGAGGTGGGATGCGTCCGACGACATCCCGAACCCGACGAGCTCGGCATAGATCTTGGCTCCTCGTCGTTGTGCGGATTCAAGTGCTTCCAGAACGAGAATGCCGCCTCCTTCGCCGAGAATCATGCCGTCTCGTCCGGCCGAGAATGGCCGGCACGACGTCGGCGAGACCACCCGCAAGGCATCCCATGCCTTCAGATTCCCGAAGCTGAAAGGCGCATCGCTGCCGCCGGCCAAGGCCATATCGAGCACCCGATTACGGATGAGCCAGAACGCCTGGCCAATGGCGTAGTTCGACGAAGCGCATGCGGCACAGACCGTGTAGCTCGGGCCGGTAATGCCGAAGCTGATCGTGAGCTGGCTGACTGCCGCGTTGGGCATGATTTTGACGATCGTTGCCGGATGCAGACGATTGCGGCCCTCGCGATAGAGCGCGGTGAAGCCCTCATCCTGAGAGTCCTGGCCGCCGACGGTTGTTCCGGCAATCACGCCGCCTCGGCCTCCCAAGCTTCTCGTATCGATGGCTGCATCTGCGACTGCCTGGTGGGCCGCGACCAGTGCAAACTGCGCGAAGCGGTCGAGCTGCTTCACGAGCTTGGGTTCGATGATCGGGGAAGGGTCGAAGTCCCGGACCTCAGCCGCTTGGGTGAAATGAAACCCGGACGCATCGACGGCGGTCAGAGGCGCAATCCCCGTGCGGCCTGTCGACAGGGCCGACCAGAAACTCTCGCGATCCCTGCCCAGAGCGGAGACGACGCCGATGCCGGTAATCACGACACGCCGTGGCGGCATCATTGCCACGCGGGACTTTCCACCAATGCCGGGCGAAAGGGGGCCATTTATGAGGCGGTTTGTCGAACAGCGCAGAGTTGGCGGAGCTGCGCGACGATGTCGCCGACAGTGGTGAGGCCGCGAACTTTTTCGTCGGGAATTTCGACGTGAAATTCCTCCTCGAGCGCGAACATCAGGGACACTGCATCGAAGGAATCGAAGCCCAGGTCCTGGAGGCTCGATCCGGGCGCGACTTGCTTGCCGCCGAGTTCACCGGCCTGTTTGGCGATGATCTTGATCACTCGGGCTTCGAAGTCCGGATCACCCTGCATGCTTTCTTCGTGTGCCAATCGCGCGAGTTTTCCCTCTAAAGCGGACAGTTACGCGGATTTGCCGTGACCTGGCAAGCTGACTTCGCTGCGGCGAACCGTGAGGGGCGGACTGAGCTCTAAAACTTGAAATAGAGGAAGGGCGCCTGCTGCCGCAGTGCCCCAATGGCAAAAAACAGGACGAAGCCCGCGATCAGGGCATAGGCCGCGTTGGGCTGCCATTGCAGCCAGCGCCAGCGGCTAGGCTCGACGGCCGTTGTCGTCGGCGAAAACTTCGCCAGGATCTGCTGCGAATTGGGCGTGGTGAGGACGATGGCAAACAAGACGATCAGTCCGACGACATCCACCACCTGTGGCGCATCGGCCTCGCCGAAGGTTTCGATGCCACGAGCGCCCAACATGCCAAAGACCAGATCGATCGCCGAGCCTGCCGAGGACGCGCGAAAGAACACTTGGGCAATGAGGACGGCGAAGTAGGTCAGGCTCCATGACGCGAGAAGCGAGGCAATCCTCATCCCTCGCCAGGCCCGTTGCGGTAGAGGCCCGAATACCCGCCAGGCGTGGTTGATGGTGAGGTAGAGGCCATGGAGCAGCCCGAAGACAAGGAATTGCCAGCCCGCGCCGTGCCAGACGCCGACGAGGATCATTGTCAACAGCATGGGGAAAGCGACCATGGCGCTGAACCCGCCAAGGTCGGCGGTCTTCCGGCTGAAAACAGGCTTGCCTTGCACCGCGCGCCGGCGCGCGGCCCTCATGGCGAGTGGGTTGTAAATGTATCGCGTGATGAAACGCGTCAGCGACATGTGCCAACGCTGCCAGAAATCGATCACGCTCGTTGCCTTGTAGGGAGAATTGAAATTCAGCGGCAGGCGAAAGCCGAACATGCGCGCGATACCCAGCGCCATGTCCGAATAGCCCGAGAAGTCGAAATACAGCTGCAGCGAATAGCAAACTGCCGCCGACCAGGCCGAGATCAATCGCAGATGCGAGGTGTCGGAGAATCCGTGGTCCGCAAATGTCGAGAGGTCGTCCGCGATCGCTGCCTTCTTCGCCAATCCGATGATGAAGAGCGTCATTCCCACCGCCAGGGATGAGTCGACCCGAAACCGGTAGGTGGCGGAATCCTCGAACTGCGGCACCAGTTCCCGGTGGCGCAGGATCGGGCCGGAAATGAGGCATGGGAAAAAGAAGATGAACAGGGCGTAGTCGCTGAAGCTGCGGCCCGCCGCCTGGCCGCCGCGGCAATCGACGAGGTAGCCGATCTGGGTGAATGTGAAAAACGAGACCCCGATGGGGACGATGATGGATTGGGCGAAGGGCGCGGCCGAGGCGCCGAATGATGCCTCTAAGAGCGCCGGCAGGTATTTGGCGTAGAACAGCAACGCAATATTCCCGCCGACGCCGATAGCGAGGAGCCAATCCTTTTGTCTATCGCCGCGATCGGGCGAGAGGATCGCGCCGCCGATCGCATAGTTGAACGCGATCGACGTCGCCAGGATGGCGACGAAGGCCGGGCTCCATAGCGCATAGAAGGCAATAGAACATACGAGCAGCCATCGGCGCGCGAATTGCGCCCCGAACAGCGATGCGAAGCGAAATCCCGCCATGCTCAAGGGCAGCAGCAGGAGGACAAAGACATAGGAGTTGAACGGCATGGCTATGTCCGGTGCGCCCCGGCCCGAACGATCGCGGCGATCACCGTTGGTCCTCGTCCGGAGATGGCGATTGCTCGGCGAGAAAACTCAGCACGAAACGCGCTACATGGCTGGTATTCGCGGTCGCCGCCTCTTTGGTGAGATGCGCCTCGTTGTCGTCGGCCAGGAACCAATCGGAGGGCAGCGAATAAACCGGAGCATCTGCAATGCCCTTATATGCGGCGACGGCCCCCGGAAATCCCGACGCGCAAGCAGGCATGGGCGCGATGTAAACCGCGAAGGCCGCGGCTTTCGCCCGATAGCGGGCGCGAAATGCGCCGACGGAGGCTCGATCGGAGGCGACCGCGCCGCGATCATGCTCGCAGTTGTCGTTCATGGTAGCCGGCGAGACTGGATCGCCCAGCAGCAGGTAACCCTTGTCATCGCCGATCTTGCGTACCAGCGCATGATAAGGGCGGGTAGACACGTCGAAAATGCTCCACCAGCTGGACAGAAGCAGATATGGATATTCCAGGATCACGCTCGGCTGATGACGCACGTAATCCCATAGCAGCGGCGGCGGCGCGTAACGGGCCAGCATCGAGACGCCCTCGAACCAGCCGATCGACTTTTGGTAACGCGAGTCGAGCTGGCTCCAGGCGCCCATATACAGAACGATCAGCCGCGGGCGCGAATTGGCGGCCAGATATTTGTCCAACAGCAATTCCGGCGCCCTGTACATCATGCCCGCGGGAAGCGCCAAGCTGTAAGCACTCAGTCCGGTTTCTTTTTCGAACTGGCGCGTCCTGACGCCGGTCAGCAGCGAGGAATCGCCGATGAACACCACGTCCGCCGAGATGGCTTCGACCGAGAACGCGCTCGCCCCGAGCGCGTCGTAGGCGTTCCTGGAATGGGACGCATAGAACTCGCTCGCGCCCAATCCCCAGCCGATCGGCACCAACGCGGCCGCCGTCACGAACGAGATGGCGAGATAACGCGATCCGTTGGCGGACGGCGTGCGCAGCTTTCGCGGCTCGCGAGCTCGTTCAGCGTCGTGCGCCATTGCGCTTCCTTTCGATGAGCGCAACGAGCTCACCGGCATTCCTGAGATCTTCCATTTCCGCAGTATGGAACTTGATGTCAAAGCGCATCTCGACGGCGACCAGAATGGCGATGTGGTTGACCGAATCCCAGCCGGCAATGTCCGCGGCGGACGTTTGCGGCCCGATGATGATCGAATCATCGCCGAGCACGTCGCGGATCACGTCCGTCAACCGGTGATAGGCGTCTTCGGACGTCATGGCCGGTTTTCGCTGACGGCAATGCTGGTGTCCAATGGCCCGAAACGATGCAGCGGAAGCATCCACAAACTTCTGTCGTCTCTTGATTCCATGAGCGAAAAACCGAGCTTGGCATAGTGGTCGCGCACCAATTCGTTCTTCGGCGTGACGAGATACTCGCCCGTTATGCGCTTCAGACCGCGCTTCGCGGCAAGCTCCGCGATGAGGTTGAGCGTGGCCTGCTCCAACCTCCGGCCCAAGACGCGGCAGCTCATCAGCCAGCAATCGATCGCAAGATCGGTTTCTTCGACGATCCGCCCGATCACGACCGCGATGATCCCATTGTCGCCGAAACGGTCGACGAGCCGCATTTGAAGCGCGATCGTGCCCGGGTCATCGATGAGGGCAGCGACTTGTGCTTCGGCATAGCGCCGCGTCGTCAAGTTGAACTGATTGGTCTTGTTGATGAGCTGTACGACGCGCGACAGACTGTCGGTATTCACCGGCGCCCAGTTGAGCTCCATCCGCAGCTGCTCGAGGAAACCATCCAGATCCGCGGACGATTCCTTCAGTGCGTCGCGCTGCGCGTTCTCCTGATACTGCCGGGTCCGGATTGCGTCATCGGAGGTGATGCGCACGCCCTCGAAATAACCGGCATCCGCGATGCATCGCGCGAAACGCGCAGGATCCTCCGGCAGTTCCGGCACGGCCGTCATCGATAGGGCATGGCGAACATAATTTCGCTCAAAGGGATTGTCGTCGGCGAAGACGATGGCATCCAACCCGATGTTGAGCCGCTCGGCGATCCAGCGAAGATTGGCGGCCTTGTCGTGCCAATTGATGGCGAAACAGGCGATGTCGGAACGGCGAAGAAGCATGTCGGGATGCGAATCGAACGCGGCGAGCGCATGGCGCTCCTCGTTCTTGGACGCTACGGCGAGGATGACGCCGCGGCGCGAGAGATCGCGCGCATAGCGTTGAAAATCGAGGTAGGCCTCGCCGAGCGGGCTGCCTTGACCCAAGACGATCCCCTGGACGCCCACCTCGCCGATCACGCCTCCCCATAAGGCATTGTCGAGATCGAGGACCAGGCACTTGAACGAGCGGCCTTGCCGGGCGGCAATCAGCCTTGCCACGAGGTCGCCGTATACGGGCGCCGCCGCGGGATGGATCTCCTGCTTGGCGCGATACCAAAGCGCAGGATCGTACCAAGCCGGCAATCCGTCGAAGCTCGCGTTCTGCTCGACCGCGACAAGATCCACGCTTTCCGCATCGGCCGCTTGGCGCAAGCCTGCATTCACGCGCGCGGCCAGCGCATTCAAGGACTCGGTCAGACGGTGCTCATTGTTGCCCAACGTCGCCGGAAAAAGCGGCAGCAGGGTCTGTTGCAGCACCTGACAGCCGAGCGATTGCCGCGCTTTGCGCCAGCAAGCCGACAGCTCGGCGAGTATCGAGGAGGGGTCCGAGGACGCCAAGCCGAGGACGTGGCGCGCATCCAGCGCGAACACGACGAATTCCGGCTTGAATGCGTGAAGCGCGGAAGCGGAATCGAAGAGCTCCTGGCGATACTGCCCATAGGCGTTTGTGTACGTCGCCAGCTTGAAACCGCGACGAAGCGCCGCAACCCTCAGCGCCGGCAGCAGGTGATCGACCATCGACGAGCCGAGCAGCGCACACCGCACGGCTTTCTCCGGCACACCTTCGGGAACGGTGGTGCGCAAGAGACGTTGGCTCACCCGGTCGAGGCGGTTGGTGGCGAGGAAGTCGAGCCGTGCATTGGCGAGCGCGATCAGCTTGGGCCAGGAGGAGGGCGTCAGAACAGCCCTCAGGCGTTCGTCCCAATCCGGCACTTCGGGAAGCCAGTAAAGTTCTGGGGACGCCATCCAAGGAATCTGTTCAGTGGCCGCCGAGGGAGACCGCTTACTCGAAATTTGGGGCGTCAGGCAATGGATCAAGTCGGGGTCAGACTGTGGGGCTCTCACGCCCCAGGACGGCCATGAACCGTATTTAGCAGCAGCGTCAGGTGTGCGCCAACGAGGCAAGGCGCAGGTGCTTACGAACACATCCGCAGTCGAGGGACGATCACAAAAATCCGGGGTGCGCTTGCCCGATCCCAAGCTTCAGGCGCAGGATGACCACAAAAGCGGATAAAGCCCTGTTCTCGACGGCACCCGCACGCAACGAAAGCGTTGCCTTAGCGCGCCGGTCGTGGCGACAAGCAGCCGCCGGAGAGGGGCTCCATTTTAGAAGGAGGCATGGACGATGCTTGTGTCTCATATTCTCCGCGAGAAGGGCCGCGAGGTCCTCGCTATTCCGGCCGACGCGACACTCCTCGAGGCTTCGCGCGTGCTGACCAAGAACAAGATCGGGTCTCTCGTGATCCTGGGGCCGCAAGGCACCCTTGCCGGAATCATTTCCGAGCGCGACATCGTCAAGGCGGTCGCCGAGGATGGCATCGACGCGCTCACGCTGCTCGTGGGCGCCCGCATGACGAAGAATGTCGCCACCTGCACCGAGAACGACACCATCGAAGACATCATGGAGACCATGACCCGCTGCCGCTTCCGTCATATGCCGGTGGTGGAGAAAGGAAAGCTTGCGGGCATCATCTCGATCGGCGACGTGGTCAAGACCCGCATCGCGGAAACGCTACGTGAAGCCCAGGCATTGAAAGAATACATCGCCACGGGTTAAGGCCTCCCCAGTCCTTCAATCATCTGTCCACGGATAAAGCGTCGAGGCGTTGTGCCGTGGAAATCCACTCCACGGAGAGACGCTCTCGATTTGAAATCGCTCGCCGCTACCTCTGGCGTGGCTGGAATTGCGGCGAATTTCCGGCAGTTAAGCATCGGGAGCTCGCGATGATTGCTCTCGCTCGGCGTATCGCAGCGCAACAGGGGTTGCTGAGGGCCGTTCCTCGTCGTCCGACCGCACGAAAAATCGCATCGGAACAGTCGGTTCCGCGGCGCGTTTTCTTCGATGTCGCGGCTGACGACTATAGGAGACCGACCATGACGAAATCCACCAAACTCCTGGGCGGTGTTGCGAGCTTGGCTCTTGGTTGCGCGCTCGCCGCCGGCGCGCCGGTGTTTGCGCAAAGCCTCTCCCAATCGAGTCCCGAGGAGATGGCGCAGACCATGATGCTCAATGATGAGGAACTCGGAAGAGGCGGCATGCCCGGCCAGACCGAGACGATAATCGTTTCAAACGAGACGTCGAACCAGAGCGCCTACAGTGCCGCTCAGATGCAGTTCGATCAGGCGCAGGCGCGCTACAAGCAGCAGGTCGATGAATACAACAAAGAGCTGAACGACTATCGGTCCCAGAATCAAAGCTTCGAGCAGCAGGCGAGCAACTTCAACGCGGCCGCGGGCGACTATAACGCCACGGTGAGCACGCCGCCGCCTGTCGTGAGCGCGGCGCCTCCGTCCGACGTGGTGATAGAGACCACGCCGAATGTGGTGGTGGAAAACCCGCCCGTCGTTGTCGCTCAAGGGTCGACCCTCGTCTATCCCGATGCCACCACGCTGGTACATCTGGGCAGCTTGCCGCAGCCCGATATCGATATCGCCGGTGCTCCGGTCGAAGACCGCTTCCACCGCGCAATCGGCCACTTCAATCACATGACCTACGTCGACGAAGGGCAGGAAAAGGCCCTGATCGTGCTGAACAACAACAAGATGGTCGCTGTCCCTGAGGACCACGTCCGGTTCGATCCCGACCATTCCGTCGTGGTGGCCGATCTGAGCTTTGATGAACTCAATCGCCTGCCAGGGCGTCTCTGACGGGTGAAGCCGGGCGCGCCGGCATGAACCGGCTCGCCCGGTGATTTCGCGGGAGGATGAATTGCGGGACCATACGCATAAGTTCGAGATGGCGCTTTTCCTGACGGTGGGTGCGCTCTTCGGCGTCGCCTCGATGTATGCCTCGCAATTTGCTCCGCTCTTGTTCGATGGATCCGATCAAGTACAGGAAGCGCGCGCGGTGGCCGTTGCTCCATCGATCCCGAAGTCCGCCCCTGCCACCTCCGGCGCGCTCAAGATCAGCCTTTCGTCCGCCGATGCGACTCAAGGTTTTGGGCCGTATACGGATGAACCCGAAAAGGGCAGGAACGTGGAGCCAGGCGTCTCCGTTGTTCCCAACGCGACCAGCTGTCCTTC
>WNFL01031178.1_pt2 | contig 29071 bp, 25 predicted proteins | sample 5400361 | NCBI WGS metagenome assembly WNFL01 (sample SAMN13153351, study PRJNA577476) | soil metagenome | isolation source: 40 cm soil on Douglas fir-dominated hillslope | place: USA:California | collected 2013-09-17
CGCTCCGGACCTTCCCGGAGCGCAGCGTGGGCGCCCTGCTCCGCTCGCGCGCGGAGCGGTTCGGCGACAAGGAGGCGGTGCGGTTCCGCACCCGGAGCGGCCGCTGGCAGGAGTTGTCGTTCCGCCAGCTCGATTACCTCTGCCGGATCTCGGCGGCCGCGCTCGCCGAGCTGGGCGTGCGCCGGGGCGAGCCGGTGCTCATCTGCGCGCCCAACGGCCCCGCGGTCCTGGTGGCGGAGCTTGCGGTGCTCTCCTTGGGCGCGGTGAGCGCCCCCGTGTACTCCGAATACTCCCCGGAGCTGCTCGCGCACTGCGCCCGCGACTCGGGGGCCAAGGTCGCGCTCTGCGGGACCACCGTGCAGCAGCACAAGCTGTCGCGAGCCGCGTCGCTGGAGCGCCTGGTGGTGCTCGACGAGGAGGCGCTCCCGGGCGCGCTGAACGCGGTGAAGGTGCTGGACAAGGTCCGGCAGCTTCCCGAGGACGAGCGCGACCGCCGCCTGGCGGCCGTGGAGGACGCCTGCGCTTCGGTCGGGCACGACGACCCTGCCTTCCTCCTCTACACCAGCGGCACCACCGGCCTGCCCAAGGGCGTCGAGCTGACCCACGGCAACGTGCTCTCGCAGCAGGCGGCGATCGCGCAGGTGTGGGACGTGTCGGAGCGCGACGTGTTCCTCTCCTACCTGCCCTGGCACCACTGCTTCGGCGGCCTCTTCGAGCGGATGATGGCGCTCGTCAACTTCCGCGAGGTGAAGCCGACGGTCTACTTCAGCGTGCCCCGCGTCTACCAGGGCCTCATCGCCCGGGCGCGCTCCGACGAGCAGGTGCGGAAGACGCTGCTGCATCCGGGCCTGCGCCTGGTGTTCACCGCGGCCGCTCCGCTCCCCGCGCCGGCCTATCGTTTCTTCGAGGAAGCGGGCGTGCCGGTGCACGAGGGCTGGGGCCTGACCGAGACCTCCCCCTGCGCGACGCTGACCCGTCCCGGGGAGCCGCGGGTGTCGGGGGTCGCGGGATGGCCGCTGCCCGGCACCTCGGTGCGGCTCGACCGCGTCGAGCAGGCCGACCCGCCCCAGGGCGAGGTCGTGGTCCGCGGACCCCAGGTCATGCGCCGCTACCGCAACGCCCCCGAGGACACCGCGCGCGTGCTGCGCGACGGCTGGCTGCGCACCGGCGACCTGGGCGAATGGACCGAGGACGGTCTCCGGGTCCGCGGGCGCGTCGACGGCGTCTTCAAGCTAGAGAACGGCGAAAAGGTCTCCTCCGCCGCCGTCGAAGCGAGGTTGCTCGCCTCGACTCCGCTGCTCGAGCAGGCGGTGGTGCTGGGCGACGGCCAGCCGTTCACCACCGCCCTCTGCTGGCTGTCGGTGCCCGCGGTCCACTCCTGGGTGGAGGCGAACGGGCTCAGCCCCGACTCCGGCGAGCTGGCTCTGCTCCCCGAGCTGCGCCGGGCGTTGACCGAGGCGCTGCAGGCGGCCAACGCGCTCGCGCAACTCCCCTACGAGCGGGTCCGCCGCGTGGCGCTGCTCGGCACGCCGCCCTCGCTGGACACCGGCGAGCTGACCCCGACGCAGAAGGTCGTACGTGCGGCCGTGATGCGGCGCCACGCCAAGCTGATCCAGGCCATGCGCGACGGCTCGCCGCATCCGGCGGTGCTGGAGCTCAGCCGCCGCGGCGACGCCTTCGACCAGGCCTGAGACGGCGTGAGCGCGCTGATCAACTTCCTCGTCTTGATGACGCTGCTGTTCGGCGGCCTGGCGAAGACCGCGGCGCTGCCGCCGCGCCTCGCCTGGGGCATCGCGATCGCCTGCGCCGCGGTCGCGATGACGCTCGCCATCGTTCGCTACGTGCGCAGTCGCCCTCCGGGCGGCCGCTGAGCCGGCCCGCGTGTCGGATCAATCCAGCTCGAAACCGATCGGCTTCTCCGGGCCGAACCAGAACCGCACCGCCTGCTTGTCCACTTCGTAGATCCGTTTCGCTGCCTCGCCGGGCACCACGGCGTGCTCCGGCTTTCCCGGATCCTCCACCACGGCAGCGGCGCCGCTCTCCAGGAGCCTGGCCGTCTCCGGGGACACCGCCAGCCGGCCGACCTTGCCGCTCCGCTTGACGAAGTGGAAGTTCACCTCGCCCGGCGGCTCGCGCACGCGGCTCGCCTCGACCAGCTGCCGCAGCCGCAGCGCGCGCTCGGACTGCTGCCGCGCCTCTGCCTTCTTCGCCGCCTCCTTGCGGCGCTCCTCGGCCAGCTCGGCCTCGCGCAGCGCGAAGGCCTCCCGCCGCTGGCGCTCCTCCTCGGAGATCGACTCCTGCTTCTGCTTGACCGTGCCCTGCGGCTTTGCGCCCTTGCGCTCCGCTTCCTTGGCCTGCTTCTCGGTGACCAGTCCTGCCTTGAGCAGCTTGTCCCGCAGGTTCTGCATGCCGGAACAGTACAATGCGATGCTTGACGGCGCGAGGCGCGTATGGGTTCTACCGGAGCCGTGCGCGTCGTGTTCGTCGAGCAGCCCGGCAGCCTGCCTGCGCCGCCCGACGGCCGCGTGGCCGTGCTCGACGTGGCTTTCGCAGGGGGCGAGAACTTCGAGAAAGTGACGGTGCCGTTCCTCGATGCGCTGGGCGACCGGCTCGCGGTCTGGATCGATCACCACGAGCACCCGGTGGGATGGGCCCGCGTGCGCGGCGATCCACGCTTCTGCCTGGTGCCGAACCGGGACGCGCACGCCTGCCCCGAGCTGGTCACCCGCGAGGTGGTCGAGCGCGCGGGCGCGGTGGACGCGATCGTCGCACACGCCGACGTCGACGGCCTGCTCTCGGCGGTGAAGTTCCTGCGCAAGGGAGAGCCGCCCTGGCCCGAGGCGGACGAGGATGCCCGCGCCGCCGACAGTCCCGGCAGGGGACACGCGCTGTCCTCCTTCGGGCAGCTCCTCGTCGAGGCGCTCGACGAGGCAGGCAGCACGCTGCGCTCCAAGGGGCGCGAATCGCTGCGCCAGGAGCTGGTCGAGGGCCTCGTGCGCGCCCCGGAGCCGCTGCCGCCCAAGCTGCGCAAACGGCTACAAGACTTGCAGCGCGCGCACGCGGAGACCCTGGCGCCGGTCGAGGGGCTGGCGGCGTCGGCGCGGGAGGAGGCGCGCGGCGTCCTGGTGGTGCGGGTGCCCAAGGACCTCGGCCGGCCGGTGAAGAAAGCCCTCCTGTCCCGCCTGGAGGCCCGTGCCCCGGTGGGCGTGGTGGTCGAGGGGCGGGCGGTGACCGCGGCCACCTTCCGCGAGGACCTCGACCTGGGGCAGGTGGACGAGCTGACCGCCGGACGCAGCGACTACCGGTTCACCCAGGCGGACGACCAGGGGAGGGCGATCGTGCAGCGGCTCGGACGGCTGGTGGAGGAGCACAAAGGACCCGGTTAGAACGAGGGCAAGGACCGTGCATCCTACGGAGCGCCCATGACGCTGCCCATCGCCGCCAAGCCGGCCGCATCCAAGGCGCCCGCGCCGCAAGGCGAGGCGCTGCTGCGCGGCATCGACCGCCTGCGCAAGGAGCTCGATGCGGTGATCCTCGCGCACTACTACCAAGACGCCGAGATCCAGGAGATCGCCGACTTCGTGGGCGACTCGCTGCAGCTCTCGCAGCAGGCCGCGAGCACCAGCGCCAAGGTGATCGTCTTCTGCGGCGTGCACTTCATGGCCGAGACGGCAAAGATCCTGAACGCCGACAAGCAGGTCCTGCTCCCCGATCTCGACGCCGGTTGCTCGCTCTCGGATCGCTGTCCGCCGGAGCAGTTCGCGCGGTGGCTCGAGCAGTACCCGGGCCACAAGGTGGTCAGCTACATCAACTGCTCCGCCGGCGTGAAGGCGCTCTCCGACGTGATCTGCACCTCCTCCAACGCCGAGAAGGTGGTGCACAGCTTCCCGGCCGGGACGCCCATCGTCTTCGCGCCGGACCGGCACCTGGGCGCGTGGGTGAGCAAGAAGACCGGCCGCGAGCTGGTGCTGTGGCCGGGGTTCTGCATCGTGCACGAGCAGTTCACCGAACGGCAGCTCACCAAGCTCAAGGTCCGGCACCCCGAGGCGAAGCTCATCGCCCACCCCGAGTGCGAGGAGAGCGTGCTCGCGATGGCCGACTACGTCGGCTCGACGCGCGGTCTGCTCGAGTACGTGAAGACCAGCCCCGCGAAGAGCTTCATCGTCGCCACCGAGGTGGGAATCCTTCACCTGATGCAGAAGGCGCGCCCCGACGCCGAGCTGATCCCCGCCCCGCCCAGCTCGGGGTGCAACTGTGCGATCTGCCCCTACATGCGGCTCAACTCGCTGGAGAAGGTCTATCTCTGCATGCGCGATCGGGCGCCGGAGATCACTCTGCCCGAGGACCTGCGGCGGCGCGCGCTGGAGCCCGTCCGCCGGATGCTCGCGCTTTCGGCCTGACCCCGCGGTAGGTCCCAACCCCTGCCCTTTTCTTGGTGGCCCCGTGGTTCGTGGCTAGTTTCGTGGCCGGAGGGCCCGGCTACCGGGTCCGTGGCAGGACAAGCCCTTCGGGGCCAGGAGGACACCGTGCTGAAGTTTCCTACCCTCGGCACCGCCGTAGGGTCAAGATACGGCTCGGCGCCGAGACGCAGTTGGTCGATCACGTCAACTCGCGCAACGGCGCGCCCTCGTCGACCACCTGGCTCACCGATCAGTGGCGTCCCTCGGTGGTCGGCATGCTCGGCTACTACGTGCTGCCGTTCCTCTCGATCGACGCGGAGATCGCCGAGGCCTTCCGCGTGAATCCGGGCCCCGGGCAGGACTCGCGCATCGGCACCACCTTCCGGCTCGGCGCTACCCTTGACCCGCCGCTGCTCCCCTTCTACCTGCGCGCCGCGGTGCCTCTGCACCTCGAGCCGGGGGACTTCTTCGCCAGCATGCGCGCCGCGATCGGAACGACGATCGGCCCGCCGCTCGCCAAGCTGTACCTCGAGCTCGGCGCGGATTTCCCGCTGGGCGGTGCTGGACACGACTTCTTCGACCAGCAGACGGTCTACGTCGGCGCGGGCCTGCAGCTGAACCTGTAGCGGCCGCATGCCGGAGGGCGGGGACCAGCCGCTCGCGCTCGTCCTCTCCGGAGGCGGCGCGCGCGGCGCGTACGAAGCAGGGGTACTGCGGTACGCGCTCGGCAAGCTCGCAGCCCGCCGCGGCCTCTCCGCCCTCCCGCAGATCTTCTGCGGCACCAGCGTCGGCGCGATCAACGCTTGCGCGCTCGCCGCCCGCGCCGAGATGCCCGACCTGGGCGTGCGCCTGCTGGGCGACCGCTGGGAATCGCTCCGGCTGGAGGACGTCTTCAAGCTCGGCTGGGGCGATCTGACCACCATCGCCCGATGGCTGGTCGGCAAGCCCGCCACCGACAACGTCACCTCCCTGCTCGACGCTGGACCGCTGGCGCTCTTGGTGCGTGAGTTCATCCCCTGGCGCGCGCTGCACGAAAACGTGGCGAGCGGCCGCGTGCGGGCCGTCACGCTCTCCGCGACCGACGTGGAGACCGGGCACACCATCATCTTCGTGGAGAGCGCCACCGATCACGCGCTGTACTCGACCGACGCGTCCGTCGAGTACGTCCCGGTCCGCCTCAAGCCGCAGCATGCGCTGGCCAGCGCCGCGATCCCCATCATCTTCCCCACCGTCCGCGTGGGCGGGCGCCTGTTCGTCGACGGAAGCGTGAGGCAGAACACCCCCATCGCCCCCGCCATCCGGATGGGCTGCGAGCGCGTGCTGGTGATCGGGCTGCGCGCCGATCCGCGCACGCTGCTCGCGCGCGCCTCGCGCAGGCAAGGCGCCTCCGAGCAGGAGTCTCTCTCCTCCCCGCTGTACCTGTTCGGCAAGCTCCTCGACGCGCTGCTGCTCGACCGCGTCGAGAACGACCTCGCCAACCTGCGACGGGTCAACGCCGCGCTGCGGGCGCTCTCCCCGGGCGTGCTCGAGGAGCAGCCCGTCGCGCTCGCCCTGGTCGCCGCGGGCGGTTCTCTGCGGCCGGTTTCCGACTTGTTCATCCGGCCCAGCCAGGACCTGGGAAAGATCGCCGCCGACGTGCTGACCCGGCCCGCGGTCCGCGCGAGGCTGGTCGGCCCCGCCGGATACTTGATGCGCCGGATCGGCGAGAACGCCGTGGAGACGCAGGATCCCTCCGACCTGCTCAGCTACCTCCTCTTCGACGGCGAGTACGCCCGAGAGCTGATCGCGCTGGGCGAACGCGACGCGCACGAGGTGCGCGAGGAGCTGGACGCGTTCCTCGGATCGGCGTGAACGCGGGCAGCCGGTGAGCTGGCGCGGGCTCACCAGCGCGACCTTCCGACGGGCGGCCAGCCAGGCGCCGGCCGGATTCCATCGAACAATGAGGGCGGCTGCGGCGTACAGGAATACACGTCGCTACCCTATGCTTCCACTCACGAGAGGACTGGATGTTCGACCTGGAAGAACGCAGCAGCGGCGTGCTTCTCCACCTCACGTCGCTGCCTGGGCCGCACGGCAACGGCGACCTCGGCGCCGAGGCGCATCGGTTCGCCCGGCAGCTGGCCGCCGCCGGCCAGCGCTGGTGGCAGATGCTTCCCGTCGGTCCGCCGGGGGACGGCAACTCGCCGTACAGCGCGCGCTCGGCATTCGCGGGGGCCCCGCTGCTCATCGATCTCGAGGCGCTCGCCCGCGACGGCCTTTCGGAAGGGACTGCCGGGCTGCCGTCTTTCCCCGCGGGCCGCGTCGACTACCTGGCGGCGGCCGCGTTCCGCGAGCGGGAGCTGCGGCGCGCCTTCCCCGCCTTCGAACGCCGGCGCAAGCGCGCCTCCTACCAGGCCTTCTGCGAGCGGGCCGCGTCGTGGCTCGAGGACTTCGCGCTCTTCTCGGCGCTCCGCTCCGCGGCGGGCGGGGCACCGTGGATCGAGTGGGACCGCGAGCTGCGCCTCCGCCGGCCGGGCGCGCTCTCGAGAGCGCGGCGCGAGCTCGCCTCGGAGATCGAGTTCCACAGGTTCCAGCAGTGGCTCTTCGAAGACCAATGGCGATCCTTCAAGCAGGACGCAAACCGGCTGGGGATCGGCCTCATCGGCGACCTGCCGTTCTTCGTGGCCTACGACAGCGCGGACGTGTGGGCACACCGCGAGCTGTTCCAGCTGGACGGCGAAGGACGGCCGACCGTCGTGGCCGGGGTCCCGCCGGACTTCTTCAGCAAGACCGGCCAGCGCTGGGGAAATCCGCACTACCGCTGGTCGGCGATGAAGCAGCGAGGCTTCCGCTGGTGGATCCAGAGGGTGGAGCATGGGCTCGAGCGGTTCGATGCCCTCCGGCTCGACCACTTCATTGGATTTTGGCGCACCTGGCAGATTCCAGGGGACGCGCCAACCGCGCAAAAGGGCCGCTGGGCGGCGGGTCCCCGCGACGAGTTGTTCCACAAGCTGCAAGCCCGGCGCGGCGCCCGGCTCCCCCTCATCGCGGAGGACCTGGGGCTGGTCACGCCCGAGGTGACGGCCCTGCGCGACCGCTTCGAGCTGCCCGGGATGAAGCTGTTGCAGTTCGCCTTCGGCGCCGACCTGCAAGCGCGCGATTTCCGGCCGCACAACTATCCGCGGCGCTCGGCGGCCTACACCGGCACGCACGACAACGACACCACGGCCGGCTGGTACTTCGATCCGGGCGGGAGGGAGCGCACCCCGGAAGAGACGGAGGCGGAGCGCCGCACCGCGCTCGCCTACCTCGGCCTCGACGAGGCGCGCGAGATCCACTGGCAGATGATCCGGTGCGTCTCGGCCTCGGTGGCGAACCTCGCCATCGTGCCGGTGCAGGACGTGCTGGGGCTCGGGTCGGAAGCTCGCATGAACCGGCCCGGCACCGAGACCGGCAACTGGGAATGGCGGCTGCGCGACGGGGCCTTCGACCAGGGCGCCGTCGATCGCCTCTGCGAGCTGGCGCGGCTCTACGACCGGCTGCCGGCAGCCGAGCGCGCGGAGCGCCGGAGTCCTTTGCCGCGCCTGGCGGCGAGGGAGGCGCGCGGATGAAGCGGCGTGTTCTCCCGGCTCCGCGCCGCGGCCTTTCCGACGATCCCCTCTGGTACAGGGACGCCGTGATCTACGAGCTGCGCGTCCGCTCGTACATGGACTCGAACGGCGACGGCGTCGGCGACTTCCGCGGGCTGACCGAGAAGCTCGACTACCTGCAAGACCTGGGCGTCTCCGCGCTGTGGCTTTTGCCCATCTGTCCCTCGCCTGGCAAGGACGACGGCTACGACATCTCCGACTACACCGACGTGCACCCCGACGTGGGCACCCTGGAGGACTTCAAGGTCTTCCTCGACCAGGCGCATAGCCGCGGGATCCGCGTGATCACCGAGCTGGTCCTGAACCACACCAGCGATCAACACCCCTGGTTCCAGCGCGCCCGCCGCGCTCCGGCCGGCTCGCGCGAGCGGAACTTCTACGTGTGGAGCGACACGCCCGAGCGCTACCAGGACGCGCGCATCATCTTCAAGGACTTCGAGCCGTCGAACTGGTCGTGGGACCCGGTCGCCAAGCAGTACTACTGGCACCGCTTCTTCTCCCACCAGCCGGACCTGAACTTCGACAATCCCGACGTGCACGACGCGATGCTCGGGGTGGTCGACTTCTGGTTCAACCTGGGCGTCGACGGCCTGCGGCTCGACGCGGTGCCGTATCTGTACGAGCGCGACGGCACCAGCTGCGAGAACCTGGCCGAGACGCACGACTTCTTGAAGAAGCTGCGCGCGCACGTCGACTCCCGCTTCAAGAACCGCATGCTGCTCGCGGAGGCGAACCAGTGGCCCGAGGACGCCGCCCAGTACTTCGGGAAGGGCGACGAGTGCCACATGAACTTCCACTTCCCGATCATGCCGCGGATCTTCATGTCGATGCACATGGAGGACCGGCTGCCGATCATCGACATCCTGGCGCAGACGCCGCAGCCGCCGCCGAACTGCCAGTGGGCCATCTTCCTGCGCAACCACGACGAGCTGACCCTGGAGATGGTCACCGACGAGGAGCGCGACTACATGTATCGCGCCTTCGCCCACGACCAGGCGATGCGCATCAACCTGGGCATCCGCCGCCGCCTGGCGCCGCTGGTCGGGAACGACCGCCGCTCGATCCAGCTGATGACCGGTCTGCTCTTCTCCCTGCCCGGCACGCCCGTCATCTACTACGGCGACGAGATCGGGATGGGCGACAACGTGTTCCTCGGCGACCGCAACGGCGTGCGCACGCCGATGCAGTGGAGCGCCGATCGGAACGCCGGCTTCTCGCGGGCGAACCCGCAGCGCCTCGTCCTGCCGGTGATCATCGACCCCGAGTACCACTACGAATCGCTCAACGTGGAGGCGCAGCAGCAGAACCCCAACTCCCTGCTGTGGTGGACCAAGCGGCTGGTGGCGCTGCGCAAGCGGTTCCAGGCCTTCGGGCGCGGCTCGATCGAGTTCCTCTCCCCCGACAACCCGCACGTCCTCGCCTTCATCCGCCAGCACGAGGACGAGACGGTGCTGGTGGTGGCGAACCTCTCCCGGCGGGTGCAGTACGTCGAGCTGAACCTCGCCTCCTACAAGGGGCGGGCGCCGCTGGAGCTGTTCGGGCAGACCAAGTTCCCCGCGGTCGGCGACCTTCCCTACCTGCTCACCCTGGGCGCGCACGAGTTCTACTGGTTCGCGCTGGAGGAGCCGAAGGCAGCCGCGGACGTGGCCCGCGAAGCGGCGTACCAGCCGCCCTCGGTCGAGGCGCCGGCGGGGATCGAAGCCGCCGCGGCCGACCGCGCCCTGCTCGAGCAGGTGCTGCCGGGATACATCGAGGGCCGGCGCTGGTTCGCCGGGCGCGACCGCGAGATGTCCGGCGTGCGGGTGCTCGACGTGCTGCCCCTGGGCGCCGTCCGCTTCGCCGTCGTCCGGATGGAGTTCACCCTCGGCGAGCCGGAAGACTACGTGGTGCCCGTCTCGCTGGAGACCGGCGACCGCGCCGCCCTCTTGCGCGAGCGGTCGCCGCAGGCGGTCATCGCCCACTTGCGCGCGCCGGGACGGACCGACGAGCCCACGGGGGCGCTCATCGACCCGAGCGCCGATGCGCCGTCCTCCGCCGCGTTGCTCGAGGCGCTGCGCGGCCGCGCGCAGGGCCGTGGCAGCTTGGGGCCCGCATGGGCGACCCTGCGAGGGGATCTGCCCGCCGGCCCGCTCGAGCCTCGCCTCCCGCGCACGGATCACCGGCGCGCTTCGGTCTCCTATGGCGAGCACCTGGTCCTCAAGCTGTACCGCCGGCTAGGCGAAGGCGTCAGCCCCGAGCTGGAGCTGAACCGCTGCCTGTCCGAGCGCGCCCCCGATCTGGTCCCGCCGCTGCTCGGCGCGGTCGAGTACCGGCCCGGACGCTCGGAGCCCATCACGCTCGCCACGCTCCACGGATGGGCGCGCAACGAGGGGACCGCCTGGGCGTGGGCGCGGGACGAGCTGCGCCGGTTCTACGAGCGCGCGCTGGCCAGCGGACCCGACGTGCACCCGCCGCCGCAGCCCGCCGGAGCGACGCTCCTCGATCTGGCCGCCATGGAGCCGCCGCCCATCCGCGAGCTGTTCATCAGCTCGCTGGCCGGCGCGCGCCTCTTGGGCCGGCGGACCGCGGAGATGCACCTCGCGCTGGCCAATGCGACCGACGAGGGGCTGGGGACCGAGCCTTACACGGCGCTCGACCAGCGCTCGAACTATCAGAGCAAGCGCAACCTGACCGGCAAGGTGCTGCGGCAGCTCAAGCTGCGCGGCCCGCGGCTCTCGGGGAAGCTGGCCGAGCTCTCCCACCACCTGCTCACGCACGAGGCAGCGCTCTACAAGCGGTTCGAGCCGCTGCTGGAGCGGCGCCTGACGGCGCGGCGCTGCCGCATCCACGGGAACTACCACCTGGGCAAGCTGCTCTACACGGGCAAGGACTTCCTGGTGGTCGATTTCGAAGGCGACTCCAGCCGCCCGCTGGCCGAGCGGAGGCGCAAGCGCAGCGCGCTGCGCGACGTGGCCGCCATGGTCCGATCGTTCGAGTACGCGGCGCAGATCGCGCTGCGCGACGCGACCATCGTGCGCGAGGCGGACCGCACCGCCGCCGAGCCGTGGGCGCGACTGTGGATGACCTGGACGCCGGCCGCCTTCCTCGGCGCCTGGCTGGAGGCCACCAAGGGCTCGCCGATCGCCCCGCGCGAGCGCGCCGAGACGGAGATGCTCCTCGACACCCTCAACCTCGAGCAGGCGCTGGACGACGTGAACGCCGACCTGGACCGCCGCCCCGACTGGGCGATGATCGCGCTGCGCTCCCTGGAAGACGCGGTCACGTGACCGTCGCCCGAACCTGGGTCTCGGTGCATCAAAGCCTGGTTCAACCGGTTGAACTGCCACGACCAAGAATCTCCTAACCGGCGCAGCGACGGTCGCGTGCTGCATTGCCTGCGTGTTCCGCAGCGTCTTGACGCAAGCGCCTCCCGGCAGCGCTCCACCCTATCGGGCCGCCACCGTCGCGGGCGGCGCGCACCTCAGCCGTCCCGCGTCGTACAGCGCGCCCGCGCCCTGCGGGACCTCGATGGTCACGGTGCAGCTGCCGCCGCGGAATTCGACCGCGGCCATGTGCGTCCCCACCGGCACGCCCTCCAGCCAGAAGCGCCCTTCCGCCGAGATGGGGGAGGCCAGGTGCTTCCCCGCCGCCGAGAGCTGCAGCTCGCCGAAGGCCGGCGCGCCGCTCCCTGGAACCTCCAGCACGCCGGTCACGCTCTGCACCCGGTGCACGTCGAACTCGACCAGCGCGCCGCCCCGATAGGGGGAGGCGACGAGCCTCTCCACCTTGCCAACCTCGTAATCCATCGGCACGTCGCCGTCGCGGATGGAGAGCCGGTTCCCGTAGTACGGCAGCAGGTTGGGGATGAAGAGGTCCCCCTTCCAGTCGGTGGTCCCGACCTCGACGTTGTTCAAGTAGCCCCGCACCCCGGGAAGGCCGGGCACCCGCAGGACCGCGAATCCTTCCTGCACCGGGCGAGCCAGGAAGAGCCGGTCGCCAGCCAGCACCACCGAACCTGACGCGCTGGCAAAGGCGGCGTTGTCGGCGCCGAACCGCTGGAAGCTCGCCTCATAATGGCCGAACGGAGCGTTCGCCTGCAGCTGCGCCCCGAAGTGCTCGGAGGCGCCGCTCTCCCCCTGCACGACGTACCCGAGGCCGTTGCCGATGGGCAGCCCACGTTGGACGGAGGCTGCCGCGGTTCCGCCGCCGTCGCGCGCGGTGGCCGAGCTGTTCCCCACCGTCATCTCGTCGAAGCTGTAGACGAGGCTGGCCGTGCTCTCCATGACCGCCTCCTGCCCGGCCGAGCGCGACCTGCCCGCGGTGAGGAAGAACGTGGCGCGCCGGCTCAGGCGCACGTCGGCGCGCGCCTGCAGCAGGTCGTTCACGCCCGCGTCGCGCATGCGGGAGGCCCCGTAGTCGACCGAGAAGGTGAAGCGGCCCACGGTCAACGAGGCGAAGGCGGTGGCGTCGAGGAGCGGCCGGTCGGCAGCCGGATAGAGCGCCGCCGTCGCGTACCGCGGGGTCATCGCCCGCACCGAGACGCCGACCGCCGCCGGCCGCATGACGAGCACGTATCCCAGCGAACCGCCCGCGCCGATCCCGCCGTCCGCCACCGACCCCGCCGCCGCGAGGTCCAGCTGGCCGAGCGGCAGCGCGACGCTGAGCGAGGGACCCGCGCTGAGCAGCCCCGGATCCGCCTCCAGGCGATACCCGCCCGTCATCCGGTCGGTCAGCCCCAGCCGGTGCTGCGCCATCAATGCCGCGCGGCCGTAGGAGAAGCTGGCGGTGCCGAAGTCCTCGCGCCGCAGACCCACTCCGTACGAATAGTCGCTCAGCCCCTTCGCCAGGACGGTCGGCGAGGAGTAGGCGCGCGTGCTGTACTCCTGCGTCCGGCCGAAAGCGTCGTGGACCACGTAGCGCACGCCGGACAGGCCGCTGGTCACCGGCAGGTTGGCGATCTCGAAGGGCCCGGGCGGCAGGGGCTCCCGGCGGACGAGCACGCCGTTCACGTACACGTCCAACGTCGAGGGCGTGAGCACCGCCCCCGAGACGCGCGGCAGCGGCGTGCGCACGAAGTAGGGGTCGAGCGCGAAGTTGCGCGAGACCGACACACCGCCCAGGAGCAGGCTGCCCCCGAGCGTGCCGGTGGAGCTGAACCCGTCGCCCGCCACCCAGCGCCGCATCGCCAAAGGCTCGTCGAGGGTGAAGTTGCTCAGGCCGCGGGAGAACCCCGAGGGCGTCTGCGAGAGGCCGCTGTAGAGGAGGTTGCCGCGCACGCTGACGCCCAGCTCGCCGAAGGCGGAGACCGACGCCGAGCCATACTGCACGGCGTAGTTGGCGAACGCGCTGGTGTCGGTGCGCAGCACGAGGTCGCGCGGCCGTTGCACGGGCGTCAAGTCCACGTGCGTGACCGGGAGGAACTGCGGCTGCGCCGAGATCCGCAGCTCGAGGGCCGGCTCGTCGAAACGGAACTCGATTCCCGGCGCGAGCGATCGCAGCGCCACGTACGGCTTGCCGTCGATCTGCTCGCGCTCGCCGCCCAGGCCGATCAGGCCGGCGTGCTCGAGATCCTCCACCGGGGCGAGCACCTCCCCGCCGCGCAGTCGGACGAGGACGCTGTCCTTGGGCGCCTCGTTGACGAAGAGGTCCACGTAGACGGGCTGGTCCTGGGCGGCCCGCGCAGCCCCGGCGAAGAGGAGCAGGGCCAGGAAGCTACGGCCCACAGGCCGACGGCTCCGCCGGAGCCCGCTGCTCGAATCGATCGCCGTTGTCGGCGACCACGCTGGCCACCAGCGCGGCCAGGCCCGGGCAACCCTTCGGCAACTCGAAGTCGTAGTCCAGCGCGCCGCCTGCCAGCACGTACCACCCGCGCTGCTCGCGCTCGAACAGCACCGCGCCGGACGCGTCCACGCCGCGCAGCTTCACCGCGTCCTCGCGGAAGTGCACCGTGCCTTGGTTCGAGACACGGAACGAGGCGCGCCCCCCGCGCGCCCCGAGTCCTTCGATCGACCGCCGCTCCACCGAGCGCTCCGGCGCCAGGAACACCGGCACCCCCACCCGCGTCAGCACCCGCACTTCCGAGCTGGGCTGCGCTGGCCGCTCGGTGGGCGGCAGCTCCTCCACGAACACCCGGTAGGTCTTCTCCACCAGGCCGAACGGGGTCCCCACCCCGACCCGCACGTTGCGCTCTTCGCCTGGTTTCAAGGTGAAGAGCGCGGGAAAGAAGAGGACCTCGCTGGTGGGCGCCAGTTGCAGCTCGCCGCGCGAGGTCTGGTTCCAGCTGCTCGCGCTCACCTGGTACCGGACCGTCTCCGGCCCGTCGTTGCGCAGGGTGAGCATGGCCTTCGTCGTTTGCGGCGAGAGGCGCAGCTGGATGGGCGTCACGTTCAGGCCGCTCGCGCGCGCGCTGGAGGCGATCAAGGCGAAGGCGATCAGCGCGGCGCTAGCGGTCTGCACGGGGTTCCTCAGAAGTTGACGGTGGCGGTGACGGCGTCGCTGTAGTTACCGACCGAGACGTCCTGGCCCGCCGGAACGCGGCCGAAGACGGTGTGGGGCGTGCCGGCGCCCGCGCCGATGGGGCCGAAGGTCGGCCAGGTCACCAGACCCGCGCCGCTGTTCGCCCACACGGTGCCGCCCGCCGAGTCGGAGTACAGCTCGTACTGCAGCGAGTCGGTGCCGTTCGACATGAAGCGGCCAGCGGCCACGAAGTGAATACCGAGGTCGAGGCCGACGTTCACTCCGGTCGAGCCCTTGGTGCAGAGCACGGTGACGGTGGTGTTGACGTCGAGGGCCGCGGTCTTGTTGGCCACCAGCGGGTCGTATGCGCCGAAGTTCAGGTCGGTCGCGGTGATGGTGCAGTTGGCGGCCACGCTGCTTTTGACGTTGAACGTCGTCCCCTTGCTGCCGGCGACGGCGGAATGCGCCGTGAAGAGCAGCGCGGCGGCGGTAACGAGGGTGAGGATACGGGTCTTCACGGTTCTCTCCTGGGAAGGTGGTGAACGTCTCCAGTGCCACCGTAAGCGATTCGACAATCCGGTGTCAAACGTTTGACGCTAGGTTTCGCTAACGAAACCGGCGTTTTGGTAATACCGTGTGGGTCGCTAGAAGTTCACGGTGGCCGTGACGGTGTCGCTGTAGCTGCCCACCGCCACGTCCTGCCCGGCGGGGATCTGCGCCTGCACCGTGAAGCTGCGGGCTGCCTTGCTGGGCGAGACGCCCGCGTTCAGCGCGTTGGCCCCGCCGATGTCGGTCCACACCGCACCGTTCCCCGGCGCGGCGGCGGACTGGAAGAGCTCGTAGCCGAGGCGATTCGTTCCGTTGGCCATCGCGCGCGTGACGCCCGCGACGGCGCCCGCGTTGCTCCCCGCATTGAGGCCGATGCTCGGTCCGGAGCCCTTGGTGCAGGCGATGGTCACCGTGCCGGTGGCGCTGGCGGCCGCGGCGGCGTTGGCGCCGATCGGATCGTAGGTGAAGCTGATGCCGGTCGCCGTGATGGTGCAGTTCGCCGACACCGATGCGGTCACCGTGAAGGTGGTGGTCGCCGTGGCGGCGACCACGCCGCCGGCGGCGAACGCGCAGAGGGAGGCGATGAGCAGCAGCAACCGGCGCTTCATGTAAAAGATCATGTGACATGAAACCCGATATGTCAAAAGTTTGGCAGTACCGTTTGCTAAGTGGATCTGCAGCGATCTGCGCTCTTGTAGGTAATCTACGCCGGTTTGTAATCGCAAACGTTGACGGCCGGCACGGGGAGGGGAAAACTACACCCATGCGCTTGTGGCCCGTCGCTGCCGCGGTGTGCTTGCTGGCCGCAGCCGGGGCCGGCGCGGCGCCTTCCTGCAAGAACCTCGGCGCGTCGCTCACCTTCGGACCGGCCGGATACAACGTCTACAGCCTGGCCGACGTCACCCAGGTCGGCAGCATCACCTACTCCTGCCCACCGCCGACCCTCGCGGTGGTGAGCTTGAGCGCCAGCGGGAATGGAGCGTATCGCCCGCGGCAGATGATCTCCGGTGCGAACACCCTCAACTACGAGCTCTACTTCGACGCCGCCATGACCACCGTGTGGGGCGTGGGCGCCGACAGCCACGGGGTGGCGGCGGGCAACGCCGCCTCGGTCCCTCTCTACGGGCGGATCTTCGCCCTGCAGGACGCCGCGGTCGGGAACTACTCCGACACGGTCACCGTGACCTTCAATTTCTAGGCGGCGCGCCGTCCGGGAACAGCGTGACCACCACTTCGGCCGCGCCCCGGAAGGACGCGAGCGCGAGCCGACCGGAAGCGCCGGCGAGGACCACCAGCGGACGCTGTCCCTCGGGCGGGATCCGCGACCCGTCGCGCAGGCACAGCGGCGCGCCGCTGCGCTGCTCGAGCAGCACGGCCGCCCCCGCACCGCCGAACGAACGCGACTCGACGCCCAACGCGCCCGCCGAGAAGCTGGCGGCCATTCGCGCGGAGGAGACCACTTCGGCACCGACGCGGAACGAGGCGCGCCGGCCTGCCAGGGCAGGCGCGGCCGCGAGGAGCGCGGCGAGGGCCACCGCGAAGCGCATGTGGGACAACGTGCGCCTTCCGTAGACCGGTTGCAACCGGCTCGACCGGTCACCCCCGGAGGAACGCGCCGATTTCCGGGACCAGACGCTCGCGCAACGCGACGTCCATCCGCAGCCTTTCCAGCGTCTGCGCGATGGCCTGCCTGGCGCCTTCGATCGGATGCGCCGCGAGGAACGCCTCCACCTCCGTCAGGTGCCGCCGCTCGGGCAGCGCGCCCAGGGCTTCCACCAGCCGCCGCAGGAGCATGGGCGAATCCGCCTTCTTGCGCACGTCGGTCCACCTCTCGCGCACCAGCGCCCAGGCCGGCTCGCGGGCCGCGCGGTTGGCGAGCAGCGTCCCCATGTAGCTGGGGAAGTCCTGCATGCGGACAACGTCGGTGAGCGAGAGCTGCACCGCTTCCGGCACCAGCTCGGGATGCTCGACCATGGCAAGCGCGTGGAGGAAGCGGCGCTTGGCGGCGGGATCCAGCTCCTCCTCGGCACGCCGGCGCAGCTCGGCGAAGCGCGCCCGGTCCGCGGTGCGCGCGGCGGCGGCGACCACCACGTCGAGCAGGTTGGGGTCGATCGGCCGGGGCTGCTGAGCTACCAGGCCGCGGAACCGCTCCTGGGCTTCCTCCACCGCCTGCGGATCGCGCGCGACCAGCGCGAGCCCGCGCAGCACCGCCGCGCGGCGGAGGCGGCGCTCGTCCTCCTCGCCCTCGCGCGCGTCCCAGCCCAGCTCGCCCGCGGCCGGGGCGAAGAGCCGCCGGATCCAGGAGTGCAGCGCGGGGCGGTCGGCGTCGGCCACCCCCCGGTGCTCGATCCAGGAGAGGCGGGAGACCACCTCGTCGAGCACGGAGTGGTCGGTCTCGTTCCGTGCCACGCCCTCCAGGAGGCGGAGGAACTCGTGGACGTGGAGCTCGCCGGCGCGCACCAGCGCCCACTGGTCGGAGACCAGCGTCATGCGCTCCTCGCATTCGAGCTCCGGGAGGGCCTCGATCAGGCGCCGCAGCAGGTCGGGCTCGTACGCCACGCGGTAGAACCCGCGCGCGCCCGCGTTGGCCAGCACCCAGTCCGGCTCACCCTGGGCGTCGAGGGCGATCCGCCGCTCCTCCCCGCGCAAGAGCTCGCGCTGCTCGCGCACCCCTCCGCGGTCGCGGAAGCGAAACACCAGCGGCACCAGCCAGCGGGCGGGCGGTCCTTCTTCCTTCGCCTCGGGATCGGAGAGGAAGCGGCGCTGGCGCAGGACCAGCCGGCCGTCGCGCTCCGAGACGCTGACCAGCGGGTAGCCCACCTGCCGGATCCAGCCGTTGGCGAGCTCCAGGATCGGCTGCCCCGAGGACTCGGCGAGCGCGCCCCAGAGATCGTCGGCGGTGGCGTTCGCCTCGCGGTGCTTGCGCATGTAGAGCCGGATGCCGTCCCGGAACCGGTCTTCGCCCAGGTAGCCCTCGATCATGCGGAGGATGGCCCCGCCCTTTTCGTAGGTGATGGCGTCGAACGACTCGCCGGCCTCCTGGGCGTTCTTCACCTCCGCGCGGATCGGATGGGAGCTCCTGAGCGCGTCGAGGTGCAGGGCCGCGCCCTTGCCGACCTCGAAGTCGGTCCACACCCGCCAGCGCGGCTTCCACACGTCGACGGTCTTGTAGGCCATCCAGGTCGCGAAGGCCTCGTTGAGCCAGAGATCGTCCCACCACACCATGGTGACCAGGTTTCCGAACCACTGGTGGGCGAGCTCGTGGGTGATCACCTCCGCGACGCGCTTCTGCACGTTGAGCGGCGCGGTGGCCGGGTCGAGCAGCAGCGCCACTTCGCGGAAGGTGATCGCGCCCGCGTTCTCCATCGCGCCGGCCTCGAAGTCGGGCACGCCGATCTGATCCAGCTTCCCGTAGGCGTACGGCTGGCCGAAATAGTCCTCGAGCAGCGGCAACACCGCGGAGGCGCATTCCTGCGCGAACCCGGTCAGGTGCCGCTTGGGCGGCACCGCCCAGGTGCGGATGGGAACGCCCCGCACGGTGACCGGCTCGCTCGCGGCGAGCTCGCCCACGCAGAGCGCGATGAGGTAGCTGGACAGCGGCGGCGTCTCGCTGAAGGCGACCGTCCGCCGCCCGCCCTCCCCCGCCTCGTCCTTCACCACCCGGCCGTTGGAGATCGCGGCCGCGCGCGGCGGGACCTGCAAGACCTGCAGGTTCCAGCGCGCCTTGAACGCCGGCTCGTCGAAGCAGGGGAACACGCGGCGCGCGTCGGCGGCCTCGAACTGGGTCACGGCGACCGGACCGGCGCGATACAAGCCGCGCAAGCCCGGGGAAAACTTGCCCCGCCAGGCGAGGTCGACGACTGCATTGCCCGCGGGGACCTCTTCGTCGAAGGAGAGAGTGACCGTCTCGCTCTCCGCGTCGGCCTCGATTCGAGCCACCTGGAGCGTCCTGCCCCCCGCCCGCAAGCGCGCCCGGTCCACGGTCAGCTCCACCGCGTGGAGGATCAGCTCGCGCCGCGGCTTCTCCAGCCGCACCTCCAGCTCCATCCGGCCCTCGAACGCGCCCGCTTCGAGGTCCGGGGCGAGGTGCGCGGCATAGCGCACGGGCCGCGCGTCGAGCGGCAGGCGGAAGTCCTTGCCCAGCGCCAAAGTGCACCTCCGAAGACGGCCGTCGTTGTACCGCATCCGGACAGGAACGGGGGAAGCCGTGCGGCGATCGACCGGCAGGCCCCCGCCCTCGAGCTCGTCCTCCCTTGCCCTTGCCTTGCCCTTGCCCTAGACCTCGCCTCGTCCTCGAACCCGCCCTCCCCCAAGGTGCCCTCATGAAGCGCGCTGCGCGACGCGCTCTCCGGCTGCGACGTCCGCGTCGTCCGGACCTTCGCCGGCGACCCGGTCCCCGACGGGCTTGCTGACGGCGGCCTCGTGGTCCTCGGCGGAGCAATGGGCGTCTACGAGGCCGACCGGTACCCGCACCTGAGCGACGAGATGAGGCTCCTCAAAGCCGCGGTGCGGGACGGCTTGCCCGTGCTGGGCATCTGCCTGGGGAGCCAACTGCTCGCAGCCGCGCTGGGCGGCTCGGTCGCGAAAGCTCCGCGCAAGGAGATCGGCTGGTTCGAGGTGGCCCTGCTGCCGGCCGCGCGCGAGGACCCGCTGTTCGCCGGCGCGCCGCCTTCGTTCGACGCCTTCCATTGGCACGGCGACGCATTCACGCTGCCGCCCGGGGCGCTCCCTCTCGCCGCGTCTTCCCTGACTCCGCTGCAGGCCTTCCGCATGGGCCCGCGCGCCTGGGGCGTCCAGTTCCATCTGGAGACGGACGCGCAGGTGCTGGCCGCCATGCTCGACTCCGGCGCGGAGGAGATGCGCGAGGCCGGCGCCGACCCCGCGCCGATCCGCGCCAGCGCCGCCGCCGGGCTGCCCCGGCTGCGCGAGCTGGCCCTGCGGATCTTCGGCCGCTGGGCGGAGCTGCTCTAGCCGGCGCGCGCGGGGACCTTCGCGTCCCCGAACGCCTGGTCGAGCAAGAGCTGCTGCTCGTACCGGTGCGCGGCGGCGCTGCCGGTGGCCGGGCTGGCGCTCTCGGGCCGGCTGACGCAGCTGATGCGGCGGAGCGAGTACCGCGCCCGCAGGTAGTACCAGGCGCCCATGTTGAACGGCTCCTCCTGCACCCAGACGAGCTTGGCGGACTCGGAGTAGGGCGCGACTGCCTTGGAGAGCTCCTCCGGCTCGAGCGGGTAGAGCTGCTCGATGCGCACCAGCGCGACGTCGTCGCGCTGCTTCACCTCGCGCGCGGCGAGCAGGTCGTAATAGACCTTGCCCGAGCTGAGCAGGACGCGCTTCACCTTGCGCGGGCTGACCGACTCGTCCGGGATGATGCGCTGGAACCCGCCCTCCGAGAGGTCGGTCAGGGTGGAGACGGCGTGCTTGTGCCGGAGCAAGCTCTTCGGCGTCATGATCACCAGCGGCTTGCGCCAGGGACGCAGCACCTGCCGCCGCAGCGCATGGAAGTATTGCGCAGGCGTGGTCAGGTTGCACACCTGCATGTTGTCTTCCGCGGCGAGCTGCAGGAAGCGCTCCAGGCGAGCCGAGGAGTGCTCCGGCCCCTGGCCCTCGAAGCCGTGCGGCAGGAGGAGGACCACGCCGGAGAGGCGGTTCCACTTGTCCTCCGCCGAGGAGATGAACTGGTCGATGACCACCTGCGCGCCGTTGGTGAAGTCGCCGAACTGCGCCTCCCAGCAGGTGAGCCACTCCGGAGTGTCGAGCGAGAAACCGTAGTCGAACCCCAGCACGCCGGCCTCGGAAAGCGGGCTGTCGTAGATCTCGAATCGCCCCTGGCCTGCGCGCAGGTTCGCGAGCGGCGTGTACCGGCGGCCGTTGCGCACGTCAGAGAGCACCGCGTGGCGCTGGGAGAACGTGCCCCGCCGGCTGTCCTGGCCGCTGAAGCGGATCGGCGTGCCTTCGTCGAGCAGCGTGGCGAAGGCCAGGTGCTCTCCGGTGGCCCAGTCGAACGGCTCTTCCCCGCCGCCCTCGGCGAGCTTCTTGCGCAGCTCGAGCAGCTTGGCGATCTTCTCGTGCGGCGTGAAGTCCGCGGGCACCCGCGCGGTCGCCTGGAGCAGCGCCCGCAGCTTGGACATGGGCACCGCGGTGGGGACCTCGGGAGTATTGGCATCGGGTCCGCCGCGGTACTTGGACCACAGGCCGGCCATCGCGCTCTCCGCCCGCTTGGCGCCCGTCTTGCGCGTGCGCTCCAGCTCCCCCTCCAGCTGATGCACGCGCGCGTGCATCAGCTCCTCCGCCTCCTGCGGTGTGGCGATGCCGCTCTCGGCCAGCTTGCGCGCGTAGATGGCGCGCGCCGGCGGCTTCTGCCGGATGACCTCGTACATCACCGGCTGCGTGAAGCTGGGCTCGTCGGCCTCGTTGTGCCCGTACTTGCGGTAGCAGTAGAGGTCGATGAGCACGTCTTGACCGAAGGTCTGCCGGTACTCGATGGCGAGCTGCACCGCCCAGACCACAGCCTCCGGATCCTCGCCGTTCACGTGGAACACCGGCGCGCGCAGCACGCGGGCGATGTCGGTGCAGTACGGGGTCGAGCGCGCGTCCTCGGGGTTGGTAGTGAAGCCGACCTGGTTGTTGATGACCACGTGGATGGTGCCGCCGGTCGTGTAGCCTTCCAGGTTGGCGAGGTTCAGGGTCTCGGCGACCAGCCCCTGCCCGGCGAACGCGGCGTCGCCGTGGATGAGGACCGGCAGCACCTTCTTGCGCTCCGGATCGCGCGGCTGGTCGCGGTCCTGCTTGGCGCGAACGCGCCCCTCGACCACCGTGTTCACCCACTCGAGGTGGCTGGGGTTGAACGCGAGCGAGAGGTGGAGCTCCTTGCCCGTGTGCGTGACCCGGTCGGACGAGTACCCGAGGTGGTACTTCACGTCGCCGCGGCCGAGGAGCTCCTGCGCATCCTTGTCCTCGAACTCGGCGAAGATCGCGGTCAGGTCCTTGTGGAGGATGTTGGCGAGGATGTTGAGGCGGCCGCGGTGCGCCATGCCGATGACGATCTCCTCGCCGCCGCGCTCGCCGAACTCCTCGATCAGCCAGTCCATCAGCGGGATCAGGCTCTCGCCGCCCTCCAGCGAGAAGCGCTTGGCGCCGATGTACTTCTTGTGCAGGAAGGTCTCGAGGGTCTCGGCGTCGGTGAGACGCCCGAGGATGCGCAGCTTCTCCTCGCGGCTGAGCTGGACCTCGTTCCCGCTAGCCTCCATCCGCTCCTGCAGCCAGTGCCGGATGACCGGATCCTCGCCGTGCATGAACTCCGCGCCGATGGTGCGGCAGTAGGTCCGCTTGAGGCGCGCGATGATCTCCCGCAGAGGCAGGGTGGGCGCGCCCACGTTGAAGTCGCCGGTGGCGAACGGCTTGTCGAGGTCCTCCCGGGTGAGGCCGAAGTTCTCGGGCTCCAATTCGGGCGGCGGCGGCTTGAGCAGGCCCAGCGGGTCGAGGTTGGCGAAGAGGTGGCCGCGGATGCGGTACGCGTTGATCAGCTCGGCGACGGCCTCTTGCTTCTCCTCGGCTTCGCGCCGCTGCGCCTCGGGCGCGGCGGCGGACAGGTCGAGGAGCGCTCCGGCGAAGGCGCCTTCGGGACGCAGCGCGCGGGCCGCCGCTCCGTTCCCCTGGCCGTTCCCGTTGGTGGCAGGCCCCGGGGACGGTCGCGCGGGGACCTGCGCCGGCTGCGGCGCGGGCAGGCCCGCCAGCCGCGAGAAGTACTGCTGCCAATCGAGGTCCACCGCGGCGGGGTTGTCCCGCCACCGCTCGTACTGGTCCTCGACGAACACCTGGTTGACGCCGAAATCCCGGTCGAAATCCATCGTTCCGCCTCAACCCGCCGCGGGCGACTCCGTGCCTCCAAGCGCGCGGGGGTGGCGGAAAATAACGGAAGGCCCACCTCGGGGCCAGTTCTACTTGCCCGCCGGGGAGGCGGCACGGCGAGCGCAACCGGGCGCTGACCTGCCCGCCTCCGTCGAGCGGACCCGAGGCAACGGGCCCGCCCGGAAAAGCCGCTACCTAACCTGGTAAGGGTCGATCCTCGCGGTATACTTGACCGTCAGGCGCGAGCCGAAGAGCCCGCCAGCGGCCTCCACCTCGTTCGACCGCTCGATGATCACGCGCTGGCTGGCGCGGACCGGATTCTGCGCAGCGACGATCGTATAGGCACCCAGGTCGGGGCCGCTGAACGTCGGCATGTCACGGGTCGTGATGCTGACCTGCTTGGCGATGGCCGGCGTGGTCCAGCTCACCGCGAGGTCCGCGTTCGCCGGCACCGTCGCGTTCAAGGCCGGGGCATTGATGGTGTGCATGCCAGGGCCGCCGACCACCACGCCCTGCACGCTGTCTGCGCCCTTCACCACGTTCAGGGTGAAGTCGCCCGTGGCGAAGGACGCCACCGTGCCGACGTATGGACCGGCGCCGGCGACGATCTGGGCAAGATTCACGACGCCGTCAGGCACCGAGGGATTGAGCACCGTGACGGTGGCGCCGCCGACGGTCGCTCCAGCGCCGTCGGTCACGGTCACGCTGAAGGTGGTCTGCGGGGCCGGCGTCGTACCGGTGCTCATCGCCGCGGCGATGTCGCCCTTCACCGTGAGGGTGTTGGTGCCGGTCCCGGAGTGGTTGCGGCTGACCACCGCGTTGTTGCTGCTCGTCGATCCGCAGGCGAGCGCGGCTGCGGCCGCCAAAGTGAGGATCCGCTTCATCTCGATTCTCCTTCGCAAAATGCGAGTTGCAAACGATTTTGCACGCTGCTCTGAATCGGACCACTTTTCGGTAAGGCGCGGCCACGCCACGTTATCGGTCTTGCGCGCAAGGACGCCGCGGATGTGCTCCGGCGTGCCGGGTTGTGCGCCGGGGCCGGCGGGCGGTAGTTGTCTTCCTCGGGGCCGTGGCGGAACCGGCAGACGCAGCGGACTTAAAATCCGCGGCCGCCAAAGCGGCGTGAGGGTTCGAATCCCTCCGGCCCCACCAGCCGCCGCCCTTCCCCTCGGGGGGCGCCGCCAGGTGAAATCCGGGCGGGTCTGCTACGTTCAATCGTCATGTCGTCGAACCTGATCGTCTACCTCATCGCTGCGATCACCATGATCGTCGGCGTCCTCGGCGTCTTCGGGTTCCCTGCTCTCGCGATCGTCGCGGTGAAGTACTTCAAGTTGAAGGAGCGCGAGCTGACGCTCGAGATGGAGTACCGCCAGAAATCGCAGCAGGAGCAGCTCGCCATCGACCAGCGGGTGCAGCGCCTCGAGGAAACGCTGACCAGCCTCGACCACGACGTGCGCGCACATCTTGGGATCGACCAGCCGGCCACGCCCCTGGCGTCCCGCCCGGAGCTCGTGGAGGGGCCGGCGGCGCCGGATGCTCAGCGCGCGCGCTCGCTGGACCAGTCCCGGACAAAAGCGTAATAGCGGCCGGACCCGGTCACTGCGTCTGCGACTCCTGCTTGGGGGGCTCCAGCAGGAACACCCGCGGAGGGCTCCCGTCGCCCAGCTCGGCCAGGTGGGCGTAGGGCGCGGCGAGCTTCGACTTTAGATCAGGGGCGAGGACAGACGCCTCGTCGGCCCGGGCGCACCACCAGGAAAGCGTGTGGCGCGGGAGCATTCCCACTCCGCCGCAGTCGTCGCAGCGCACCTGGTACGGCGGCCTCGTCGCGAGCCTAATTCCCATGATGCTGCAATCCTGCATAGGACCGGGAGGGGGGATCCAGTCCCGCGGCACCTACACAGGCGTGGTGCCGCTGCTTTCGCGGACATCCCGCGGCGCGGGCGCTCTCGACAGGATCTCGCGCCCCGCCGCCTCGCGGCGTTGCCGCCGCTTGCGGATGAGCCACCACACTCCCGCACCCAGGAGAACCGCGGCGCCGATCATCCAATGCGCCCGGTGGAGCAGGCTGCGGATGTCGTCGAGGTGCTCGCCGAACAGGTAGCCGAGCGTCACCACGGCCGGCACGGTGACCGCCGCGCTGAGCATGTCGGCGAGGAGGAAGGTCCCGAAGCTCACTCCGGAGGCGCCGGAGAGGAAGAAGATCGGCGCGCGCAGACCGGGCGTGTGCCTGCCCACCACCACGGTCCAGAAACCATGCCGGGCAAAGTGGCTGCGCAGCTTGTCGGCCCGCTCCGGCGAGATCACCTTGCGGACGAGCCTGTGCTCGTACGCCGCGGGGCCGAGCTTCTTGCCCCAGTGGTAGATGAGGGCGTCGCCGAAGATGACGCCGAAGTAGCCCGCGAGGAGCGTCGGCACGAACCGCGTCACGCCTTGCGAGGCGAGCGCGCCGGCGATGAGCAGGACGAGATCCTCGCTGATCGGCACGCCGAGGCCGGCCGCCGAGAGGAGGAGCAAGAGTGCAGGATATGTGTAGCGCTGCAAGAGCTCGGCGAGCGTGTGCTCCACTAGGTCCCCTGTCCGCTTTCCTTGTACCCGAGCAGACGCGACAGCACAGCAGGGCCCGCTGTGTTATGACGCCCGACCGCCCGCATCCGGGGGAAACGTTGCCATGCTTGACGCAGTCACCAAGGGATTCCGCGCCGCCAAGCACAAACTGAGCGGCAAGGCGGAGCTCAACGAGGCGAACATCGACGACGCCTTGCGCGACATCCGCGTCGCGCTGCTGGAGGCGGACGTCGAGTTCAACGTGGCGAAGCGCTTCCTCGCCCGGGTGAAGGAGAAGGCGCTGGGCGAGGTGGTCGCCACCACGGCGACCGACAAGAAGGGCCGCAAGGTCCAGGCCTCGCCCGGCGACCACTTCATCAAGATCTGCCACGACGAGCTGGAAAACCTCATGGGGCCGGTGGACACCTCGCTCGATCTCGCCCGCAAGGGCGAGCGGCCGGCGGGCGTGATGCTGGTCGGCCTGCAGGGATCGGGCAAGACCACCACCGTCGCCAAGCTCGCAAATCTGTTGCTCAAGCAGGGGAAGAAGCCGCTGATGGTCGCGGCCGACATCTACCGTCCCGCCGCCGTGGAGCAGTTGAAGCAGCTCGGCGCGCGGCTCGAGATCCCCGTCTTCCACGAGGAGAACGTCAAGCCGCCCGACATGGCCCAGCACGCGCTCGCCTTCGCGGGCCAGAAGAATCGCGACGTGGTGCTCTACGACACCGCCGGCCGCCTCGCCATCGACGAGGAGATGATGGGCGAGCTGGAGCAGATCAAGTCGCGCGTCCAGCCGGACAACATCCTGCTCGTCGCCGACGCGATGATCGGCCAGGACGCGGTGAAGACCGCGGGCGAGTTCGACCGCCGGCTGTCGCTCTCCGGATTCGTGCTCACCAAGCTGGACGGCGACGCGCGCGGCGGCGCGGCGCTCTCCATCAAGGAGGTCACGGGCAAGCCCATCAAGTTCATCGGCATGGGCGAGGCGCTCGACAAGCTGGAGGAGTTCCGGCCCGAGGGCCTGGCGAGCCGCATCCTGGGGTTCGGCGACATCGTCGGGCTGATGAAGGACTTCGAGGGGGTGGTCGACGAGCAGAAGGCCGAGGAGGACGCGGAGAAGATCCTCACCGGCAACTTCGACCTCCACGACTTCGTCGAGCAGATCAAGCTGGTCAAGAAGATGGGGTCGGTGAACGACCTCTTGGAGAAGTTCCCGCTCTTCGGAGAGCTGCCCGAGGGCATCACCTTCGACGACAAGGAGCTGGGGCGCGTCGAGGCGATGATCGGCTCGATGACCAGGGCGGAGCGCAAGAACCCGCAGATCATCGGGGACGAGCGCATCGAGCGCATCGCCAAGGGCTCCGGGCAGGGCAAACACCAAGTCCGCGGGCTGCTCGACCGGTTCTTCGCGATGCAGAAGGTGATGCGCCAGATCGGCGGCGGTCCCGGCGGACCGGGCATGGGGCTCCTGTCGCGCCTGCCCGGGTTCCGGCAGCTCGCGCAGCTCAAGCAGCTGAAAGGGATGGACCCGCAGGACGTCGCCTCGCTCTTCGGTCTGCCCGCCGAGATGACGCAAGCGATGCCGGCCGCCGGCGGGAGGGGCTCGCACTCCGCCGCGCTCGCGCGCCAGCGGCTGATGGGCTTCAACCAGCAGCCGCCGCGCCAGATGAGCGACGAAGAGCGCAAGAAGCTACGCGACAAGCGCAAGCAGGAACGCAAGAACAAGAAGAAGAACCGCCGCCGCTAGCCGCGACTGTCCCAGATCATGGCAGTGATCGCACGACCGCCCGGCCCCATTTGACGCGTCGCGTCCCGCCCCGGGACGGATAAACGTGTTCGCAATTGAACGCGTAGTTCAACCGGTGCGCAGGCCCGATCGAACAACGCGTCCTGGCCTCCTGACTGGACTCGTCTCGGCGCACCCAGCGGGCGCGGGCATGACGCGGGGGCGCCCCGGTCATTGTCGCGGCTGCCCAGCTCGTCGTCGCCGCGCTGCGACCACTCCCACCAAGCACGCGAGAGCGAGGGCGGCCGCCGGATACGCCCAGGCAATGTGTTGTTGCTCGGAGCCGGTTGGCTGGTACGTGGCGCGGCGGGCGGCGGCGGCCTCGTGGTACGGCAGCAGCAGGGCGAGGCTGCGCTGGACGGCGGCTTGCGGCGGCTCGTCGCGGCGAGACGCCTCATAGCGGGCTTCCCAGAGCCGCAGCGCGGTGGCGGCGCGCCGCAGGCCGCGGCCCTCCAGCTCGTAGAACGCGGTGAGCGTGCCGGCGTCGCCGCGCAGGTAATCGTCCGGATCGTCGCCCTTGGCCCCGTCGTACTCGTGCCCCATGCCGTCTCGCAGCGTGGGCGCAGTGAGCCGGTACGCCAGCCGGTAGACCTCCCCGCCCTCGCGGCTGGAGATGTCGATGGTCGCCTGCGCGATCGCCCGCCCGAAGTCCGCGCTCGAGAACACCCCCGCGGCGAGCTGCGGGTCGTCGCGGTCGAGCCCCTCGAGGGCGGAGCGCACTTCGGGAACGCCGGCGAGGACGCGTTTCGCGAACAGGTCCTCGGAGAACAGGTGGTGGTTCGCGACGAGCCGCACTCCCATCTGCCGCAGCGACCGCCGCCCGCCCAGCACGCCGCCCAGCGTGCGCAGGTCGCGCATCTTCGACTGCATCCACGCGTCGCGGAAGAACTCATAGATGCCGACCTGCACCGTGTGGATCTGGTTGCCGACGTCCTCGAGGTGGTGGAACGCCGCGCCCGCGAAGCAGGCGGCGAGCCATTCGCGCGAGGGAAGATCCGACGCGGCGGCGAGGAGCGCGAGATCCGTGTAGAGCTGCGCCATCTCCGCGCCGTACGCGTGCGCGGTGGGCGGGACCGCGAACCGCCACGGCTCCTTCTTCAGCACCGCCGGATCGTCGCTGAGGGGACCTGAGACGAGGCCGTAGTGCGCGTGGCCCTGGCTGGTGGTGCCGGTGAGGCCGCCCAGGTCGAGCGTGGCGGGATCGTACGGCATCGGCGAGCCGTCTTGCGCAGGCACGATGCGCCGATCGCGGCCGCGCAGGTATCGGTTCTGGTTCCGCACGTCGTCGTCGGGCCAGCGGCTGGCGGCCGCGAGCAGGTCGCCGCGCGACATCCGCTTCGCGTCCACCAGATCGAACCCGTGCACGGAGGCCGCGGGATCGAGCATGAAGAGCTGCTTCATCTCCCACGCGGTAAGGGCCTCCTCCGAGGGCCAGCGGGCGAGGAAAGCGGCGCGGAGGGCCGGGTCGGGAACCTGCGCGGCGGCGCGGTAGAAGCGGGCCCGGAACGAATCGAGATCTGCCTGCGTCGGCGGAACGAGCTGCTCTGCCAGCCAGGCGTCGCGTCCCGCGAACGCGCGGCGCGTGAGGAGATCGTGGATCGCTTCGTTGTACGCGGAGGCGGGCAGCGAGATCGCACAGAGCAGGACCGCCAGACGGCGCATCGCGGGAGCCTACCGCAGCCCGTCGATGAGCGCGCGCAGCCGGTCCAGGCCATCCACGCTCTGCGCGCCGTACCAGGAAAGGTCCCGCCCGCTGCAAAAGGAGATCTTCGCCGCCGGGAGGCGCGTGCGAAATACCTGCGCGTCGGCCTCCCCGAACGGATGCGGCTCGTCCGGCAGCAGCACCACCTCGGGGGCGCGAAGGGCCACCTCCTCCAGGG
>WNFL01339309.1_pt1 | contig 29061 bp, 25 predicted proteins | sample 5400361 | NCBI WGS metagenome assembly WNFL01 (sample SAMN13153351, study PRJNA577476) | soil metagenome | isolation source: 40 cm soil on Douglas fir-dominated hillslope | place: USA:California | collected 2013-09-17
TCGGTGCCGACCTCGCGCGCCACCCGCGTTACTTCCGCGGCGAAGGAGTTGAGCTGGTCCACCATCGTATTGACGGTGTTCTTGAGCTCCAGGATTTCACCTTTGACATCGACCGTAATCTTCCTAGACAGGTCGCCAGCCGCTACAGCCTTGGTCACGTCGGCGATGTTCCTCACCTGCGAGGTGAGGTTGCCGGCCATCGAGTTCACCGACTCGGTCAGGTCCTTCCAGGTGCCCGCCACGCCCTGCACGTCGGCCTGGCCGCCGAGCTTGCCGTCGGTTCCCACCTCGCGCGCGACGCGCGTCACCTCGGAGGAGAACGAGCGCAGCGTATCCACCATCGTGTTGATCGTGCTCTTCAGCTCGAGCACTTCGCCCTTCACGTCCACCGTGATCTTCTTGGAAAGGTCGCCCGCCGCCACCGCCTTCGTCACGTCGGCGATGTTGCGCACCTGCGAAGTGAGGTTGCCGGCCATCGAGTTCACCGAATCCGTGAGGTCCTTCCAGGTGCCCGACACGCCTTCCACCCGCGCCTGGCCGCCGAGAATTCCCTCGGAGCCCACTTCCCGCGCGACCCGGGTCACCTCCGAAGCGAAGGACCGGAGCTGGTCCACCATCGTGTTGATGGTCGATTTGACCGTGAGGAACTCGCCCTTGACGTCCACCTCGATCTTCTTCGAGAGATCGCCCTTCGCCACCGCGGTCGTCACGTCGGCGATGTTGCGCACCTGGTCGGTGAGGTTGTTGGCCATGGAGTTCACCGAGTCGGTGAGGTCCTTCCAGGTGCCCGCCACGCCCTTCACCTTCGCCTGGCCGCCGAGCTTGCCTTCGGTTCCGACCTCGCGCGCGACGCGCGTCACCTCGGCCGAGAAGTTGCCCAGCTGCTCCACCATCTTGTTGATCGTCTTCGCCGTGCGCAGGAATTCACCCTCGAGCGGGCGGCCGTCCATTTCGAGCGCCATCGACTTGGAGAGATCGCCCTGCGCCACCGCGCCGATCACGCGCCCGACCTCGCTGGTCGGGTGCACGAGGTCGTCGATCAGCGAGTTGATCGAGTCGACCGACGCCGCCCAGAAGCCGCGCGCGTTCGGCAGCGCGGCGCGCTTCTTCAGCTTGCCTTCCTTGCCCACGACCTGCGAGAGCCGGCCGAATTCCTCGGCCATCGTCGCGTTCTGCTCGACAAGATCGTTGAAGACCTCGGCGACCTTGCCGAAGGCGCCGCTGCCGTTGTACGGCAGGCGCGCGCCCGCCTCCCCGCGCCGCAGCGCCGTAAGCGCGTTAAGTATTTGAGTCATCTCCTCCGTCTGCGAGACGGCGGCGGACTCGTCGGTTTTGACGGCGGTATTCATGTCGGTTTCTTCCCCTGCGGTTTCCTGCTATGAAGACAACGGCTAGTCGTGGGAGGATACCGGCCTCACGCTCGACGCACGAGTCGCAGAAAGCCGACGTGTTGTAGTTGATTCCACTACAGGCTTTCCCCCGGGGAAAAGCGGGGGAAAGCCTGACAACGGGATGATGACGAGATGCGCGTCTTGGTAATCGAGGACAACGAGGACTTCCGGGACTTGATCCGGCACTGGCTGGAGGCGGCCGGCTTCTCGGTCGCCGCGCTGCCCAACGGCCGCCTGGGGATCGAGCTGCAGCGGATCCAGCCCGCCGACGTCATCGTCACCGACATCTTCATGCCCGACCAGGACGGCATCGAGACGATTTCCGCGCTGCGCAAGGAATTCCCCGCGGTGAAGATCATCGCCATGAGCGGCCGGGAATCGCTCACCGACTACGACGTCCTGCGGGTGGCCGACGAGCTTGGCGCCGTCAAGACCTTCAGGAAGCCCTTCGACCTGGACGACCTTGTGACAGCAGTCCGCAATCTCGCAGGACATTCCAATTAATTTTTCTCCTCGAAAAGACATCTCATGCAACCTCAAGGTCTGAAGGTGTACTGGCGGCCGGGATGCTCGAGCTGCGTCCGGATCAAGGAGTTCCTGACCGGCCTCGGCGTCCAGTACGAGTCGATCAACGTTTCCGCCACGCCCCAGGCGATGGAGGACCTCCTCGCGCTGGGCGTACGCACCGTGCCGGTCGTGGCGCGCGGCAAGGACTACGTCTTCGCCCAGGAGCTCGCCGACGTCTCCGAGTTCATCGGCCGGAAAGTCGAGTTCAGGCGCCTGCCCGCGCAGGAGCTGGCGCCGCGATGGCTGCATGTCCTCGAATCCGCGCAGCGCTATGTGATGCAGCTTCCGCCCGAGCGCCTCGGCGAGCGCGCTACGCCCGGGCGCGACCGCAGCATCCGCGACCTCGCGTACCACATCTTCCAGGTGCCGGATTCCTTCCTCCAGGCGGTGCAGGACGGCGTGAAGGACCTGACCTCGGTCTACAACGCGCCGCCGCCGAAGAGCGTGCAGACCGCCGCGCACGTCCGCGACTACGGCGCCTCGGTCGAGAAGCGGCTGCGCGGCTGGTGGACGACCCTCGCGGACCCGTCCTGCAGCGGCAACCTCGAGGTCTACTACGGTAGCCAGCCCCTGCACCACGTCCTCGAGCGCTGCACCTGGCACTCCGCCCAGCACACGCGCCAGATCATCGCCGTCCTCGAAGGCTTCGGCATCAAGGCCGAGCGCCCGCTGACTGACAAGGACTACGCCGGACTTCCGATGCCGGCCGGCCTTTGGGTGTGACCGCTACGCAGCTTAGGAGAGCAGGTTCTCCAGCTCGCGAGGATCCACGGGTTTGACCAGGTAGCGTTCGCAACCTATGGCGGTTGCGCGCTGGCGGTACTCGTCCTGGGTATGAGCGGTCAGGGCGATCACTCGCGCTCCCTTCAGTGCGGGATTCGCCTTGATGCGGCGGCAGACGTCGAAACCGCTGAGGCCCGGCAGGTTCAGATCCAGCAGCACGATCTCGGGGCGAATGCGGCTCGCCATGTCCAGCGCGGCGTAGCCGTTGATCGCGTATTCGACTTCGTGCCCCATGTCGCGCAGCAAAAGCACGAGCGAGTGCACGCCATCGAGATTGTCTTCGACGACCAGGATGCGGCGCGGGTTGGCGGCCTTCCTGACGGGCGTTTCAGGCAGGTGCTGCAGGATTCCCTGGCGCTTGCCGTCTCCATTGCCGGAGGTCCAATGGAACTCGCCGTTGACGACGAACACCTTCACTTCTTCTGGGTCTTCCAGCTCTGCGAAATACACAGCACCTCCCTCTGCGCTTTCGGTCGTGCGCGCTTGGCGCATTAAAACATATTTCGATTCAAGCGCTTGTTTGTAGTTGTAATAACTACAAGGCTACGCGGCACGCAAGGCGTCGACGATCTCCAGGCGCGCAGCGCGCAGCGCCGGAAGGAAGCCGCCGAGCAGACCCATCGCAAGTGAGAAGAGGACCGTTTTCGCCGCGATCGCCGGCGTGAGGGTGAAGCGGAAGGCGAGGTCGGCGAAGGTCGGACAGAACCAGGATCGCGATGCCGTAGCGCATCCAGCGCCGGCGCGTCCTGCGCGGTGCGCGCGAATCTCCTAGGTGCCTTTTCGCAGCAGCGCGGTGATGCCCTCGAGCGGCAGCGGCTTGCCGAAAAGATAGCCCTGCAGCTGGTCGCACTGCAGCTCGCGCAGCGTGTGCGCCTGCCTTTCGGTCTCGACGCCCTCGGCGATGACCTTCAGGCGCAGCGAATGCGCGAGCGAGATGATGGTCGCGACCAGCGTCATCGCGTCGGCGTCCTTGCCCATCGCGGAAATGAAGGACCGGTCGATCTTGAGCGCCTGCACGGGGAGCTTGGTCAGGTAGCCGAGGGAGGAATAGCCGGTGCCGAAATCGTCGATCGCGATGTCCGCGCCCAGCGCCCGGATCGAGTTCAGCTTGCCGATGTTGCCCTCGATGTCCTCCATGATCAGGCTTTCGGTGAGCTCCAGGTCGAGGCCCGTCGGCATCGGCGCCTCGGCGATCGCCTGCGCCACGACCTCGACGAAATTGCGCTGCCTGAGCTGCAGGGGCGAGACGTTGACGGCCACGCGCGGCGCCGGCAGGCCCTGCTGCGTCCAGCCGCGATGGTCCAGCAGGGCGCGCTTCAGCGCCCACGTGCCCACCTGCGTGATGAGCCCCATTTCCTCGAGCAGCGGAATGAAGCTGAGCGGCGGCACCAGCCCGTCGGGACTCTGCCAGCGGATGAGCGCCTCGACGCCGACGATCCGGCGATGCGCGACGTCGACTTTCGGCTGATAGTGCAGGACGAACTCCTGCCGCTCGATGGCCTGGCGCAGCTTGTTCTCGAGCGCCAGCCGGTCGGCGATGCGCTCGGTCATCTTCTCGGTGTAGAAGAGGTACTTCTCGCCGCTCGACTTCGCTTTCTTGAGCGCCGCCTCGGCGTTCCTGAAGATCGAGTCGGCGTCGGCGCCGTCGTTGGGATACAGGGCGATCCCCGAGCGGATCGCGATGCGCAGATCGGCCCCGTCGGGATGAAACGCCGTGCCCTCGACCTGCGCGAAGCCGTCGTCGATGATGCGCGCCACTTTCTCCTCGACCTTCACCCCCGGGATCATCACGGAAAACTGGTCGGCGCCGATATGCGCGACGCGGCTCGCATCGCCGGCGAGGCGCACCAGGCGCTCGGCCATCTGCGCGAGCAGCGCGTCGCCCGCCTTGCGCCCGAGCGACTTTCACGCCGGCGGGATTCGCCGCGAGCGCCTGGGCGAGCCGGTCCATGAGAAGCATGCGGTTCGCGAGCCCGGTGAGCGGGTTGAAGTAGGCGAGGTATTCGAGCTTCTCGGCCTTGTCGATGTGATCGATCGCGAACGAGATGTCGCCGGCGAGCTCGTTCAGCAGCTTCATCTCCTGGTCGTCGAAGAACTCGCGCTGCTCGGCATACAGGGCCATCACCCCGACCGACTTTCCCGCCACGCGCAGCGGCAGGATCACCAGCGAGCGCAAGCCCCGCGCCAGGGCTTCGTCCTTGATCGCGATCTGCGGGTCCGCTTCGATATCGTTGGCGATCAGCGCGATTCCTTCCCGCAGCGCACGCCCCGCCATCCCCTCGCCTTGCGTCCCCAGGGGCATCTTGGGAAGGTAATCCGCGGCGGCGTCGCCCTCCCAGGCCACGGGCTCGATGAGCGTCCGCGCCTCGTCGGCCAGGCCGATCCAGGCGAGCGGGAATTTCCCGTCCCGGATCGCGATCCGGCAGGCGTCGCGGAACAGCTCGTCGCGATTGCGCGCGCGCACGATGAGCGCGTTGATGCCGCTCAGCATCGCGTACACGCGGTTCAGGCGCGTGACCGCTTCTTCCGCCTGCTTCTGGTCGGTCACGTCCTGCAGGGTGTTGAACCAGCGGCTGCTCTGGTCGGTGCCGGCTTGCAGCCCGAGCGGCTCGATCGCCTGGCGCACGTGGATCCACAGGCCGTCGTCGCGGCGCAGCCGATAGTCGACGTCCACCCGCCTTCCCGTGTCGTCGGCTTCGATGCTCTTGCGGCGAAACAGCTCCCGATCCTCGGGATGCAGGATCTCCAGCCATTCCCGGGTAGTCCGCGGCATGTGCTGCGGCTCCACGCCGATCAGCGGCGGCAGCGAATCGGACCAGCTCTCGAAGGCCCCGCCCGGGGCCGTGATCACATGCGCGAGCTTCGCCATCACCTGGGCGCGCCTCAGGCCCGCTTCCGCACGCTGGCGCGCCCGGCGCTCCCTGGCTTCCACGAGGGCCCGCTCGATCGACGCCGGCAGGCGCACGAGGTTGGTCTTCAGGACATAGTCCGTGGCGCCGTTCTTGAGCGCGCGTATCGCATAGTCCTCGCCGAGCGTGCCGGAGACGAAGATGAACGGCGTGTCCGGCGAGATCTCCCGGGTGAGCCTGAGCGCCTGCATGCCGTCGAAGGACGGCATCGAGAAGTCGGAGAGGACTACATCAGGCGCGAAGCCGCGCAGCGCGGCTACGAACGTGTCCTCGGTGTCCGCGACCTGGTGCGCGATCTGCAGTCCGGCGCGGCGCAATTCACGCAGCCCCAGCTCCACGTCCGCGGGATTGTCTTCTGCCAAAAGCAACCGAATGGGCAAAGCGGGCATGCGGCCCCATCCACCTGTCAGATGCCCGGCGTCCCGGGCCTCCTAAGCAGAATAGCCCTGACGCCCCTCTAGCTGCGGAAATATCTGCAAGGACGTGTCAGGGAATCTGACGACCCTGCCGAGGAAAGCCCTCTCAGCGATTGATCAAAGCGTCCGGCGAAGCAGCCGCGCGAGCTCGCCGACGATGCCGCGGCGGAAGGTGAGCACGCAGAGCACGAAGATTCCGCCCTGCACGACCGTCACCCACGCACCGAGCTGCGAGAGGTAGTTCTCCATGGTGATGATCGCGAGCGCGCCCGCCACCGGGCCGAACACCGTTCCCATGCCGCCCAGCAGCGTCATCAGCACCACCTCGCCCGACATCGACCAGTGGACGTCGGTCAGCGAGGCGAGCTGGAACACGATCACTTTGGTCGCCCCCGCGAGCCCCGCGAGCGCTGCGGACAGCATGAACGCGAGGAACTTGTAGCGGGCGGTGTCGTAGCCGAGCGAGATCGCGCGCGCCTCGTTCTCCCGGATCGCCTTCAGCACCTGGCCGAAGGGGGAATGGATGGCGCGGTAGATGAGGAGGAAGCCGCCGAAGAACACCGCCGCCACCGTGGCGTACATCGCCCAGATGTCGGAGAGATCGATGAGGCCGAAGAGGCGGCCGCGCGGCACGGCCTGGATGCCGTCCTCGCCGCCGGTGAAGGGCATCTGCAGGTAGAAGAAGTAGATCATCTGCGCGAGCGCCAGCGTGATCATCGCGAAGTAGATGCCCTGCCTGCGGATCGCGAGCCAGCCGGTGACCACGCCAAGGAGCGTCGAGACGGCGGTGCCGAAGAGGATCGCGAGCTCCGGCGTGAAACCCCACACTTTCGCCGCGTGCGCCGAGGCATAGCCCGCGGTGCCGAGGAACATCGCGTGCCCGAACGAGAGCAGGCCGCCGAAGCCGATCAGCAGGTTGAACGCGCAGGCGAAGAGCGCGAAGCACATCACCTTCATCAGGAATACCGGATACAGCACGAGCGGCGCCAGCGCGAAGAACGCGGCCATCACGAGGAAGGCGATCTTCTGGTGCTTCTGCATTTACGGGCTCATCCTCATTTCTGAGTGCCGAACAGCCCGGCGGGCCGCACCAGCAGCACCAGCACCATGATGATGAAGATCACCGTGTTGGAGGCCTCGGGGTAGAAGACCTTGGTCAGGCCTTCCGCGAGGCCGAGGGCGAAGCCGGTGACGATCGAGCCCATGATCGAGCCCATGCCGCCGATCACCACCACCGCGAACACCACGATGATGATGTCGGTGCCCATCTGCGGGCTCACCTGGTAGATCGGCGCGGCCATCACGCCGGCAAGCGCCGCGAGCGCGACGCCGAACCCGTAAGTCAGCGTGATCATGCGCGGCACGTTGATCCCGAACGCCTGCACCAGCTGCGGATTCTCGGTCGCCGCGCGCAGGTAGGAGCCGAGCTTCGTCTTCTCGATGACGAACCAGGTTCCCAGGCAGATCGTGAGCGAGGCGACGATGACCCACGCCCGGTACACCGGCAGGAACATGAAGCCGAGGGTCTGCCCGCCCTGAAGCTCCTTCGGAATGGGGTACGGCTGCCCGGAGGAGCCGTATTCGTTGCGGAACAGGCCCTGGATGATGAGAGCGAGGCCGAACGTGAGAAGCAGCCCGTAGAGGTGATCGAGCTTGTAGAGCTGCTTGAGCATGGTGCGCTCGATCAGCGCGCCCAGGGCGCCCACCGCCAGCGGCGCGAGCGCGAGGGACCACCAGTAGCCCAGGCCCAGCTTGTTCAGAAGCAGGTAGCCGCAGAAGGCGCCCATCATGTACTGCGCGCCGTGGGTGAAGTTGATGATGTTGAGCAGGCCGAAGATGACCGCGAGCCCCAGCGACAGGAGCGCGTAGAAGGAGCCGTTGATCAGCCCGATGAGGAGCTGGCCGAACAGCGCCTGCGTGGGAATGCCGAAGATCTCGGTCACCCTTGGCCCGGTTTTCTAATAAAAATAATTAAAAATTAAAAAGAAAAAAAGATCACTTCACCAACGCGCACCCGCCATCCTTCTCCGGCCGGAACGCCTGCTCGGCCGGAATCGTGGAGCGGACCTTGTAGTAGTCGTACGGTCCTTTCGATTCCGAGGGCTTCTTCACCTCGACGAGGTACGCCGGGTGGATCTTGCGGCCGTCGGCGCGGATGCGGCCCTTGCCGAAGAGCGGGTCGTCGGTGGGCATCTCCTTCATCTTCGCCACGACCTTGGTGCCGTCGTCGGTCTTCGCCGCCTCGATCGCCTTCAGGTAGTGCAGCATTCCCGAGTAAACGCCCGCCTGCACCATCGTCGGGTACTTGCCGTTGTTCAGCGCGGCGAAGCGCTTGGCGAACGCGCGCGTGCCTTCGTTCAGGTCCCAGTAGAACGACTCGGTGAAGATCAGGCCCTGCGCCGTGTTCAGCCCGAGGCCGTGGATGTCGCTGATGAACACCAGAAGCCCGGCGAGGTTCTGGCCGCCCTTCACGATGCCGAACTCGGCCGCCTGCTTGATCGCGTTGGTGGTGTCGCCGCCGGCGTTGGCGAGGCCGATGATCTTCGCCTTGGAGCTCTGCGCCTGCAGCAGGAACGACGAGAAGTCCTGCGTGTTCAGGGGATGGCGCACTTTGCCGAGCACCTTGGCGCCGTTCTTCAGCACCACCGCCTCGGTGTCGCGCTCGAGCGCGTGGCCGAAGGCGTAGTCGGAGGTGATGAAGAACCAGGAATCGCCGCCGGTCTTGACGATGGCGCTGCCGGTGCCGTTGGCGAGCATCCAGGTGTCGTAGGTCCAGTGCACCGAGTTCGGCGAGCAGGCCTTGCCGCTGAGGTCCGAGGACGCCGCGCCGGAGATGATGAACGCCTTCTTCTTCTCGCGGGTGACCTCGTTGACGGCGAGCGCCACCGAGGAGGTCGGCACGTCGAAGATCGCGTCGACCTTGTCCGAGTCGTACCACTGGCGCGCGATGCCCGAGCCGACGTCGGGCTTGTTCTGGTGGTCGGCCGAGACGATCTCGACCTTCATGCCCTTCTTCGCCGCGCCGAAGTCCTCCACCGCCATGCGCGCGGCGACCACGGAGCCGGGCCCGCCGATGTCGGAGTACAGGCTCGACATGTCGCTGAGCACCCCGATCTTGATCACGCCGTCGGAAACCTGCGCCTGCGCCGCGGTGGCGGCGAGCGCGAGGGCCACTGCTGCTGTCATCTTGCGTACTGGGAACATCGACTCCTCCTTGCTGGCTAGTTGAACTGCAGACGCTGATTTCAGACTCCTAGATATTCCTGGATGCGGCCCATGCTCGCCTCGAGCCGGTCGTTCGGGACCATGTCGACCACCCGGCCGTGCTCGACGATGTAGTGCCGGTCGGCGAGCTTCTGGGCGAAGCGGAAATTCTGCTCGACCAGCACGATGGTGAAGCCCTCGCGCTTGAGCCGCTCGATGGTGCGGCCGATGTGCTGGACGATGACCGGCGCGAGCCCCTCGGTCGGCTCGTCGAGCAGGAGCAGACGCGCGCCGGTGCGCAGGATCCGCGCGATCGCGAGCATCTGCTGCTCGCCGCCGGAGAGCTTGGTGCCCTGGCTGCGAAGGCGCTCCTTGAGATTGGGGAACAGCTCGAACACCTGCGCGAGCGTCATGCCGCCGGGACCCACCTGCGGCGGCAGCAGCAGGTTCTCCTCGACGTCGAGGCTCGCGAAGATGCCGCGCTCCTCGGGGCAGAACGCGATGCCGCGGCGGGCAATGCGGTTCGATGTTGAATTTATTGTTTCAATATTTTTATAAAGAACAGAACCCTCGCGCCGCGCCACCATGCCCATGACGCACTTCAGCGTCGTGGTCTTGCCGGCGCCGTTGCGCCCGAGCAGCGTGACGACCTCGCCCTCGCGCACCTCGAAGTCGATGCCGTGCAGGATGTGGGATTCGCCGTACCAGGCATTCAGGTTCTTGACCGAGAGCAGGACCTCAGACATGCCCTGCCCCAAGATAAGCCTCGATCACCTGCGGATTGGCGGACACGCTCCTGTAGTCGCCTTCGGCGAGGATCTCGCCACGCTGCAGGACGGTGATGCGATCCGAGAGCGTCGAGACCACCGAAAGATTGTGCTCGACCATCAGCACGGTGCGGTTCGCCGAGACGCGCTTGATGAGCGCGGCGATGCGCTCCACGTCCGCGTGCGTCATGCCGGCGGTCGGCTCGTCGAGCAGCATCATTTCCGGGTCGAGCGCGAGCGTGGTGGCGATCTCGAGCGCGCGTTTACGGCCGTAGGGCAGCTCCACCGCCACGGTCTCGGCGAACTCCGACAGGCCGACGGCCCCGATCAGCTCGCGCGCCGCCGGATCGAGCGCCTTCAGCACCCTCTCGGAGCGCCAGAAGTCGAAGGAGCCGCCGCGCTTCCTCTGCAGGGCGATGCGCACGTTCTCCAGCACCGTGAGGTGGGGAAAGACCGCCGAGATCTGGAACGAGCGTACGAGGCCCATGCGCGCGATGCGCGCCGGCGCCGAGCCGGTGATCTCGCGGCCGTTGAAGAAGATCTGGCCGCGCGTCGGCTCGAGAAAGTGGGTGAGCAGGTTGAAGCAGGTGGTCTTGCCGGCGCCGTTGGGGCCGATCAGCGCGTGGATCGTGCCCCGCCGCACCCGCAGCGAGACATTGTCGACGGCGACGAAGCCTTTGAACTCCTTCGTCAGCCCGCGCGTTTCAAGGATTATCGATTCGTCCATGCGGCGCCCCGCAGGGCCGCGGCATCTTGCCTTAGCCGCTACCGGGACGCAACGCTGACATCGTTCGCGGCGGGAAGCGCCAGCGAACCGGGTCCAGGCCGGACTAACGGGGGGAACGGGCCGTCTTGCGCATGTCTTTCTCATCCATCGCCGCTCGCCCGGCCGGGCATTGGGCGAAGGGGCCATCGGCGGCGGGACGGCTTTCGCTGCTGCTGCCACTGCTGGCGCTCTTCAAGCCCTGGTCGAGCGTCGTCCACAAATAGCCGCCGGCCGCGCACGCGACCGCATAGTTGAAGAGCGCCTGGATGGTGGGCGCCCGGAAGTCGAGAAGGCCGGGAAAGGGGTACTCGACCGGGATCTCGGTGAAGTGGAAATTCATCCTGTGGCGCAGGGCGAAGGCGGCTGCCATGCCGATGTCCCGCCTCGAGATGTGCTTCATCGTCGCCGAGTAGCTGCGCGTGACGATCGGGATCGTGCTCAGCGGCGTCGTGCCCGCCGAGACGCCGATCTGGCTGTTGATCACCACGTAGACGTTGACGCCCTCCAGGCCGTCGACGTCGACCGGCAGAAAGCGGTCGATCTCCGGCGCGACGAAGAACGACTGGATGGTGCCGCCGTCGACGTGCATCTCGTCGTAGGCGACGCCGTTCTCCTCGACGCGGATCATCACCGGCGGGAACACGCCGGGAATGCTCGCCGAGGCGGTCAGGACGTCGCGAAACAGCATGCGCGCCTCCTCGCCGCCGTGCGCGGCGATGGCGCCGAGGTCCCAGATGACCGACTCCTCCTTGTCGAGGTCCGTGGTCGCGACGAGCAGCATCCTGCCCTTCGCCGCCTCCGCCGCCACCGCCGCCACCAGCTCGCTGGTCACGAAGCGGTCGACGAATCGCGCGAGCGGCTCGCCGCTGTAGACCGCCGGGTCGTACAGGATGCCGCCGCGCCATTGCAGCAGGCTGCCGTTTCCGGCGGTCATCGCGGCCTCGGTGAGGCGCTTGTCCCACGCCGGCCCGAGGAAAGCGAAGGGCGCGATCAGCGCGCCGGTGCTCACGCCGGTGACGAGCTCGAATTGCGGGCGGGTTCCCTTGCGCGTCAGGCCGACGAGCGCGCCCGCGCCGAAAGCGCCGCCCGCGCCGCCGCCGGAAATGGCGAGGATGTCGACTTCGCCGTCGGTGGCCGCGCCCCGCAGCCGCGAAAGGATCTGGCGGGAGCCCGTCCACAGCGAGTGCCGGTCCGAAGAGAGGATGCGCACGCTCGCCGGAAAGCCGCGCGGCGCCGCGGCGCCGCTCGCGTCCGAGGGCGCGTTGCCGCGGGGAAGCGTGGTGCACGCGGCCGGATTGAGCAGGAGGGCCGCGCAGAGCACAAGCGCGACCGTCGCTAGCGACGTCCGGCTCGAGCTTGAATTGGCGGCGATTGCAGTCTCCCGGTTCTCCCGCAGGCTACGCTTCTGGCAAAGCGCGCCTAGTCGCCTGAGCACGAAACTGCTGTCGCCAAACTGCGACCGTGTCCGGTCCGAACCGGACGAAATTACCTAGCGCCGCGTCGGTTTCCCCATGAAGTAGTCCGGAAGGCCCGTGGCGATCTCCGGGAAGAAACACAGAATCACCACCGCGGCCATCATCAGGAACACGAACGGCAGCGTGCCCCAGACGATGTCGCCGAGCTCGATGTCGGGCGCGATCTTGTTGATGACGAAGATGTTGAGCCCCACCGGCGGGTGGATGAGCCCCATCTCCATCACCACCGACATCACCACGCCGAACCAGATGAGGTCGAAGCCCTCGGCGCGCAGCGGCGGCAGGATGATCGGCGCGGTCATGAGGATGATGCTGACCGGCGGCAGGAAGAAGCCGAGCACCACCACCAGGAACACCACCGAGGCGAAGAGCAGCCACTTCGACAGGTGCAGCGACACGATCCATTCCGCGGCGCTCTGGCTGATGTGCAGATAGCTCATCACGTAGGAGTACAGGAGCGACATTCCCACGATGACCATGAGCATGGTCGATTCCGACAGCGTGCTCGCGAAGATCGGCTTCAGGTCGGACGGGCCCCAGGCGCCGTAGATCAGCGCGATCAGCACGAGCGCGAGCACCGCGCCGAGGCCCGCCGTCTCCGAGGGCGTGGCGAAGCCGCCGTAGAGCGCGAGCATCACGCCGATCAGCAGGATGAGGAACGGCGCGACGCGCGGGATCGCGTACAGGCGCTCCTTGAACGTATAGCTGTCCACCTGCAGGATGCGCGCGCGCGCGCCGCCCGCCGCCGCGTGCGCCGTGGCGGCGCGATGCTCGTAGTTGTAGCGGAACATGCCGTAGGCCGCGAACAGCACCACCAGCAGGACCCCGGGGCCGATGCCCGCGAGGAACAGGCGCCCGAGGGATTGCTCCGCCGCGACGGCGTAGAGGATGAGCGTGATCGACGGCGGCAGGAGAATTCCGAGCGTGCCGCCCGCCGCCACCAGGCCGGCGGAAAGGCGCGCGGAGTAGCCGCGCTCGCGCATCTCCGGAATCGCCGAGCTGCCGATCGCCGAGCAGGTCGCCGCGCTCGAGCCCGCCATCGCCGCGAACAGGCCGCAGGCGAGCGTGACCGCGATGCCCAGGCCGCCGGGAATCTTGTGCAGCCAGACGTGCAGCGCCGAATACAGGTCGCGCCCGGCGCGCGACTTGCCGATCGCCGCGCCCTTCAGGATGAAAAGCGGGATGGTGAGCAGCGTGATGCTCGCCATCTCCTCGTAGACGTTCTGGGTGATGCTGTCGAGCGAGGCGCGCGGCATGAAGCCGAGCATGAAGATTGTCGCGACCGTGCCGAGCGCGAACGCGATCGGCATGCCGGAAAACAGGATCAGCAGCGTCGCGCCGCCGTAAAGGAGGCCAAGGTGGAGCGTGGTCACGTCAGTCCCGCGGCTGCAGCGCGTCGCGCGCGAGGACCTGCAGCGCGAGCTGCAGCGTGACCAGCGTCATGCCGGCCGCCATGCAGCCGTAGGGAATCCACAGTGGCGCGCCCCACGAGGAGTTGCTGGTCTGCCCGTCCCGGACCGCCTCGTGCAGCAGCGTCCAGGATTTCCAGCTGAAGAACGCGCAGAAGGCGAGCGAGGTGACGTCGCTGATGTAGCGCCGCATCCGGTCCGCGCGCGGCGGCAGGATCGCGGCGAGCGCCTGGATGCCGACATGGCCGCGGCGCTCCTGCACCCACGCCGCCGAGAGGAACGTCGCGCCGACCAGCAGGATCACCGAGCTCTCGTCCTGCCAGTCGCTCGGGATCCTGAAGAGATAGCGCGCCGTCGCCTCCCACGTGAGGATGCACGCGGCGGCGCCGATGGCGACCGCGCTCAGCGCCGCCGCCGCCGCGTTGACCCTGCCGAGCCAGAGCCTTGCTTTTGCCGTTACAAAATTCTCTTTGTTTGTAAATGCTGTGCCGGCAATCCCCTGCTCGCTGCTCAAGCGACGGCCTTGGCCATCTTCAGGTAGCGCTCGCACTCGGCGTTGCGCTTGGAGAAGTCGGTCCAGGCCGCCGCCTCGGCGATCTTGCGCCAGCGGCCGATGGTGACGTCGTCCATGTCGGCGACCTTCGCCCCCACCTTGCGGTACACGTCGGCCACCGCGGCATCGTCGGCCTTCGCCGAGGTGGTCGCGAACGACTCGAGCTCCTGGCCCACGTCCTGCACCGCCTTCTGCTGCTCCGGCGTGAGCGCGTCGAAGGTGCTCTTCGACATGAGCAGCGGCTCGAGCATGTACCAGAAGCTCTTGCCGCGGCCGGACGTGAGCGCCTTGGAGATCTCCTCCAGGCGGAACGAGATCAGGCTGGTCGACGAGGTCACCGCCGCGTCGAGCGAGCCGGTCTGCATCGCGGGGTAGATCTCGTTGGAAGGGACGCTGGAGATGATGCCGCCCGCCTCCTTCAGCATGAGATCCATCTCCCGGCTGCCGCCGCGGACCTTGAGGCCCTTAACGTCGTTCGGCGACACGACCGGGATGCTGCGCGAGGCCGTGCCGCCCGCCTGCCAGATCCAGGTGATCAGCTTCACGCCGCGCGCCTCGAGCAGCTTGGTGAGCTCGCGGCCGATGTCGGCCTTCTTCCAGGCGAAGCCCTGCTCGTAGGACGTGACCATGCACGGCATCAGGCCGATGTTCAGCTCCTGCACCTCGCCGCCGGCGTACGCGAGCGGATAGAGGCTCATGTCCAGCGCGCCTTTGCGCATCGCCGAGAACTGCGCCACCGTCTTCATCAGCGAGGAGCCCGGATAGACCTCGAAGCGCAGCGAGCCCTTCGTGCGCTTCTCGACCTCGGCGGCGAACTTGCGCGTGAGGCGGTCGCGGAAGTCGCCGGCGTCGATCGAGCCGCCGGGGAACTGGTGCGAGATCTTGATGACCTTCGCGTCGGCGCCGATCGCGAGGCGCGACGCCGCCATCGCCGCGGGCGCGGCCGCGAGACCCTTGAGAATTTGTCGTCTCGTAACGGACATGTCGAACATCCTCCTCGTACGGTGGGGGCCGTATTGTAGGCCCGCCGCCGACCGCGAAAGAATGACCACGGCCTGCTGCTGCGCAACGAACCGGACCGGCGGGAGCCAAACTTGCTCCCCGCCTATGAAGGAGACTCGACTATGGCAAAGAACGGAAAGATCCCGGAACGGATGAAAACCGCGGCGATCGACCGGTTCGGCCCGCCTTCGGCGATCCGCGTCCATGAGCGCGCCGTGCCGAAGCCGGCGCCGGACGAGGTGCTGATTCGCGTCGAGACCGCCGGCATCGGCTCGTGGGATCCGTCGATCCGCGACGGCTCCTGGCGCCGGCCGGGTCGAACGAAGTTTCCGCTGGTGCTCGGCACCGACGGTTCCGGCATCGTCGTCGCCAAAGGCGTCCGGGCGCGAGGCTGCCGCGTCGGCGATCGCGTTTATGCGTACGAATTCGGCAATCCCAAAGGCGGTTTCTATGCCGAATATGCGGCGGTAAAAGCCAGGCACGTGGCTCGGGTGCCGCGCGGGCTCGACCCGCTCCAGGCCGGAGCGGCGGCGCCGATTGCCCTCACCGCGCTGCAAGGGATCGTGGACGTGCTCCATCTGCGCAAGGGCCAGACCGTACTGATCTTCGGCGCATCAGGGGCCGTGGGCAGCATGGCCGTCCAGTTCGCGAAACATCGCGGCGCACGCGTGCTCGCCACGGCCTCCGGGCAGCGCGCGAGCACGCTCGTGCGCCGGCTCGGCGCCGACGCGGTCGTCGACGCCCGCAGCGACGGCGCGGCGGAGCGGCTGTGGAAGCTCGCGCCGGATGGAATCGATGCCGCGCTCGCCTTCGCCGGCGGCGACAGCCTCGAGCGCTGCCTCGACCTCATGCGGCCGGGCGGCTGCGTGGCGTTCCCGAACGGCATCGAGCCCGGAGCTCCGCGCCGGCGCAGGTCGCTGCGCCGCAAGTCGTACGACATGGACGCAAGTCCGCGATCGTTCAAGCGGCTCGCGCGCAGCATCGGCATGGCGAGCGTTCGAGTCCCGGTCGCGAAGGTCTTTCCGCTCGGGCAAGCCGCCGAGGCGCACCGACGCCTCGCGAAAGGCGGCGTTTCCGGAAGAATGGTTTTGCGCCTGCACGCCTGACAGGCGTCCTCCGCCGGGTCATTGCCGCTGAATGCTCACGTTGCGGGCTTCCCAGGCCCCCGCCTTGACCGCGATCGCGACGATGCTGCCGAAGACCACGAATGCGACGGCCACGACGAGGAACAAGCCTTCGACGCCCCGGTCGAGCCAGTGCACCGCCAGATAGCCGACTCCGGCCGTAATGGCGAAGCGCACCACGCTCGCTACGAGGGGCCAGCGCGGCTTGCCGGCGCCCTGGGAGGCGAAGAAAAGGGAAATTCCGAGGCCGTAGAAAAGATACACGGGTCCGACCGTGCGCAGGTAGCTCGCGCCGACGGCTATCACTTCCGCGTTGGAAGTGAAAAGCCGCATGTACGTCTCCGGAAAAGCCGCGCACGCCAGGCCCACCATTCCGGTCAGAAAGGCGGCGAGGCCGGCCCCGGTCCAGGCGACCCGCAGCGCCCGTTCCTTCTGGCCCGCGCCGATGTTGGTCCCGACCATCGTCACGAGGGCCGACCCCAGGCCGAACACGATGGGCGCGAGCATGTATTCAAGCCTCGCGCCGACGCCGTAGCCCGCCAGCGAATACGCGCCGAACAGGCCCGCGAAAGTCGTGACGATCAGTATGTTGAGGTTCGTCAGCAGCGTCGATACGGACGAGGGGATGCCGACCCTCAGGATCTCCCAGAACAGCGCCGCCCGGATCCGGAGCCCGCGCAGGCGCAGCCGGATCCGGCTTTGCGCAGACAGGAAATGCCGCAGCAGAACGAGGATGCGCACCACATACAGGAGGACCACCAGGAGGGCCGCGCCCCGCACGCCGAGGGCGGGAATCGGCCCGATGCCGAAAATCAGCGCCGGCGCCAGAGCGACGTAGAAAAGCTCGCCGCCCACGAGGACCGCGGCGGGCAGGGTCATGTTTCCGAGGCCGCGCAGGATCGCCGCGAGCGACTGGAAGATCCACAGCAGAACCGCCCAGCCGAAGAAGATGTCCGAGTACGCGAGCGCGGTCTGCACCGACTCCCCGTAGCCGCCCATGAGCCTGAAGAGTGCGCCGGCGCCGAGCAGCATCCCGAGCGTGAAGAGCAGGCCGACGCCGGCCCCTATGAGCAGCGCATGCATCGCGAGCGCATCGGCCCGCTCGCGGTCGCCGGCGCCGGCGGCCCGCGCGATAGCCGATGCGATGCCGCCGCCCATGGCGCCGACCGACATCGTCTGCATCAGCATGACCATCGGAAAAACCAGCGAGATCCCCGCTAGGGCCTCGGCGCCGAGCTTTCCTATGTAATACGCATCGACGCCGCTGACGAGCGCGTAGACCGTGGTCACCAGCAGGTTGGGGGCGGCGAGCCTGAGCAGTGGCGGCAGGATCGGACCCGCGGTCAGCGAGCGGGCTGCCGCGGCCCGGCGCGACTGGGGAGCTGACAGTTGGGACGCCTCGCTCATCACCGTAACCGTACGTCAATAGTATCAATCGTGGTCCGCGCGAGTCATCGCAACTTCGAAAACGCACTCGAACGCCGCCGATTTTTATCTCGCCGTCCCGAATTCTCTCCGGTCGATCTATTCATATCCATTTTTTAGACCGCTGAAAGCGGCATGCAAGGAAGACAACCTGCCTTGATCGCAAGGAAGAGTTGCCTTGATCGCAAGGCAGAGTTGCCTTGATCGCGCTTCGCGCCGAAGCAATAATCAACTTCCACGCCGAGCCCTTCATGCGAGCCATGCTTATTGACGACCATCCCGTGGTCGTCGAAACGATGAAGGCGCTGGTGATGCGCACGCTCCGGCCCACCGTTCTCTACGTCGAGGAAACCGTCGAGGGCGCCATCCGGCGCGCTCGCCAGGAAAAGAAATTCGATCTGGTCGTGCTCGACCTGACGCTGCCCGGCGTCGATGCGGTCGCGAAGCTGCGCGCCGCGGCGTCGGATACTTCCATCGTCGTCCTGTCCGCGTTCGACGACCCGAACACGATCCATGCGGCCTTGCGCGCCGGCGCCCAGTGCTTCATCAAGAAGACACTCAGCCTCGAGGCGATCGAGGCAGCGCTTCGGCTCGTCGTCTCGGGCGAAATCTACGTCCCGTCCTGCGCGCGCGGATACATGCCGCCGCTCCCGCTGGACTGCCGCTCGCGCGCCGAAACCTGTTTGCTGACGGGCCGCCAGAAGGAAGTTCTGCAGAAGCTCGCGCACGGCTCGGCCAATCGCGCGATCGCGCGGGAGCTGAATATATCCACGAGCACCGTAAAGCAGCACACCCGCGCGATCTTCCACGTGCTGGGCGTCGCTTCGCGCACCGCGGCGGTGAGCGAAGGCATCCGGCGAGGACTGATCTCGTTCCTCGACTAGTAGTGCGAACCGCTAGCCCTTCCGGTCATGTCCGTCGGGTTGATGTGTTGGCGTATCGATTCTGATAGCGTGCACTCCGAATGCGCACGGCGATGCAAGAGCGGTTCCGCTATCCCCTCTCGCACTGCCAGGAGCCGTTCTGGTTTCATGAGATCGCCGGCGGCGGACGGGCAAACATCGCTCATGTGGCGTTTACCGCCCGCGCGCTGGATACGGCCCGGCTGGCCGATGCGTTCACGGCGGTCGTGCGCCGCCACGAAGCCCTGCACACTGCGATCGTCAGCATGCCCGGAGGTGCCAGCGGCTTCGTGGCCGAGGGCTGCGCCGCCAAGCCGGAATTCCGCGAGGCGAGCCCGTGCACGGACGACGAGCCCTTCGTCCGTGACCGGCTGCTGCGCGAGCTCGCCGGGCCGTTCGATCTGGCGGTCGCGCCGTTGTGCCGGGGGCTCGCGTACCGCCTCGCCGGCGGGCGCCACCTCGTCGGCTTCGCTTTCCACCATCTGATTTTCGACGGCTGGTCGGCCTCGGTGTTCCTGGAAGACCTGGCGCGAACGTACGCCGGCGGCGAGCCGCGCGCCGCCGCGGAGCCGTACTCGGCTTTCGCCCGGGCGCATCGCGACAAGCTCGGCCGGGATCGCCTGCGCGAGCTCGAGGCGTTCTGGAAGAGCGAGCTCGACGGCGTCGGCGAGCCGGCGGAATTCGCGATGCATCCGGACCGGCCGGACTCATCGACCGAGGGCAAGCTGCTCGAGTGGAGCGCCGAGGACGTTGCGCTCGTGGCGAAGCTCTCCCGCGGCCTGCGCCTGACGCCGTTCGCCGTGCTCCTTTGCGCGACGGGAGCGCTTCTGCACCGGCACTCCGGCCGCGAGGACGTGGTGATCGGCAGCCCGGTCGCCTTGCGTTCCGACGCCCGTTTTGCCGGCAGCATCGGCTGCTTCGTCGGGACGCTGCCGCTCCGGCTGAGGGTGAGCGGATCGCTGCGCTTCAGCGAGCTCGCCGCGACCGCCCGCGCCCGGACATGGCGCGCGCTCGCGCACGCGGATGCGCCGTTCACGGAGATCGTGCGCTGGTCGAACGCGCCGCGGCGCCCGGATCGCAATCCCCTGTTCGGCGTTTTCCTGAATTTCCTCAACTTTCCGCAGCCCCGGCTGGCGGCGCCGGAGTTCGAGCTTTCCGCGGAAATGCTGCCGATGCCCGCGCCCCGGTTTCCCCTCACCTTGTACGTGGCGTGGAAGAACGCGCATCGGCTGCAGGCGGTCTTCGATGCGGCCAAGCTTGAAGCATCCTATGTCGGCGCGCTGCTGGAGCAGCTGCGCGCGATCGTGCGCGCCGCAGCCGAGGAGCCGTCGATTCGGATCGGCGACATCTGTCTTGCCCCCGAGCGCGTCGCCGGCGCGCGCAGGCGTTTGAGCGCGCCCCGGCCAGCCCCGAGTTTCACGCCCGTCCCCGCCGTGATCATGAGCTATGCGGAGCGGTTTCCCGAGGTCGTCGCGATCGAAAAGGACGGCGCTGCCTTTACCTACGGCGAGCTGCGTGCAAGGGCGCTGGAGATCGCCTGGACGCTGAAGGCGCGCGGCGCGGGCGCGCTGGAACCCGTCGCCGTGGTCGGAGAACGCTCCTTCGACCTCGTCGCCTCGGCGCTGGCGGTCTGGCTTGCGCGCTGCGTGCTGGTGCTGCTGGATCGCGAGCTGCCGCCGCTGCGGATGGAAGCGATGTGCGAAGAAGCGGGCGTTAGGCGCATCCTCAGCACGATCGGCGCGGAGCTTCCGGCGAATGTCGCCGTATCGCGCGAAATCATCGCCGTCGATCGGGATGAAGCCCGCGCCCGCGGCCGGGAGACCGCGGACGCCGCCGCCGGGGTGCAGGCGCCGGAGCCGGCGTACATCTTCTTCACCTCGGGAACGACCGGCGTGCCGAAAGCGGTCCTCGGCACGCACGACGGGCTGAGCCATTTCCTCGAATGGCAGCGGGAGCGCTTCAACGTCACCGCCTGGGACCGGGTCGCGGCGATCACGGGCCTGTCGTTCGACGTCGTGCTCCGCGAGCTTTTCCTGCCGCTGACCAGCGGCGCAACGCTCGTGCTGCCGCCCGGCCGCACGGCGGCGCTTCCTGACGCGGCCTGGCTGCGCCGCTCCGGCGCTACGCTCCTTCACGTGGTCCCGACCGTGGCGCGGGCAATGCTGCCGGCACTCGCGGCCGCTGGAGGATTACCCGCGCTACGCTGGACGTTCTTCGCCGGAGAACCGCTGCATCAAGGCGTCGCGCGCAGCTGGCGCGACCAGGTCTCGCCCAACGGCGCCCTCGCGAATCTCTACGGGCCCACGGAAACGACGCTGGCGAAATGCGCCTACGTCCTCGCCGACCCGCCCATCGAGGGCATCCAGCCGGTCGGCGAAGGAATCCCCGGCGCGGACGTTTTTGTCGCGAACGCGGGCCTCGAGCCGTGCGCCCCCGGCGAGCCAGGCGAGATCGTGATCCGCACACCCTACCGGACCCGTGGCTACCTGGACGATCCTGCGTGCGGCGGCAGGTTCGTCCGCAATCCGGACGCCGCGGACCCGGACGATTTCGTCTACCTGACCGGCGACGCGGGCCGGGCGAGGCCCGGCGGCACTGTCGAGATACTCGGGCGGCGCGATGCGCAGCTGAAGATCAGCGGCGTTCGCGTGGAGCCGGAGGAAGTCGCGAGCGTCATCCGCCGGCATCCGTCCGTGCGGGATGCCGCGGTGGTGGGTTACGCGCGCGACACCCGGCAGTCGCTCGCCGCGTACATCCAGCCCGTCCCCGGCGCGCGCCTGGAGCTGGAGGATCTGGTCGCGTTTCTGCGCGTTCGCCTGCTGCAGGCGATGGTCCCCCAGGATTTCGTGGTGGTCGATCGCCTGCCCAGGACGCTGAACGGAAAGCTGGACCGACGCGCCCTGGAAGTGCTGCGCCCCGTGACGCTCCGCCAATGCGTCGCCCCGCGCAACGAGCTCGAAAAGGCCATCGCCGGCCTCTGGCAGGCGCGGCTGGGCTCGCGTCCGTTCGGCGTCCTCGATGCGTTTTTCGACGTCGGCGGCACCTCGCTGAATCTCATCGAGCTACTGCCGGAATTGTCGAAGCTCCTCGGGCGCGAGCTCACGGTGGCGGAGCTCGTGCAGAACCTGACGATAGCTTCGCTCGCGCGTTTGCGCACCGATACCCCCGCCGGCGATCCCGGCCTCGACGGCCTCGCTCTCCGGCGCAGCGACATGCGCCGCAGCTCCCGATCCGCTTTGCGGGCCCGCGCCGAGCGCGCGCGCAGCGCTCAGGGTTAAAAAAGTGGCCCTCGCCTCTGAAGCGGCCCTCCCGTCTTTTGCCGGCCGGTCGCTCGAGGGCGTGACGGCGATCGTCGGGCTCGCCTGCCGGTTTCCCGGTGCGAAGGATTCCGACTCGCTCTGGCGCAGCTTGTTGAGCGGACGCTACGTCAGCGGCGGCGCGAATGCCGGGCCGCACGCCGTCCGGCCCCGCCTCGAAGGCATGCACGGCTTCGACGCCGCGTTTTTCGGTCTGTCCGAGCTCGATGCCGCCGTCGTCGACCCGCAGCACCGGCAATTCGTGAGCTGCGCTTACGAAGCTCTGGAAGACGCCGGCGTCGACCCCCTGTCGACGAGCGCCGTGGTGGGCCTGTTCGCGGGCTGCGCGTTGAGTGGCCACCTCTTCGATCTGCTGGGCGCGCCGGGCTTGCTCGGAAAACTCGGCCCCCAGACGATCCGTCATGCCATCGACAAGGATTACCTGACCGCGCGCTGCGCCCACCTGCTCGACTTGCGCGGCCCTTGCCTCTCGGTGCAATCGGGATGCGCCACCGGCCTCGCTTGCATTCACCTCGCCGCCAACGCGCTGCTCGCGGGCGACTGCGACGTCGCGATCGCGGGCGCGGTCTCGCTTCGCGCCGGTCCCGAGCTCGCCGACGAGCCCGAAGCCACCGACCCGAGCGGCCGTTGCCGGCCGTTCGACGTCAAGGCCAACGGCACCCTGTATGGGGACGGCGTGGGCGTGGTCGTGCTCAAACGCGCGGCCGACGCGATCGATTCGGGCGACAACATCCGCGCCCTGGTCCTCGCAACGGCCGTCAACAACTCAGGCTCAGCCCGGGGCACCTTTACCGCGCCCACGCAAAGCGGGCAGGAACGCGCGGCGCGCGAAGCCGTCGCCCTTTCCGGCATTCAAGGCGGCACCCTCGGACTGATCGAGGCTCACGGCTCCGGCACGCCGCTCGGCGACGCTATCGAGCTCGCCGCGCTCGACGCGACTTATGGAAGCGGGGACGCGGCGAGCGCGGCGCCGATCGCGCTCGGCTCCGTGAAGGCGAATATCGGCAACCTCGGCGTGGCGGCCGGCATGGCCGGGGTGATCAAGGCCGTTCTGGCGCTGGAGCGCGGATTGATACCGGCGCAACCCGACCTCGGGGCGGAGCACACCGCGCCGGCGGTTCGCAGCACGCCCTTCTTCGTCCCCACGCAGCACGCGCCCTGGACCGGATCCGGGTCGCCCCGGCGCGCGGCGGTCAACGGCTACGGCATGACCGGCACGAACGCGCACCTGATCCTCGAGGAAGCGCCCGGCGGGCTGTGGAACCCGCGGGAAGACGATGCGCCCAGGCTGCTGGTTCTGTCGGCGCGCGAGTCCCATGAGCTCGCGCGCATGGAGGAACGCCTGGCGGAGCATCTGGCGCGCCGCCCGGAGATTCTGCTGAGGGACGCGGCGTACACGCTGCACACCGGACGCCCCGCGTTTCCCGCGCGAGCAGCGTACGTGATCGCGCCGCGAGAGCGCGCGAAGCTCGTTTCGCTTGCGCAGACCCGCTGCGCTGAAGGCCGCGCCGGCCATCAGGACGAGCTGCCGCACGTCCTCCTGCACTGCGCAACGCCGGCGGCGGCGCAGGACCGCCTGAGCGAGCGCCTGCCCGCCTACCGTGGCGCACGGGCCGCGGGCGCATCTCACGCGAGCGCGCTTCTCGCGTGGCTGCAGGCGCTCGGGCTGCGAAATTTTTCCGTCAAGGGCGCGGATCCCGCGCATGCGCCGCGGGGCGCGGCGCCAAGCCGCCAAGGTCAGGAGGAGCTTTACGTCGGCACGACGCACGACGACGCGGAGGCGGTCCATCGCGCGCTTCTGCGCGTGCTCGGCCAGCTTTGGGTGCAGGGCTTCGAGCTCTCGTGGAATCCTCTGTACGAAGGCGAGCGCGCGAGACGCGTCAGCCTGCCGTCCTATCCCTTCACGGAGCTGCCGCTTGCGATCGAGACCTTCAAAGCTCCCGCCACGCGCCTGAGCGGAATTTCCCGGGTCGGCGTACCCGAATCGGCGGCGGCGAGCAGCCTGAAGGAGCCCCTCCAGTGAACGGGCCGACCGCGACCATCGTCGGTCTGGGCCACTACCTGCCCGAGCGAGTGGTAACCAACGGCGATCTGCCGGCGTCCCTGCAATGCGATCCGGACGCGATCCGGAAGAAGACCGGCATCGAGGAGCGCAGATGGGTGGCCGGTCGCGTCTACACCTCGGATCTCGGAGCCCGAGCCGCCCGGGAGTCCCTCTCCGACGCGGGAATCGAAGCCGGAGAGATCGACTGCATCATCGCCACCACGCAGTCCCCCGACTATGTCATCCCGGGCATAGGCGTGCTCATCCAGAGCAAGCTCGCGCTCTCGAACATTCCGTGCTTTGACCTGCGCAACCAGTGCTCGGGATTCGTCTATGCACTGCAGGCGGCGCGCGCGTTCATCGCCACGAAAGACTACCGGCGGATCCTCATTGTGTCCGCGGAGCTGCAATCCCACTGCCTCGGGCGGACGCCGGTGCATGCCCACATGGCGCCGCTTTTCGGCGACGGCGCGGGCGCCGCGGTCGTGGCCGACCAGCCGGTCGGGCCGAGGCGGAACTATTCCGTGCCCTGGATCAAGGTGTACGCGGACGGGCGCGGCGCCACCAAGCTGCGCCAGCGGGTCTTCGACATTTCCCTGGATCCCTTCGTCGACCTCGACCAGCTCGGCGAGGAGGAGAAGCTCAAGGTGATTTTCGGCGAGATGGACGGCGAGCAGGTGTTCCGCAACGCGGTGCGCATGATGTCCCGGATGGTGACCGAGTGCACCAGCACCACCGGCCTGTCCCTGGACGACATCACGTACCTCGCCCCTCACCAGGCGAACGCCAGCATCTGCAACACCGTCGCCTCGATCGTCGGCATGCCGGGCGAGCGGGTCCTCACCAACATCCGCCGCGTCGGCAACACCTCCAGCGCGAGCATCCCGATCCTGCTGTCCGAGTCGCGCGCGAAGTTCCATCCGGGCAACCGGATTCTCTGCTCGGTGTTCGGCGCCGGCTACACCTGGGGCGGTGCATTGCTTGAGGCCGGTCCATGTCCATTGAGCTGACGCGCCGCGGCGGCTGCGTCGCGCTCGGATTTTCCCGGGGCGACGGCAAGAACGCGCTGGATGCGGCCTTCGTCGAGGAGCTGAAGGACGCCTTCGAGCAGGCCGTCGCGATGCAAGGGGTCCGCGCCGTGGCCCTGCGCAGCGCCGCCGACGGCTATTTCTGCGTCGGCATGGACCTCGACGCGCTGCGCCAAGCCCGCGAGCAGGATGCGACGCCCAGCCGGCGCGCGATCGAGACCTACGCGAGCCTCCTGCGCGTCATTGCCGGCGCGCCCGTTCTGACGCTCGCGCTCGTGGAAGGGCTGGCGGTGGGCGGCGGCGTCGATCTCGCGGCCGCCTGCGACCTGACGGTCGCGACGCAGAGCGCCAGCTTCTCGATCGCCCAGCTGCGCAAGGGAATCTTTCCCCTGACCACCTCGGCCCTGCTGATCCCGAAAATCGGCCGCGGCGCGTTTCTCCTCTGGGCGCTGAGCGGCCAGTACTGGTCCGCGCAACGAGCGCGCGCCAACGGCCTGGTGGAGCTGGTGCTCGAGGTCACGGAAGCCGAGCCGTGGCTGACCCGGGTCGGAAAAACCCTCGACGACGCGGACGGCGAGACCTTTCTCGCGGGCATCGACCTGATCCGGCGCCAGGAGCGGCCCGAGCTGCAGCGCCGGATCGATCTCGCGGAGCCGTTTCTCGCGAGAAACTGCTCGCGCCGCGGCGCGCTGCTGGAGGAGCTCCGATGAAATGGCGGCGGACCGAGGCGCAAAAGCGCGCGAGCGTCGGCATCGCGAGCTACGGCTGGTACGTGCCGGTGTCGCGCCTCGACATGCACACCCTGGCGGAGCAATGGGGCATGTCCGAAGCGCACGAGCGGGTGTTCCGCCTCAACGGCCGCAACTCGATCGCCGTCAGCGCCCTGGACGAGGACAGCGCGACGCTCGGGATCGAAGCCGCCGAGCGCGCCATGGCCGCGCTGCCGCAAGGCCATCCGCTGCCGCAGAGCATCCACGTCGGCTCCGAAAGCCACGTGTACGCGGTCAAGCCCACGGCCGTTATCATCGCCGAGGCGCTGCGCCTGACGCCGGGCGTGTTCGCCGTGGACCTGGAGTTCGCGTGCAAGGCCGGCACCGCCGCCCTGCTCTCGTCCGCGGCGTGCGTCGCCGCCGGCTATATCGAGTCGGGTCTCGCGATCGGCGCCGATTGCCCGCAAAGCGCCCCCGGCAGCCTGCTCGAAGCGTCCGTGGGCGCCGGGGCCGCGGCGTTCGTCGTGGGCTCGCGCGACCTGATCGCGGTCATCGACGGGCTCGCCTCGGTGGCCTCCGACGTCACCGATTTCTGGCGCAGGGACACGCGCCAGTTTCCGCAGGTGGCGGGGAAATTCTCCGTCGACGAAGGCTACATGGAGCATTCCCGCCGCGCCGTCGTCGAGCTGTTCGAGGCGACCGGCACGAAGCCCGGCGACTACCGGTTCGCGTGCTTCCACCAGCCCTATGCCTCCCTGCCGCTCGCGCTGGGGAAGGCGCTGGGGTTCCGGCGCGACCAGATCACGCCCGGGCTCGTGTCGGGCAAGATCGGGAACACCTATTCGAGCGCGACGCTGCTCTCGGTGTGCACGGTCCTCGACCTCGCGCAGCCGGGCGACCGGATCCTCTTCGCATCGTTCGGCTCCGGCGCGGGCTCCGACGCGGCGGCGCTGACGGTCACCGCCGAGATCGAGCAGTTTCGCCGCCGCCGCGCCGGCGGCGCAGCGCCGTTCGCCGAGGAAATCTCGGGCGAAAGCGCCCGCTGGTTCAGCTACGGCCAGTACGCGCACGCCCAGGGGAAGCTGCGCCCATGATCCGAGTCGCGGTGACCGCGGCGGCCTGCCTGCCCTACGCGCAGCGCTGGGATGCATCGTTGACCGACCTGGCGCGGGAAGCGGCCGAGCCGCTGCTCGCCCGGGGCAAGCCGGACAGCCTGATCTGCGCGCTTCCGACCGCGGCCACCGTCGAGGCACAGCTGAACGGCGCGGCGCTGGTCGCGGACCGGCTGGGCTTGCGCGGCGACACGCTCGTGCTGGGCATGGAGAACGGCGACGCCTCCGGCGCGGCCGCGCTGCATACGGCGTTCGCCTGCCTCAAGTCCGGGATGGCGAAGCGCACCCTCGTGCTGGGCGCCTCGAAAGTCTCCGACCAGTCGGAGATTGCCCGCTCGGAGCTCCTCGATCAGCTCATCGACCAGGAGTGCGAGCGTGCGCTAGGCCTGACCTATGCGTCGGTCGCCGGATTGATGGCGGACCTCTATCTGCAGCGCCAGGGGGTCGCGTCGGTTCCGCTCGCGGAGCTGGTCGCGGACAACTACGCGAAAGCCTGCCGCGGCGACGAGACGTACCTCAAAGCCGCGCTCTCCGCGGCCGAGATCCGCCGGGACTTGCCGCTCTCGAGCCCGCTGGTGCGCGCCGACACGGCGCCTTTGCTCGACGGCGCGTGCGCGCTCCTGGTCGAAGGCTTCGAGCGCGACGACGACGCTCCGCGCGACGCCCGCATTGAAATCACGCATGTGGCGAGCGCGATCGAGAGCGTCGCGGTCTTCGAGCGGCGCAACCCGACCACGCTCGCCTCCCTGCACGCCGCGATCGGGCGGATCCTGCGCGCCGGCCGGCTCGAGTTCTCCGACCTCGCGATGCTGCTCGTCGACAACCCGCTCTCGCTCCTCGAGGCGCTGGTGCTCGAAGGCCTGCCGCAATCGTCCCGGGCGCAGGTCAACCCGGACGGCGGCCTGCTCGGCCGGGGGCAGGTGTTCGGCGCCTCGGGGCTGATCCAGGCTTACGAGGCGTTCATCCAGCTCTCGGGCGCGGCGGGCGCGCGCCAGTGCAAGCCCGCCGCCGCGCAAGGCGCGCATGCGCTCGCGATCGCGCTCGGCGGCCTGGGCACGCAGGCGTTCGTGACGCTGTTCAGGGGACGCCAATGACGCCCTCCGCCCTCTGGCGCCGCAGAACGCTCGCGCTGCAGCGCACGGCCTGGCGCTGCGGCGCCTGCGGCGCGCTCTCCCTCGTGCGCCGACTCGCATGCAGAAGCTGCGCCAGCGAGGCGCGGCCCGCCGCGGCGCGCCTGCCCGACGGCGGGAAAGTCGCGGCGCTGAGCGTGGGCGGCGCCGCCTTCGAGAAGCTCGACCAGGTCTCGATCGCGCGCGTCGCGGTGCTGCTCGAGGCGCCGGGAGTGTCCGCGCCCTGCCTGCTCGCGCATTCCGACGCGGATCTCGCAGCCGGCCTGCGCCAGGCGTGGCTGCGCTTCGCCGTGCGCCGCATGCCGGGCGCCGGCGCCGACGCCGACGCGCCGATCGCCTACACGTTCAAGGCGGCGGCCGACCGGCCGACGCGCCAGCGCATTCAGTCATCACAGCGTGAAAGGATGAAACGAAATGGGACATAAGGACTTGGCTCGGGAACAGGTCATGGACCTGCTCATCACCCTCGTGAGGGAAGCGACGGAAGCGCAAGGGCCGGTCGGCCCGAAGACCTCCTTCATCGGCGATCTGGACATCGACAGCCTGACGATGGTCCGCCTGGACACGCTGATCCAGGCGCGCCTGGGCCTCGCGCTGTCCGCCGACGACCTGGACCAGATCGACACCATCGAGAATCTCGTCGACGCGCTGATCAGCAAAGGACAGCCCGTCAATGAAGTCTGACCTCTGCGGATTCGGCCCGCAACACTAACCGGAGACCTCCCATGGATATCGCAAGAAACTGGATGGCGCGAGCCCTGCTTTTCTCGCCTTTCCTGCTGCCGCTGCTCATGCGGCTCAGATCGCCCTTTTACTTCCACGAGGCGTTGTGGAGCGTCCCGCTCGCGTTCCTGTACCTGTACTGCGTGACGCCGATGCTGGACCACATCGGCGGGCGCCACCGCGCGAACATGGCGGTGGTGCAGCAGCCCTGGATCTTCCGCGGCGCCGAATACGACATGCTGCCGCGGCTGCTCGCCATCCAGATCCTCTTCCTGAAGGCGTTCACGGTCTACGCGATCGTGAG
>WNFL01238062.1_pt1 | contig 29030 bp, 27 predicted proteins | sample 5400361 | NCBI WGS metagenome assembly WNFL01 (sample SAMN13153351, study PRJNA577476) | soil metagenome | isolation source: 40 cm soil on Douglas fir-dominated hillslope | place: USA:California | collected 2013-09-17
AACCCCATCCCTCGCTTGGAGCGCGGGCGTAGCTCAGGGGTAGAGCATAACCTTGCCAAGGTTAGGGTCGGGCGTTCGAATCGCCTCGCCCGCTCCAAATTTCGCTAGAAACTAGCCGCCAATATCGCAGCAAGAGCCTCGGCTCATTGTCAAATGATGGTCGTCGCCGTTTTTTCGTTGGTCGAAACCGGCGTCTGGCGACAATTGACTGACGGCAGGGAACCTACTCCGCGGCCTGGGAAGTGCGAGCGCCCAACGTGCGCCAATCAATAGTATTGGGAACGATACCCTCAAACGACCTTAAATCCGCGTGCGGAGTGCGCGATTTTCCCGTCGCGATGGCTTGCCCACCGGCCAGCATGATCTTCGCTGCCTCAAGCATCTGCCGTCGGAACTCGATAATCGCCACATCGCTTGCGCCGAGCCGGTCCCGGCTGCGGTCTGCCAGCGCACCCATGGTCTCCCACATGACGATATCCTGATTGGGTATGCCGGGAATCCCTGTCCAGCTTCCACAACGCATTGATTTGCGATCCTGGCGATAATTGTTCACGCGCGTACGCGTGTTGCGGTAGGTCTCGTCCACATCGATCCCGACCTGGAGGGCGTTGAACATGCGCCATGTTTCCTGATCGGGCGTTGTGTCGCCACCGAAAGCGATAAAGTGAAACGCCGTGTGCGTGTCATCGATAGGAACATGGAGGAGGGCAATCCGAAATCGATTGTTCGGCGGAATGAGAACCGTGTAGGGCGCGATGAACAACGTCATGCGTACGTAGTCATGCGTATTTGCGTTCACAATGGGGCGCCGAATGGCAACGTAGCGAAACCCAAAATCGGTCCGCTGTACCTGCAACTTCGGCGCCTTGTCGGTAGAGGGCCGAAGCCAATTCTGATCGGTCGCTTTTGCTCCGTCGACGCGGGCCGATAACATGTCGGACGCGTGCAAAGTGGAGCTGTGCGCGGAATCTATTGCACCTTCGAGAATTTGCGCCCAATTGCAATTCACCACCACTTTGCAGATGCTGATCTTGGCGTCCGGCGACTGCCCAAAAACCGGCGTCTCGAAGGGCGGCATTTCCTTGGCCGGCCCCATATAAGCCCAGATGAATCCCGCGGCCTCGTGCGCGGGATAGGATTTGTGCTTCACTTTTGCGGGGAAGTGGCTTCCCGGTGGCTCGGAAGACATTTCAAGAACATTGCCTCCCACATCGACTTTCCAGCCGTGGTAAAGGCAGCGCAGCCCGCACTGTTCATTTCGGCCATAAAAAAGCGATGCATTCCGGTGGGGACAGAATTCACCTATCAATCCGACTTTGCCTTCCGAATTGCGAAACGCGATGAGGTCTTCGCCGAGCAGCCGAACGCGAACGGGGTCGCCGTCGGGCTCCGGAACCTCCTCGGTCAGCAGCGCGGGCAGCCAATGGCGGCGCATGATTTGGCCCATGGGAGCGTTGCCCTCGACTCGGCACATCAATTCATTTTCTTGGGCGGTCATCATCGCAATGGTCCATGTCTTCGAGGTATTGAACTCGGGGGAATCTCGGCACACCTCTTGGAATCTTAGGTCCCTAAGATTAAAACGGCGGCGCGGGGTTGTCCAGCACCGGCCGGATCTGGCTGTTTTTCCGATTTGCCTTTCGCGAGCTCGTCCGGGAGGATTGACTCTCGACCTTTAGCGAGGGGGAGGTTTTGGGCAGACTCAAGAAATCGGAAGGCCGGGATGCGCGTCAGGCGATTCTGCATCATTGGCGGGAAGTTGTTCCCAATGATCGTCTCGCGCATTTGGTGCGGGACGCCGGACGCTCATGTGTTCGCGCCTTACAAATGCGTCTTGCGCAGCACGCGGTGTCTTTCGGCCACTGGACGTTCCTGCGCGTCCTTTGGCAGTCCGACGGTCTCACCCAGCGCGATCTGAGCATCCGAGCCGGCGTCATGGAGCCGACGACGTTTACCGCGCTCAAAGCCATGGAAAAGCTCGGTTTCATCACCCGGAAGCGGTCCCCCGACAACAAGAAGAACATCTACATTTATCTGACGTTGAAAGGCCGGGCGCTCAAGAAGAAGCTCGAACCGCTGGCGGAAGACGTGAACAGAATCGCGATCGCCGACGTGAGGGCATCGGAACTTGCCGCGACCCGGAAAACCTTGCTTGCGATCATTGAAAACCTGGCACGTGAGGAACTCACGTCGACGGGATGCGCGGAGCCTTAGGCCGCACGGTTGTGGGATTTCTGCGAGCGTTGGGCGCGCTTGCGGCGAAGTCCTGCCACCAGCCAGTCGCAATACCAGCTGAGGAGGGGGATGGTCACACCAGGGGCGCGGTTCATCATGGTGATTGCCATCCCTGGAGTGATGGCGAAAGCGCCGCGCGAGATACCACGCATAATGCACTCGGCCACCGCCTCCGCACTCCAGGTCTTGACCACGCCGGTGATGAGTTTGGTCTCCTCCGGCTTGATCTTATTTTCCTCCTCGAGCATTGGCGTTTCGGTATCGGGCGGATAAACGATAGAAACCCCGATATTCTCGGCGCTGAGCTCGGCGCGCAGCGCTTCTGCAAGCCCACGTAGCGCAAACTTCGAAGGGCTATAGGTGGTGTAACCGAAAAGCCCCATCAGCCCCGCGCCCGAGGAGATGAAGACCAGGCGCCCTTTTCGGCGCTCGCGCATGCTGGGAAGGGCGGCACGCACGACATAAAGCGAGCCGAAATAATTGACTGCCATGGATCGTTCATGGGCTTCCAGCGAGGTGTCGCCGAAATAGCCGGGGACGGCCACACCGGCCGACGTCACCACGAGGTCCGGAGTTCCGAGCTCGACGATACAGGCTTGTACGGCTGCTTCGGCCTGCCTTACTTCGGAAACATCGGCTGAACGTGTGAAGACGCGTTGTGTCGGATTCTTGAAATGCGACGCGATGTCGGCGGCTGCCTCATCGAGCAGCTCCTTACGCCGGGCCACCAGCGACAGGCTGTATCCAGCATCCGCGAGCCTGCGGCCGAGCTCTCGCCCGATGCCGCTCGATCCGCCGGTAACGATAGCGTGCAAGGTCTTCATGGCCCAACCTGCTTGTCGAAAAGTGGCTTTCGCTTAAAGCGCGGTGCGTAATGACAACGCCACAAAGTCGAGATGGTTGGTGTAGTGGCCATGCAGGATCACTGCACCGGTCAGCGGGTCAATGCTGTTGACGCTGGTGTCCATGCTGGCATGCCCGGTCGCGAAATAATGCGCGTAGCCGAGTTCAAGCGATGTCGCTCCGCTGAAACGGTAAGCGAAGCCGGTGCCGACCATAACGCGGCTCTTGTCGGGTACGCCGGAATCGCGGAATGCATCCGTGGTTGGCGATTCGTCAAATCCAAGCCCGCCGCGCAGACTCCAAGTGTCATTGAGGCGATACACGCCACCGACCGAAACCATCCAACTGTTGCGATAGTTCTCGACGAACGTGAATGGCGGATTGGCGCTTTTTGCGACCACCTGCTTGAAAACGTCCCATTGCGTGAACTGGACATCCGAGGAAAGGCTGAAGTCCGGAGTGATCTGCTGTGTGATGCTGCCGCCGATGCTCGCGGGAAGATTCAGGTCGGTGGTGGCCGACCCGCTGACCAGGCCAAGAAGCGGATTGGCGTTGAAATTAAGTGTCCCCTTGGTGTGATGGTCGATTCTCGAACGGTAAGTGAGGCCGAGACGCGTGCCGTCCCAGGGCTCAGCCAGCACGCCCAGATTGAAGCCCCAAGCCCAGCCATCTTCCTTAAGCGCGTAATTGCCATCGGGGGCGGTCGGGCCGAAAATCAGGAATTGTGGAATCGCGCTCGTCAGCTCGATTTTGAGATACTGCAACGAAACACCGCCACCGACGGAGAGCCGATCGCTTATGCGATAGGAAATGTTCGGATTGATGTCAGCGGTGATCGCGGCGGTTTTGGTGTTGACGTAACGGCCTGACCAGGTGGGAGTGTAATCAATGGTGTTGCCGAACGGTACAGTCACCGCGATTCCGGCCTTCAGTTTGTCGGTCAGGTCGAACATCCCGTAGAGATGAGGAATGAGCGCGGATGGGCCGCCGTTGCGGCTGTTATCGCCCGGAATCGGCGATCCCATCACAGTGGCATTCCCTTGAAATTGGATTGACGGAAAGACGGCTGCTGAGCCGACTTCCACCTGTGAACCCTGGAGCCAGGACATCCCTGCGGGATTGTTGAAGACGGTCGACACGTCATCCGCGCGGGACGCATTTCCTGCATAGACCGTGGCGATGGATTCGGCGCTGTTCTCGCGAATCATGAATCCGGATGCCAAAGCCTCATTGGATGCAACGAACTGCACAGCGCAAACCGTTGCGGTCGTAGCCATGAGTATCCACTTCATGTGATCAAACCCCCGAATCAAGCCGAGCCCCTAGGCGGTAAGGCACCAATATCGCCCCGGTATAAGTGCAGATTTAGGTTAACGAAGGTTAAAGCCTGCATCGGGAAGGCGTCGCGACAAGACCCGAAGAGCACATGGCGCGGGGAAAAACCCGGGGCCGAGCCGCGCGCCGGCCACTGATGAAAACTATCTATTTACCCGTGCGCAGTAACCTTCACGGCCTTTTATCCGGGCCAAGGCCCCAACGCGACGACCTCAGAGGTCTCGATGCTGCAAGCTGCATTTCTCCGCAGGCTCGATTGGTTCGTGCCCCCGCAGGCACGCACCGATGCAGCCACACTCGGCCGGGCGCGCATCTTTGCCTTTAGCCATGTCTTTGGGCCGTTCCTCGGCCATGCGATCACCACCTATTTGTATTACACGGACAAGAATCGCGAACTTCCGTTCTGGGTTATCGTAACCTGCATCAGTCTATTCTGGACGATGCCTCTCGGTCTGAAATTCACCGGCCGGCTGCAGCAGCTGGCGCTGTTCTCCGTGGCAAATCTCACCTTTGTGACACTGTATGGGTCGTATTATTACGGCGGCGTCAGTTCTCCCTTCTTGCCGTGGTTGCTCACGGCGCTTCTGCTTGGATTTTTCTATCTCGGCGAGAAGCCGTGGCTGGTCTTTAGCGTCTTTGCGGTGAACGTTACCGGTTTTTTCACGGCCTATGCGATCCGAGGTTCGTTTCCGCAGCACATACCTTTGGAAGCGTTGTCCGGCGTCGGCATCATTTCGGTGATATCCGCCACGATCTATGTCGCGATGATGGCCCTCTATTACGCCGATGTGGTCGCATCGCAATCCGGACTTGAACGAGAGGCCCAACGCCATCGCGCGACGGCGGAACGTTTGCGCATGACTATGGAAGAGGCCGAGCGCGCGAACCAGCAGAAATCCATCTTCCTCGCCAAAATGAGCCACCAATTGCGGACACCCCTAAATGCGGTCATCGGTTACAGCGAGATGCTGCTTGAGGATGCCGAGCTCAACGACGATGAACAGAGCGAAGACCTACGCCGTATCAACAGCGCTGGAAAACATCTCCTCTCGTTGGTGACCGATGTGCTCGATATGTCGAAAATCGAAGCTGACAAGACGGAACTCGTCATTCAGCCCTTCGAACTGCTTGGATTCCTCGAGGATGTGATTGCAACGAGCCGCAGTGTTGTCGAGGCTAACGGAAATGAATTTCTGGTCGAGCGCGGCGCTGGACTCGGAATCGCCATCTCCGATGCGACCCGCCTGCGCCAGGCAATCCTGAATCTCTTAAGCAACGCTGGAAAGTTCACTAAGAATGGGCGAGTCACGCTTCAAATTTCGCGCGAAAAGGGGGATGCGGAGGACTGGATCAGAATCGCGGTCAGCGACACGGGTATTGGAATAAGCCCGGACAATCTGCAGAAGCTCTTCCAGGACTTCAATCAAGCCGAGGCATCGACCTCCAGCAAATATGGTGGGACAGGTCTTGGTCTCGCGCTCAGCCAGAATCTCTGTCGCATGATGGGCGGCGATATCTCGGTAGAAAGCGAGTTCGGTCGTGGATCGCGCTTCACCATCCGCGTCCCCGCCTATATCGAGGACCATCAGCCCACAGCGGATGCCTCAGATGCATCCGCCGTGAATACTCTTCGGCAGAGCAATGCAGCCTAGTCCCGCAGGTTCCGCTCGTCGTGTCCTGATCGTTGACACCGATCTGGATTTTGCCGCCCGACTCTCAGTCGCGCTGCTCCGCTCCGGCTATGAAACCGAATGCGCCGCCGCGCGCGATCAGATGCTAGCAGCGATAGCCGAGCAACATCCTCAAATCGTGATATGCGACGTGCAATATCTCGACGGCGTCGTTGAAGCTTGGACCCAACAAAGTGCCTCGCCGAATCCGCTTTGCATCGCGTTGGCAGGCAAGCCGGACCTGGAAGTCGCGCTCAACGCGTTTCGTCTCGGAGCCACCGACTTTCTGCTCAAGGATCAAACGCCGATCGAGATGATCGCAGTCCTCGACCGTTGCTTCAAGAAACTCGAGATGCAACGCTCTGGAGACACCGGGATCGAAGTATTGCGCCGGGCCAAGGAGGCGGCCGAAACTGCCAGTCGCGCAAAAACGGAATTTCTGGCAACTGTCAGTCATGAATTGCGTACACCTCTCAACGCCATTATCGGTTTTTCCGAACTGATGATTCGAGGTGTTTTAGGTCCGATCGGGAATCCCCAGTACCGCGAATACCTGGAGGACATTCACCAGAGCGGAACGCATCTGCTGAGCATCATCAATGACATCTTGGACTTTTCGAAGGCTGAAGCGTGCAAGCTCGAGCTGCACGAGAGTGAAGTCGATGTCAATCAGGTCGTCGTCGCGCTCACGCGTTTGATGGGACCACGAGCTCGCGACGCCGGCCTGGAGCTATGCGACCGGATTCCATCCGAATTGCCGCATCTTTGGTGTGATGAACGAAAATTGAAGCAGATGTTGCTCAACCTGCTGACGAACGCCGTGAAGTTCACGCCTCGCGGGGGAAGCATCGAGGTGGGAGCGAGCTGCGATGAAGCTGGGCTCACGATCTCGGTACGTGACACCGGAATCGGAATCGCAAGGGCTGATCTCGATCGCGTGCTTCAGCCTTTTGTGCAGGCGGATAACGAATTGAGCCGCAGGCACGAGGGCACCGGGTTGGGGCTCACGCTCGTCAATTCTATGATAACGATGCATGGGGGGCGGCTCCATCTTGAGAGCGAGATCGGAAGTGGCACCACGGCAGTCTTGAGCTTTCCGCCCCAGCGCGCCGGGTCCCTTTCGCCCCCGGAGTTGAAGGATCTTGCCACAGGATGACTCGCAAATGACATCACTTGGATTCCCTGCGGCGTTGCGCTTTCCGTCAATCTCACCGACGATGATCTATCCATTTCTGGATTGGTTCATCCCCGCAAAGATCAAAAAGGAAAAAGGCGCTCATCAACGCGCTCGCATGTTCCTGATCAGCCATCTGTTCGGCCCATTCCTGGGGAACACAATCACGGTTTATCTTTTCTGGCTGGAAGAAAGTCCAGATCGCGCGCTATCGGTTTTGGCGGGCGCCATCACGGCCTTCTGGCTTTATCCGTTCGCATTGCGCTTGACGGGTTGGTACAATTTTCTCGCAGTCTTATCTGTTCAGAATCTCATCTTTGCGATCGTTTGGGGCTGCTACCAATATGGCGGAGTCAGCTCACCCTTTCTGCCTTGGCTTTTGACTGTCCCTCTTCTGGCGTTTTTCTACTTGGGTTCGGGAGTGTGGCAGAGATGCCTGGTGCTCGGCATACTCGCGCTAAATCTTGCCGTGTTCTACGTGATCTACGCGCGTGGCATTACCGTGCCGGTCAATGTGCCGCTCGCGCGTCTATCGGGCATCGGCATCATTTCGACCATGAGCGCCGCGATCTATGTGTCAATGATGGCGCTTTATTATGCCAATATCGTTGCGTCTCAGTCCGAGTTGGAGCGCGAGGTCTTGCGCCACCTCACGACCGCGCGGCAACTTCAGGACGCGAAGATCGAGGCCGAGCGCGCCAACAAGGCGAAATCCGAATTTCTTGCCAAGATGAGTCACGAGTTGCGCACCCCGCTTAACGCCGTGATCGGCTACAGCGAGATGCTCCTTGAGGACGCGGAAGCGGCAGGTCGGAAGCAACAGAGCGGGGACATCCGCAAGATCTATAGCGCGGGGAAGCATCTCCTGACACTGGTCTCCGACGTTTTGGATTTGTCGAAGCTCGAAGCCGGAAAGATGGAGCTCTTCAACGAGAGCATCGAACTGCCGGGCCTTATTGATGAGATCGTGGCAGACGGCAGAAGGGGGATCGAAGCGAATGGCAATCAGTTGATTGTCGATTGTCCCTCCGATCTAGGAACTGCAAATATCGACGCCGCGAAGTTTCGTCAGGCCATTGCGAACGTCATCGGCAATGCGGGCAAATTTACCCGCAACGGCACAGTTACCCTAAGTGTGATGATTCGGGATGGCTGGATTAACATTATGGTCAGAGACACCGGCATCGGCATCAGCCCAGAATATCTCGCCAACCTATTCCAGAATTTCGGCGAGTCCGAGGGCGAAACGTCCAGCAAATATGGCGGTACAGGGTTGGGCCTCGCGCTGAGCCAGAAGCTGTGCCGGTTGATGGGCGGCGACATTCTCGCCGAAAGCGAGGTCGCGAAGGGTTCGTGCTTCACGATTCGCATTCCGGCACAGAACGCTTCGGCGGCCCCATCGACCGTCCACGTCGAGGCTTTGGCGCACGTCCAACAGATTTCGCGTACCCGGCAACCCAAAGTCCTCGTAATTGACGATGACCCGGCAGTACTGGATCTTGTGGAACGGATTCTGGTCAAGGAAGGCTATGAACCGTTACGTGCGCAAAGCTCGCATGAAGGGCTAATGCTGGCGTGGAGAATCAAGCCTTCGGCGATCATACTTGATGTGTTTATGCCAGAAATGGATGGATGGGACGTTCTCGGCACGTTGAAGGCCGACGAAGAATTGAAAACCTGCCCGGTCATCCTTCTCACTGTCAGTGATGACGTCCAGAAGGGACGAGCATTGGGAGCGGCAGGACATCTCACGAAACCCATTAATCGCGATGCGTTGCTGCGCATGCTCGAACGGTGCGGTGCGCAAGGTCAGCGACAGGATGAAGGTCCGGAATACGAATCGGCATTGGCGTGAAGACATGGTACGTCCATTGAAATGGAACGGCTGCGATGACCAAGATCCTGCTCGTTGAAGACAACGAAATGAATCGCGACATGTTGGGGCGCAGGTTGACGCGTCAGGGTTTCAGCGTCTGTTTCGCGGTGGACGGGCCCAGTGGAGTCAAGATGGCAAGCGAGGAAATGCCCGACCTGATACTAATGGACGTTGCTCTTGGCGACATGGACGGGTGGGAAGCCACGCGTCTCATCAAAGCCAATCCTCGGACCTCAGCTATCCCGATTATCGCCTTGACCGCGCATGCTCTGGCGTCCGATCGCGAAACGAGTGTCAAGGTCGGATGCTCTGAGTTCGACACCAAGCCGGTGGATTTACCCCGTCTGTTGGGGAAGATTAATCACTGCCTTGCCCAACCGGCGGCGGCAACGGGCACTTCCTAGGTCTCTCCGGAAAGATTGCCTAGGGCTTCATCCAAGAGAACGGCCAATCCTCTTTAGCCAGTCAGACCGCGGTCATGACGCGATGCTTGGGCGATCATTCGGATTTCCCGAAATCACGTTGCGTGTCGATCTCTAGGCGGCGCGGTCCGTTTGGAGCTTCGCCAGCAGGCCGCGCAGGACCAAAAGGTCGATAGGTTTCGAGAGATCGGCAGCGACCCTCAACCCGCGCGCTGAGGCGAGGCGGCTCGCCGTCTTTCGCAACCAATCATCTTGCCCACTGATGATAACCAATTCGCCCTGGAAGCCGGACTCATGCAGAGTCGCGAACGTGCCGATACCGTCTTCTTCCGGCATGCAAAGATCAAGAGTGATGACTTCAGGCTTCCAATCCTCTAAGACCGTGCGCAAAGAGCGTGGGTCTGTCAGGGAGCGGACGTCATAACCGCATTTGGCCGCCAACCGCGCAACCAGTTCGGCTGAATCGGCATTATCGTCGACTGCAAGCAGGCGCTTCATCGGCGCTTGGCTAATGCCGCTCAATTTATTCCCCCACCGCTCGCGCTCGCATCGGAACATCCGAGGATGGGAACGCGGTAGTCGTTTCCTCGGTCGGCATCAAGGTACGGTAATAGCGCGGGCTCTTCTGGGCGGCTTCTATCGCCGCCTGCAAAGCACCCAGCAACCGATCGATATTGTCCTTGCTGTGTTTTGCCATGACTTGCAGGCGGAAGCGGGCGCTGCCTTTGGCGACCGCGGGAAATTCGACCAGGTTGGCAATCGCGCCCAAGCGGGGCAGGCGCTGGCTGACGAGGCGCGCCAGACCTTCATCTCCGACCTTGACGGAAACGATGGCGGAGGGATCGCCGACCACTTCGAGGCCGGAAGCCTTGAGCTGATCACGCAAGTAGAGAACATTTTTCATGAGATCGGCGCGCAATGTGCGGCCCTCTTCCGATCGCACAATTTCAAAAGCCTTGAGCACGATGGCCGATTGAATTGGTGACAACGCATTGGAAAATGTGCCCGAACTGCCAAAATATCTTAGATATTCCTTGACCGCCGGTGAATTGCAGGAAACGAAACCGCCGTTTGAAGCGAATGTTTTGGAGAAGCTGCCCATTACGATGTCGACTTTTCCGGTCATCTGCTGCAGCCCGATATGGCCGCGACCGTCCTCGCCGATGTTTCCGAAATCATGCGCAATGTCGACCATGAGCGTTGCGTTGAACTCGCGGCAAAGATCCTGCATTGCGCCGATATCGGGCGTATCGGAATCCATCGAGAACAGTCCTTCAGTGACCACCAGAATACCGTTCTCTTTGTCGCGCGCCCTGATGCGCTTCAGGTGGCGTCGAGCAGATTGCAAATTCAAGTGGCCATGGAGGTGGACGTTTCGGGTAGCGGCCAGAGCACCGTCCTGAAGACAATTATGCGCCAGGCCGTCGATGACAACATGATCATCCGGCCGGATCAGTCCCCTGATGACCCCGTAACCCGCAGCCCAGCCAGTTGGATAAAGAACGGTATGCTCTAGTTGCAGAAATTCCGAGATGCTGCGCTGAAGGGCCAACGAATACTTGGTATTCCCCAGGAACGCAGCCGAGCCGGCGCTATGAACCCCGTAATCGTTAATTGCTTCCTTCGCTACGTCTTTGATGGCCGGGTGTGAAGCGAGACTGAGGTAATCCTGAGAGGCGAAATTCACCCCCCGAAAACCACGGCCCGCATCATCTTTTGCGGCACAAATGGCCTGCGGCGCCTCGTCGGTGGACTTGGAATAGGGCCAGTAGCCATAGCGGCGCCGCAGATTTTGCCACGTGTAGAACTCTTCCACACGCTTGAAGAGATCCTGGCCGTGCGGGTCGCGGTACTCGCGCAAACTGCCCGTCAACGGGTCCAAAGATACAACGTCGTTCATCGTCTCACCCATGGACTCCCCCACCATCGTCCTTGGGGCCACAGCTATTGTTCGTTGGCCGCCAAAGACCTGACTACGGAAACGTTACCGGGTAAGAGTGAAGAAATTTGAAATGTAGAGAGTCGATGTCTGAGAGATAAATCAAAGTATAAGACTTATGATGACTTGAGATTTATTTTGTATTTATTCAAACAATCATAAAATGCTTCGTGAATTTACCTAAAATTTTCATAAAAATTGCTCAAGCATCTTCTGAGCTGGCCCCCTTCTTGCTTCGTTGGGTTTCAAACCGGAGGAGAAAAGCTCTTGAGCACGCGATCCGAATGCAATGTCAGAAAACTGCGCCGTTCTGGAACAGGTCCCTCGGCGAGCCGACGCCTGCGCGCGAATTGGCCGGCCGAATTGAGGACAAGCGGCGCGAAGTCGCATTGCATGGTGGTGGATGTCTCCACCGATGGCGCCAATTTGCTCGTTGAGTCCCCGCTCACTGGAGACGCTCCGCTTTGGCTGATTGTGGAAAATGTCGGACCAATTGCGGCCGCTGTGGCCTGGCAGGAACAAGGCCGCGTCGGATTGTGTTTCTTAGAGGAACAGGAATGGGTGCATCAGGTCTGCAAGCAACGCTTTGACCCGGCGGCCTGGCTGAAAAGCAACTGAATCATTTGAAGCCCATCATCTTCCCCTGTATTCGGTGGCTTAGGAATTACGACGCCTTAAGCCGCGAAGGCTCCGGCGTTTAACCGTTTGTTTCCGTAACCGCTGCATTCTTAGGCACCTATTTCATCGCGGTGACGAAGCATGCTGTGCGGAACGAGAATCGCCATATTTCACGACGATTCGGAGATCGCCGCACGCATCGCCGAGTTGGCCAGAGAAGCGGACCTTGAGGTCGTGCAACCCGGCTCCGCCGCAGCTCTTGACGCCGAGCTCTCCAACCCCCTTGTCGCTGCTGTGGTCGTCGATCTTATGGGTCCCAGGAATGGCGGCTTCGAATTGCTTGAGCGCGTTGCCAATGCGCCGGCGCGACCCCTCGTTATTGTTGTGACCGCGCTCGATACAAAGACCCTCGACTCGGTTCGGCGTCTCGGCCACTCGAAGGAATTAAACCTCCGAGTTTTCCGGAAAGACGATGAAGCGAACCTTTTACGTTCATGTCTTGCCGAACTCGGGAAGCGGGAGGCACGTTTTACTCCCGCCCATCTGGAGGACGCAATCGGGCGGCAATTGATTCATGTCGAGTATCAACCCAAAGTTCCGCTCATCACCAACGGGGAAGAATATGCTGTGGAGGCGCTCTGCCGTCTTCATCATCCGCAGTTCGGAAATGTCTACCCCGAGCAGTTCATCGCCATCGCCGAGAAACATGGTTTGATCGCCAAACTAACGGACTCTGTTGTTTGCCACGCCTTCCGTGATCTCGGCGTGTGGCGCGACCAAGGTCTCGTGGTGCGGCTCGCGCTCAATATTTCGCCCGAGCTTCTCAAGACGGGTGAATGGTGCGAGCAGTTTATGAAGCGCTGCCAGGAATTCGAAATCGAACCTCAGAAAATCACACTGGAAATCACGGAATCCTCCTCCGGCGCCACTCTAGACGTCGCGTTTGATGTGCTGACACGTTTGCGCCTGAAGGGATTCCTGCTCTCGATCGACGATTTCGGTACCGGATTTTCCTCGCTGGCGACGCTATACAAACTCCCTTTCAACGAGCTGAAAATCGATAAGAGCTTCACCTTCGATTTTCAGAAGAGCGCCGAAGCGCGGGCACTCATCGAATCGACCATAGGTATGGCGCAGCGCCTGGGGCTTAAGGTCGTCGCGGAGGGGGTGGAAACAGAGGCGGTGTTCCGAGAATTGCGCCTTATGGGCTGTCAGGACGCGCAAGGCTATTTCATCAGCAAATCTCTTCCGCCCAAGCAGGTGCCCCGGTTCTTTGCCGATTGGGCGTCACTCATGCAGAGTGATCCGATCTGCGAGGAGAATGCCCTTCCGAAAATAGCCATTATTCAAGCGCTTCTTTCGGACATCCTAAACGACAACGGCGGAGACGATGCCACGTTGGTGCCAGCGGATTTGGGCAATGTCGGTGTTTTGGATGGAGATTCCACGCTGCAGCTTGCGAGGAAAATTCCTGCTCTTGTCCTCCAAGGCCGGGTTGCCGGCGCACTCGCGCGCTGCCAAGCCGCCCTACGCCGGCTGGAAAGAGAGCCGCATCGAGTCGCACTGAAAGGAAAAATTCTTCAATTGCGGCATCTCCTCGAGCAAGAGTTGGTTTGCAAGGACGATCTCACTCTCTTCACCACCGATGGTCCAGTGAGGTTATTGGCCCGCCATGCTGCGCTCATCGGCCGGCCGTCCGCGGCCAAACCGGTCGATATCCCGGTCGGGTGCCGCTGGTTCTCCCGTGGGGAAAAGAGTTTACGCCTGTCTCAGGAAGGCGAGGATTGGTTTGTAGAAGACCTCGGCAGCACCAATGGCAGTTCGATCGACAATCAGCCGCTCCAGCCCGACCGCCCTTTCAAGCTTCCTTTTGGCGAAACGTTGATAGAGATTGGAAAGCGGGCGGGAAGCGCTGCGCCGGTTGCTATTCGTCTGAAACGGTCGCCCACGTCCCCGAGTGCGATCGTCATGACGCTCCTTGCCGATGACGTTCGGATGAATGATGCGTCCGAGGAGAATCAATGGCCCTCTTGGAGGGAGGATTTGTGCACCACCTGGGTTGTATTCGATGGACGCATCAGCGTTGGGGCATCCAGGAAATGCGCTGTAGTGCTTAGCGATTCCGGTGCGGACACCGCCGCGGAAATCTGTTTCCGCGATGGTTTCTGGATCAAACCCTCGCCCAACGTGCCGCTCTCTATCGCTGAGGCCCCATTCACTGAAGAAGCACCCCTTGCTACCGGAGCGGATTTGTCAATCGGGAGCGCGCGACTGCGCGTAGAAACCTTCCAGTCTGCGACGATGCCGGTTCCCGTGAACTACGCTTCAGCTCGCGCCAAATCGAGGTAAAGCATCGCATGTATCGTCACTCTTCGCCTTCGATGGAGTGAGTATGGCCATATCTCACCATAGTCTTGTGCAAGTTCTAGGATTAGCAGTTCCCGAGAGGATAGGAGGAAGACGAACAAGATGAATACGAAAGCCTATGTCCAAGGTACGGTGCTCAGCTTCATCATTGGAACTTCGTTGATATTCGTTTTGGGCGGCGTCTTCGTCGATTCCCTTCGCGCACGCATGATCTACAATCCTCGCGAACAGAGCGTAGAGAATGCGATTGGCCAGGCGGTAGAGCGCGAGAAGATCGTGCACGCCGCCACCGGAAGTTTCGTGGTGTTTTCCAATGCGAGTTTGGAGCAAGATAGTTCCTTGCTCGGCCTTCCATGGAGCACGTTTCCTGTAAATGACTTTTTCTTCGACGTTACGGAACTCGATTCCGGCAGCATCAGATTGCGAGCGTTGCCGCGTCCGGATTCATTGGCCGCGCAGTCGGTTCGTGCCAGACTTTACGTAGCCGAGCTTTCACCCAAGGGTCGCCTGCTTCGTTCCGGTTGGTATCCTTCAGAGGAATAGGTTCGGAATAATGGGCGCCACAAGGTTGTCGCTAAGCACCCTGAGAAAGCCCCTCATCTGACGGCCGCCGTTGGGCCTCCCGATAAAGCTTCCTGGCGCAACCAATCAAGCAAGCGATCCCGACATTGCGTCGGATCGGTGATGGCGACCCCGCAGAAAAATTCGCCGGTATGCATAATCTGGATCGGCAGGGCGCCGAAATCCTCAATCCAGAGTTCGGCTTTGCTGCCGGCGGGCGGCGGGTCCTCCATAAAGACGAGTGCCCCGGAGGCCGAAATATCGGCGATTTGCACCGCGAACGCCGCCGTGTCATGGCGCAGCTCGCCGTGCAGCTCGACCTCAAAGCGCCGATCTTTGCGGCGTTCGGCGCCGTTGGGTCCCTGGAAATCCGGGGGCGGGGATCCGCTCAACACGGGTTCGTCCCACATCTTGAATTTGCCCGGGATTTTTAGGCCCCTTGTGGTTCAGAGAGGGTGAAGAAAGAGCCTTAACGCGAGCCTAACGGTTTATACCTGGTTTCCACAGGACGTCAGCCGCCCCGCGCTCGTTCAGATACCGCGCGAGCACGAACAACAAATCCGAGAGCCGGTTCACATATTTCAACGCTTCCGGGTTGACGGATTCGGTGGCGGCGAGTTGCGCGATGTCGCGCTCGGCACGCCGCGTCACCCCTCGGGCGAGATGCAGGTGGGCGGAGGCAGCGCTCCCACCAGGCAAAACGAAGCTTGTCAGGGGCTGAAGAGCCTCATTGTAGCGGTCGATGGCGCGTTCCAGCCCAGCGACTTGGTCAGCTGTCACGCGCAGCGGCGGTTTTTTTTCGTGTTCATCTTCGGGTCGACAAAGATCGGCACCGACATCGAAGAGATCGTTCTGAATCATGCCGAGCAGATCCCGCGTTGCCGCTTCCTTGATGTGCAACAGCGCCAGTCCAATCGACGCATTGGACTCATCAAGGCCACCCATGGCCGCTATGCGCGTGTGGAATTTGGGGATGCGGGCCCCGTCCCCGAGTGACGTGAGTCCGCCATCCCCCCCGCGGGTGTAGATTCGATCGAGCCTCATGAGCCCCTCCGCTTCACTGTGATCGTTCGCCTGCCGGAGCAAGATAATCGACAAACGCGCCACCAGCGACTCCACCGATACGCGCTTCCACTTGGAAAACCTGGCGTAGGAGGTCGGTGTTAAGCGTTGTCTCGGGCGGGCCGTCTGCCGCGACGCGTCCATGATGCAGCGCTAACACGCGTGTTGCATAGCGTGCGGCCAGGGTCAGATCATGCACCGCGGCGATGACGAGCTTGCCGGATTTGGCGAGTCCGCTGAGACGCCGCACCGTGTCGAGCGTATGCCTCGGGTCGAGCCCTGCGACGGGCTCATCGACAATCAGGATATCCGGATCGCTGACGAGCGCGCGCGCCAGCATCGCTCGCGTTAGCTCGCCGCCCGAGAGCGTTGTCGCGGCTTGCTCGCTTAGGCCGGTAAGATCGAAGGCGGCGATGACCGCGCCAACGCGGCGTCGATGCGCTTCGGGCAGGTCGCCGAAAACCGGAAGGCTGGGTGTGAGACCGAGCGCAACAAGCCGTGCCACCGAAATTGGCCATTCGCAGTGCGGATTTTGCGGAAGATAACTGCGTGTTCGCGCCAAGTCCCAACGAGAGAAGACACTAAGCGCCCGATCGTCGATCATGATCGTGCCGGAATCGGGTTTCAATAGTCCCGCGAGCGCCATAAGCAACGTTGACTTCCCGGCGCCGTTCGGCCCGATCACGGCGACGAATGCCCCTCCTTCGGCGCGAAGAGAGACGTCATCCAGTATGGCGCGGCCGGCGCGCTTGACGCAGACAAGTGAGGCCTGGAGCGTCCTCATGGCGAAGTTCCTTTGAGGCGCACAACGAGCCAGAAGAAAAACGGCGTGCCGATGAGACTTGTGAAGACGCCGAGCTTCATCTCGGGACCGTAATGGATCAGACGCGTAGCGATATCCGCCGTGAGCAACAGGACGGCGCCCGCCAAAGCTGCGGGGACGAGGACCAGCCGGGGCTGATAGCCCACAAATGGACGTATAAGATGCGGAGCCACTAGCCCAATGAATCCGATGGCTCCGGAGACCGACGTCGCGGCGCCCACGGCAAGAGCGGTTCCAATGAGAGTCATCGCGCGCAGGCGTGAAAGATTGACGCCGAGGCTTTCAGCTTGCGCTTCGCCAAGCGCAAGCGCGTCCAGTGAGCGGCCCGCGATGAAGAGAAGCGTACAGCCGACAAGGATGAAAGGCGCTGCCAACACGACGTGATACCAACTGCGATCTGCAAGAGATCCGAGCAGCCAGGTCATGATCTCATAGGCCGCGTAAGGGCTCGGCGCGAGATTGAGCGCGAGCGAAATCAGCGCCGACGCCAATGACGATACGGCGGCGCCGGCGAGGATCAAAGCCAAAGTCCCGCGGCCGCCGCCAAGCGAAAAGGTGAGTGTCACGGCCGCGAGCGCCCCCAATAGACCAAGGAACGGAATGATCGCCGACGAGGCCGACGCGAGGCCGAAATAGATTGCAAGCACGGCACCCAATGCCGCTCCGGACGACACGCCGAGGAGTCCAGGCTCTGCCAGGGGATTGCGTGTCAATCCCTGCAGCACGGCGCCCGAAAGACCGAGCGCGGCGCCGACGAGTATGGCGAGAACCGCACGCGGCAAACGCAATTGAAGAACGATTAGCGATGGCAGTTGCGTGCCAGGATAAAACAGACCATTAGCCACCTCGCTTGGGCTCAACCAAACGCGTCCTGCCAGCAATGAAATGGCCGCAAGGGTGCACAGCAAAGCCAGTATGACGCATGTCAGAAACGCGCTCCGTCTCATCGCGGAGGCACCCGTTTCAGCATCTCGGCCCGAAGCGCTTTGGCGGCCTCGGCGGACTGAGGAAGTCCACAATTGTAAAGAGTCTCTGGAAACGTAATCTGCCGGCCGGCGTAGAGCTTCTGAATCACCGGATGGCGCAACGTTTCGCGCCGCAAACCCGGCGCATCCGAAAGGGAATCCGCATAGGCGAGAAGGTCGGGATGTGATTCAACCAGCTGCTCCATGTCGAAGCTTCCGAAGCGCGCATTCATCGAAGCGGCGATATTCACAGCGCCGGCGGCGGCGAGTATCGCGTCGAACAAAGTACCGCGTCCGGGAACGTCGCCGCTCCCGTCCCAAGCGGCCACGACGATCCGCCGTCTAAGCCCGTCCGCTGCGAGTTCGGCGAGCGTCGCATCCATGCGGCGAATCAGCTCTTCAGCCTTTGCGGGCTCTCCAAGTGCATCGCCTACCATGCGCGTGTTCGCTCTGATGGCAGCGAAATTGTCGGCGAACGGGACTTCCAGGATCGGAATCGCGACGCGCCCGAGCAACTCGCGCGTCGCCGGCGTGGACGCGCTGCCCACGATCACGAGGTCCGGATGTTCCGCGAGAACCTCTTCCGCGGTACCGAAATTCACTGGAACATGCGCGGCTTCGGCGGTGAGGAAGGCGTGCTCGGACTTACGCGAGAGGAAGCTCACCGAGGCGATGCGTTCGCGCGCCAAAAGGCTCAACACGAGCTGATCCGCGCAAAGGTTCAACGACATCACATGGTGAGGCTTGGCTTGAGTTGCTGCTGCGGTACCCCCCGATATCGCAAGGGCCGCAGCAACAACGAGGAGACAAGCCTTGCTCATGGAAATTGTGCGCGCACGCCTGCATAGAAGGCGCGGCCCATCCCGCGAAAACTGAAGACTTCCTCGGCTTTCTTGTCGAGCAAATTCTCCACGCGTCCATAAACCTGCCATTTCTCATTGACGCGGTAATCCGCGCCGAGATTGACAAGCGTGTAGGATGAAAGGTTCACGCGATTGGATCCAATAGGGGTGAATTGAAAATCCTTCTGCTCGCCGTTGTAGCGAACCGTGGCGTTCACACCAAATTTCTCGTCCGGAGCCCGCCAGGAAACGTTCATGCTTGCGATGTCCGGGGCTCGTCGAACTTCCTGCGCGCCATTCTGGACGGAGTCTATATGGGTATAGGCCAGGTCCGCGCGCCATTGCGTCCCGAGCCGCGCGGAAAGACTTGCTTCCACGCCTTCGCGCTTCGAGCCGGTGGTGGCGTTTTGGGGCGAGGCCGCAAATGTCGGCGGAGGGAAGGCGACAAAGATCTCGTCCTTTAGGGTACTGCGGAAATAGGTTAGGCCTGCCAAAGCCATTCCGCCAAAGAAACTCTGGTCGAAACCAGCCTCCCACCCCTCGGATTTTTCCGGTTTCAGATTGGGATTGCCGAAAAAGCCGCTTGGGCCCGGCGTGAATCCGTAGAGCTGGTAGATGAGCGGCGCCTTGGTGCCGGTACCCGCGGCGGCATGGGGACGAAATCCACTGTCGAACCGATAGCTCGCCTGCACGCGATAGGTGAAATCATCCTCGAAACGATAATTCCTGTCGAAGCGTGCCGATGCGCCCAGCGCAAGCCGGTCGTCGATCACCACATTATAGGAGCCCACCAAACCAAGCGTGTCGCTATGACGTTTGCTGGTATCGGCAAAACCGAACGGATCGGTGTTTTGATAATATTCGCGCTCCCAATCGACGGCCCCGGTTAGGGTGTGAACGACGTCCGTGTCTCCGAATTCGAAGGATGTCACATAGCTCGCCTTTTCGCGCTCGCCCTTGTCGCCGGACGTGCGCAGGTCATGCGGCGAGCCGCCGTTCCCATAGCCATTCCTCTCTGCATCCACGCCTTGCACCGTGACGGCGTTTTTCCATCGCCCATCCAAGAGCTCGAATTCGCCACCGAGCAATCCGTATAGAGCACGGTTTTTGTAGCTGCCGTTTCCATCTTGCTCCAAGCCGTAGTTCGGCCCAGGCGGAAAGTTGAAATCCTGTTCATTCACATCGCCATTGGTGGCGCTGTATCGCGCGACCGCTTTGAGCCGGAAATTGTCGCTGAGCACATATGCGAATTTGCCGGCGAGCGAGCCATTCTCGACGCCGAGTTTGCGTAACCCCAACGGATTGTCGGGCACGCCATCGGTGCGGGAATAAGCGCCCGAGATCGCGTAATCGAGTGCGCCCACCACGCCAGCCTCACGCAAGCTGCCATTCACCGAGCCGAACGAGCCGCCCTCGAGTCGGCCACGTAAGCCCGGCGCTTCTGCGCCTGTGGCCGTGATGTAATGGATGACGCCGCCGATCGCGTCCGAGCCGTACAGCGCGCTCTGCTCGCCGCGCAGGACTTCGATCTTCGCCACGTCGTCGGCAATCAGGGTTTCGAACTCGAATTCGCCGAAGAACGGATCGCTCGCTTTGATGCCGTCGATCAGCACAAGCGTGTGATTGGCTTCGGCGCCGCGCATGCGGACCTGCGTGAACTGCCCGAGCGGCCCTGCGCGGCTTACCGCTACGCCGGGCACGTCGCGCAAAATGTCCGACACGATCGTCGTCTGACGAAGTTGAAGATCGATCGGCTCCAGAATTGTTGCCGATGAACCCAGAAGATCGCTGCGGATGCCGCCAAGGCGCGATGCGGTGATCAAGACCTGTTCCTGCGGCGAGGTGACCGATGATGATTGCGCGGAAGCCTGGGTGGAAATGAAGGTCAGCGCGCAAATGAGCGCCGTACGATGCGGTGAAAATGGAATTCTCATGATGCCCTCTGGACTTCGCCCCGTTCACGTTCAAACCAAGGCCACGGCCGGCGGGATTGCATCCCCGCAGCGACGATGGCCCCGCGCGGAGAAGCGCGTGCAAATGCACGCGTTATCCACGCTGCCGACGGCATGAAGCCGCCACGTCGCTCGACGGTTAGTCCGTGCCCGGAACTTCCCTGGTTCGGGCATGAGCGACACGCGCCGGCCGGTCTACTGGCTCGCGGGTCGTTGCGCCGATGTCCGCCTTCCCAGGATGATCCCAGTGGCTGCGGCCGATAGGCCGCTTGGACACGCGCTCGCCGCTCACAGTTGCAGGGACAGCCCAGTTCGAGGCATTGCGCCTTTCGCTGCGTTCCCGTTGAAGCCCTTTCGGGCACCGGTGCGTCTCAAGCGAGACCTAGAACCAGTCTCGCCGCAGACATTCCTAAATCGCTTTGATGAGGTCAAGCACTTCGCGGGCGATCGCGATAGTACAAACAGTTCAGCGGACCGCGGGTCGGGGCGGTCCGCTGAGCAGCGAGCAGAAAGCAAAACTATTTCGCGGCGCTGGCAGTCTTGCCGAACACGGCCTCGACGCCGGCTTGGGCGCATTTCTCGCCGTCGCCGCTGGAAACGCCCATCGAGCCGATGACTTGGCCATCGAGCATGATGGGAATCGCACCCGGCTGGGGGAAGTCCCCCATGATGTAAGTCGGCGCCAAATTCTCGCCCTTGCGCACGATCTGGCTCGTCTCCGAGCTCGCCCGGCGCCAGCGCAACGCGTTCTTCGCCTTCAGCAGCGCGGTATCGATCGCGTTCGGGGCAGCCCCTTCCATGGCGTGCGATTCGATCAGGTTTCCGCCCCAATCGAGAACGGCCATCGCGACGGTCACGCGGTTCTTTTCGGCCCAGGCGGTGCAGCCTTCCACAAGGCCGCGCGCACCGGACGAGCTGAGGATCTTTATTGTTCTCGTCGGCGATGTAGCAGACGCCGCCCAGCTGTCGGCGGTAATCGACACCGCAAGCAATGCGGAAAGCGAAAGAAGACAAGCCCGTAAGCGCATGGTTTTCCTCCCGGTCATGGCTGCCGGCATCTTACAGGGCCGTCCAGGGACCGTCGAGGGCGCGCAAGGCGATCCGCCTATTAGGATATCCCGGTTCGCATTGCCGAAAGAGACTGACGTTGCATACCATCTTCGCCGAAATTGTCGGGCATCAGCCAAGCTTCGAGTGCCGCGCGCAAGAGCGACCACTCGCCATCTGTGATGGAGAACCAGGCCGTGTCTCGGCTGCGTCCCTTATAGACCACGGCTTGGCGGAAAATGCCTTCGTAGCGAAAACCATAACGCTCCGCCGCCCGGCGCGAAGGCGCGTTGAGACTGTCGCATTTCCATTCGTAGCGGCGGTAGCCCAATTCATCGAAGACGCGGCGCATGAACAGATACATCGCCTCGGTGCCGGCTCTCGTGCGCTTCAGCCGCAAGGAGTAGACGATGTGACCTATCTCGATCACACCATTGGCACGATCGATGCGCATCAACGCGGCCGTGCCCACGGCCTGGCCGCTGCGGGAATCGATAATTACATGATGCAAGGGATCGGATTTGATGGCTTCCTTGCGCAAATAATCGACATATTGTGCGAACTGCGAAAACGGCCCGGCCAGTGAGTAAGTCCAATCGCGCGCATCGGGCGCTTCGGAATTGGCTGTGTAAAGATCGGCCGCATGGCGCTCCGGGTCGAGCTTTTCGATCGAACAATATCGGCCCACCATGGGCGTGCGCGGCGGCAGCGGGCGCTCCGTCCATTCGTCGAGTGCGCTACCGATCGGCTGGCCAAAAGCGTTGCGTTCCGGGGTCATCGCACCTCAATGCGGCAGAGGTTTCCCCACGGTTTCCGGCAGGAACCAGGGGCAGAAGAGGCCGATGACATAGATGCTGCTGATGATGAGGGCGGCATTGGTGATCCCGCCGAATTTCACCACCAGCGTTCCGGCGATGATGGGAAATATCCAGGCGACGAGCCGCGCACCGTTGAAGACGACGCTCGCGGCCGTGGAACGCACCGTCGCGGTGAACAACTCGACCGGATAGATCGCCATCCAGGAAAAGCCGAATCCGAGCGTGATGACACCATTGAGGAAGGCGAACAGAGAGAAGACATACAGATTTCCCGTCCAGAGATAGGTCATCCAGGTGATGACGAGCGAACCCGCGAAGGTGAGGAGAAGATAGGCCCGCCGCCCGATCCAATCGGCAACGAAGCCCGACGACATATAGGCAAGCACACCGCCCAGCGTGTAGACAAGCGCAATGCGCGGGCCCCATACGCCCGCCATCTCTCCCTGTGCCTTTGCCAATTGCTCGGCATAAACGGGCGCCCAGGTGGAGACCGCCCACCATCCCGTGGTCGTCGCCAGCGACATCAGGAAGGTGAGCCAGATGCGCCGCCGTGCTTCCGCTGAGCGAAAGAGCGTCGCAAGGGTGAAGGGGCGTTTGTCGTCTCGCGCTGCGGCGGCGCCTTCGCCTTCCACCGCTTCCCAGCGACGTTCGCGCACGGCAGAAAGCCAGCGCTCGGATTCCTCGAGCGCGCGCATCAGATAAAACACGCAGAAGGCCGGCAGGGCGCCGACAAGAAAAATCAAACGCCAGGTGTCGTCGCCCAAGGGACGGGTTTGGCTCAGCACCAACCAGATGATCGCGGCGAGCACCGAGCCGGCGCCGAATCCCGACTGCAAAAGGCCGAGCCCTTTGGGCCGCGCGCGGTCCGGCCAGGATTCGGCGACCAAGGCAATGCCGGTGCTCCATTCGGCCCCAATGGCGAGCCCCGTCAGAAACCGCATGGCGATCAGCATCGTTAGACTGGTGCTCAATGCAGTCAGGCCGGTGAGCAGCGCATAAAGCAGGATGGAGAGCATCATCATGCGTTTGCGGCCGAAATAATCGGCAAGGATGCCGCCTCCCAATCCGCCGATGCCCCAGCCGAGAAGGGTGATGCCGATGGCGAGCCCGGCATAGATGGCGGCGTTGGGTGTCTGCTCCGGTGTCAGGAGCGAATGCAGCGCGGGAGGAAGCGCAACGATCAGGGCGAATGCCTCGTAGCCGTCGAAGATCCAACCGAGATAGCTCCCCCACAACACACGCCAATGCTGGGCGGTGAGGCCGGTACGCCAACTCGTCCGGGACGCAGTTATCGCGATGGAAGCTTCCGTCGTCATCGCATCTCGCTATTGGGGTTTATCGAAGCATGATTGTATCGAAGCGCGAGGGCAAGGCATGAGCATGTCACGAACCGGTATCAGCGGGCCCCCGTCGTTTGGCGAGTTTCGCACCCGTTTCGAAATAGCGGCCCGTCACCGCAAGCAGGGCTTCCTCGGCATTTTCCTCCGTCCAAGCAGACAGCGGATAACCATGCCAGGGCGCTTTCAAGTCGAGCGCGGGCAATGACAGCGCTTCCCAACGGGCCAGTGCCTTTTCCATGAAATCGCGCCGCGGCAGCGACACCGGCAAATAAGGATGTTCGCGGCACGCATTGATGAGCATGGCTGAAGCGCCTTGCCCGTCCGGGTAGGAAAATTGGCGCTCGTCCGTCGAAGGCGTGACGGAGGGATCAAGCCGCGGGACCTTGCCGCGGATGATCTCGACATCGCGGTGCGGCTGCATGGAATAGGACAGCGACCACAGCACACCATCCATGGAATCGGGATCGACGTCGGCATCCACGGCGATGAAGATTTTCCCCAGTGAGGCATCGAAAGCGGCCGCTGCCCGAAGCGCCTGCCATGGTTGCCCCAGCGCCGGGCGGTCAAGCTGAATGACGAACATCATGTTGCAGCTCGCCATTTCATAGCTGGCGACCCTTGTGACCGATGGAATGTTGCAGGCGTGTTTCAGATGGTTGACGTAGATCGCGTCGAATGCCGCCTTGCGGATGACCGTGCTTTCGCTCGGCGGAAACTCGCTGATGATGCCTTGATAGATCGGCTGCACGCGCTGCGTGATGGCGGTGACCTCGAAGATCTTTTCCATCTTGCGCGGGCCCAGATAGCCGCTCGCCTCGCCGAAGGGCGCTTCGGGTTCGAGCGTGTGGCACCAGCGCATCGAAACTTTCCGCCGGCACCACGTCGATGGGCGCGCCATTCAACGCGCCGGCAAGGCCGTATTCGTCGACGCCGTAGGGCAGTTTGCTCGCCGCCGCCAAGAGAAGCGCCGGCGGGCCGCCGATGAACACCGCCGCTTGCAACGGACGCCCCATGCGCCGCGCCTTCTCCCATTGGATCGCAAGGTGTTGCGTCGGCACATCGGTGGCGCAGCCGATGCGGTCCTCACTTTTGATCATGCCGCGATAGATGCCGAGATTGTAGGAGCCCGTCTCCGGATCACGCGTCACCCAGACTCCGGCCGTGATGAACGGCGCGGGATCGAAGCCGGGGGTGGAGATGAGATGGGCGAACCGATCGATGCCACCCGCGAGATGGGGAGCGCGATGGACGATCTCCTTCACCGGTGCGCCATCGCGCGCAACCACATGGGGCGGAAGATGCTTGCCCTGCGCGCGCGCCCAGGCCGCCGCTATACCGTCGGACTCGACGCCTAGGGCAGCGCCATAGATCGCGCGCGAGCTTCCTAATGCTCCGAGCACAACCGAGCCGTCAAATGTGCGTCCGCGTGCGTCGGTGACATTGCGGAACCAGAACGCCTTGCGCTTTTCCTCCGCCAGCCCGCGGAACTGCAGGCGGACGAGCGGCACGAGCTCGGTGTCTTTGCATATCTTCTCGTCGACGATATGGAGCAAACCACGCCGGTTCAGCTCGTCGACATAATCGCGTAAGTCCCGGTAAGGCATCAGTGCGTCCGCACCAGCGGCAGCATGGCGAAGGACAGTGCGATGCAGCAGAGCACCAGGAAATAGAGCCCGGCATTGTAATTGCCTGCGCTCCCGATGAGCATTCCCATGATGAAGGGCGCGGCCGAGCCGACGAGATTCCCGAAGCCGCCATAAAGCCCAAAGCCCATCGAGGTGATTCCGCGCGGGATGATCTGCATGCCGAGGGCGAAAAGCGCCGGTGTGCATCCGCCCCAAAAGCCGGCGCTGAGGGCAAGGCACCACGCCGCCAAGGACGCGTCCGGGGCGAGCGCCGCGAAATAAACGAAGACACCGGCAAGGAAAAGCGTCCCGAAACAGACCGCGGCGCGTTTGCCCGTGCGATCGCCGATCCAGCCCCCGGCGAGCTGGCCGATCACCATGAGCGCAAAGGGAAGCGACGAATAGAAGCCCGTATGGGTGAGGTCAAAATGGCGCGCCTCCTGCAGATAGGTGGGCAGCCAGGAATTGAACCCCCAGAGATAGATCAGTGCGCCGGAATTGTAGACGGGCAGCAGCCAGAACCGCCAATCGCGCGCGAGCACACGGATCGCTTCGCGGAAGGGCAGGATAGGTTCCGTGGGAAGCTTCGCCTCGGAGGCGATGTCCGCCGGAGGTTGGTCTTTCAAGAAGTGCCAGACCACCGGAAGAATGACCAATCCATTGAGCGCGGCGAGCACGTAGAATGAAGACCGCCAACCGAACTGCGTCACCAGGAACAGCACCAGCGGAAAACCGAGCGCCGAACCCAAGGGGCTTCCGATGGTCCAGAATGCGTTGGCGAGGCCCTGTTCGCGCGGCGCAAACCAGCGCTTCACGGCCGCATTGGCCGCGCCGAATTGTGGCCCCTCGGTGATTCCGAGCAGCGTGCGCGCGGCCAGCATCCACGGATAAGAGCTGACCGCACCCATGAACGCCATGGTGCCTGCCAGTGTCGCTGCGATGGCGGAGAGGGTCTTGCGCGGACCGAATATGTCGCCGCAAAAGCTGAACAAGAAGGCCGACGCTCCGTAGGGAAAGACAAAGGCCGTCATCAACAAACCCATCAGAGCGGGATTGCTGACTCCGATGTCGGATTGGAACTCCTTGTTGGTGAAAAGGACGGCAACATTGATGCGGTCGAAAAACGCCGTCGTCACCGCGAGCAGCAACAGGAACGAGACCGTCCAGCGCGCGCGGACGCCGCCACTCGAAAGAGCGGGGAGCGTCAAGGATCGAACGCTGGAATCGTGCAAATGGCCCTCCTGATCAATCGAGCATAGATAAGCAGAGTGGCCGGCGCCAGTGCGAGGCATTACGCACGCCACGCGCAAACCCGCCTAAAGGGGCTCTGTAAAAACTGAGCGAACAAAGCTAGTTTGATGAGCCAAGTCGCGGGAGGGATTATGCGTGTCATCGACGCCGCGCGGCTGGAGCGCGGACGCGAAAAGGCCGTGAAGGCGCGCGGCACGGCCGACCGGCATCCCTACTTTCACGGCGTCGCGCAGGCGCGTTACGTGCTGCGCAAGGTCTTCCGCCTCGTCGAAGAGGAGGCCAAACGCGCCGGCATCGACCCGCTCGCCCATCAGGCGTTGATCCAGATCTATGGCAGCGAAGGGGGCGCGTTGCGCGTCAAAGAAGTGGCCGAGCGGTTAGATATCACGCCCGCTTTCGCCTCCAGCCTGGTCAAATCGCTGGCGGCCAAGGGATTCATCGTCAGGGCACGCGACAAGTCGGATAGCCGTGTGACTTGGGTCAAGGTGACCAAAGAGGCGCGTGCGTTGCTCCACCGGATCGACGAGCAAGTTCAGATCCACGTCGATTATTTCACGCGCAATCTGACCGCCCGACAGACCGAGGCGGCGCTTTCCGTTCTGCTGTTCTATGCGGGCGTTTCGTTTAGGCCGCCAAACCTTAAGAAAGATTAGTGGACGAACCTATCTGAATGATCTAAAATATCAACCTTGGAGACCATAGTGCCTGCCGATGACGCCACATTCCGTAGTTCTATGCGACTCCTGGCGGGGGGCGTGACGATTGTCGCGAGCGCGTTCGAGGGCAAGCGCAGCGGGCTCACCGCGACAGCGGTTTGTTCTTTGGCGTTGGCGCCGCCGCGCATTCTCGCCTCCATCAATATGCAGGGACACACCTATCAGGTCGTATCGCGCAGTCGCTGCATGTCGATAAACCTCCTGGCAAGGGACCATGAAGAGCTCGCGGAGCGTTTCGCCGCAAAGCGTGCCGCGGTCGAAGAGGACCGGTTTGTCTATGGGGAGTGGAAGGAACGCGTCACGGGCGCGCCGGTGCTCGCCGATGCGCTTGCCGCGCTCGATTGCCGGGTCACCGAGATCATCCCTCTCGACACGCATGCGATCCTGATCGGCGTGGTGGAAGACGTGCTGTTCGGGCCGCACCGGCTACCGCTCATCCATTTCGAGGCAGGATATACGTCGGTTCTGGTCCCTCGATCGGAAAACGCGTCATGACCGTGGCCGAAACCGCGCGGAAGGCGGGCAGCGCCAAGGTGCCGCCGATGCGCAACGGCGCGCAATTCCTCGATGCCATCCGCGAGGATGGCCGACGCGTCTATTTCGACGGCGAGCTGGTGCGCGATGTGACGACGCATCCGGCCTTTCGCGGTGCCGCGAAATCGCTGGCGCGCCTCTATGACATCGCCGCCGACCCCGCCGATCGCGAACTGATGACCTATCCCTCGCCGCTAACAGGGGGACCGGTGCTGCGCTGCTATCACATCCCCAAAACCGCGGCTGACCTCGCCTCGCGAGGGGCGATGAGCATGCGTTGGGCGGAAGAGACCTTCGGCCTGATGGGACGCACGCCCGACCATGTGGCGGGGTTTCTTGCCGGCTATGCCGCCAAGCCGAGCATCTTTGCCGAAGCGGGAAAGCAATATGCCCAGAACGTCGTGCGCTATTACGAATATGCGCGCGACAATCACCAATATCTCTCCTACGCCATCGTGCCGCCACAGATTGACCGGTCCAAGCCGGCGCACAAGCAATCCGATCCGACGCTCCATGCCGGTGTGGTGGCGGAGCGCGACAGTGGGATCGTGCTCAAAGGCGCGCAGCAGCTTGGCACCGGCGCGGTGTTCTCGGATGCCGTCTATATTAGCTGCATTCACCCACTGGGTCCGGGCGACGAGGCTTACGCTTTCGCGGTCGCCGTGCCTGCGAATGCGCCCGGATTGAAGATCTATCCGCGACGGTCCTATGCGGCGGGCGCGACCAGCGCCTTCGATTATCCGCTGTCGTCGCGTTTCGATGAGGTCGACGCCCTGATCGTGCTCGATGACGTTTTCGTGCCGTGGGAGAACGTCTTCTGTTACCGCAATCTGCAACTTTGCCGCGACCAATGGTGGCGCACGCCGTCGCATTCCTATGGCAACCATCAGGCGCAGGTGCGCTACGCGGCGAAATTGCGCTTCCTGATGGGGCTCACAAAGAAGCTGTGCGAGATCACCGGCAACGACGCCAATCCGGCGGTGCAGATCATGCTGGGCGAGATGGCGGCCTTCGC
>WNFL01052801.1_pt1 | contig 29011 bp, 32 predicted proteins | sample 5400361 | NCBI WGS metagenome assembly WNFL01 (sample SAMN13153351, study PRJNA577476) | soil metagenome | isolation source: 40 cm soil on Douglas fir-dominated hillslope | place: USA:California | collected 2013-09-17
ATCCTCGCTGTCGCTGTCGCTGTTGGCGATCTTGCGATCTGTGCGCTGGCGGTCTTGTGTCAGGTATATAAGCCTCGATCCCTGCTTAGCGGGTATTATCGATCTCGCGCTTTATTGTATCTGCATGGCGCTTTCTCGTAACTCGTCCTTGCACATCTTCTGGACCATTGGCGCTGAACGCGGCCTGTCATTAATGTCGATATAGCGCAGAGGCTTTTCGATCGTTGTCTGCGCTGAATCGCAAGAACGAGAACGTTATAATCTCAACTGGTCCGATGTCATCTTCTACTCTCAGGACCATCTCCTCACTGTCGATGGCGCGCAACCGCCAGACCTTATACTTTTGCGCCACAATTTGAGCTGTGGAATGAGCCGAAGGATGGCTTCTTCCCAACGCTGTCCCTTTGTTGTCTTGCAAGCGCCTTCGTATGTGGCTCTCGGGGGTGCAGGCGTTGGATTCGAAATAGTGCATGACGTTGATGAACGTCAGAGGTTCTTCAATTGTGTCCCTGATAACACGACTCTGATTATGCCGTCTCTTGTCGCCTCCCTCATATGTTCAACGATCGGACAGAGTATTGGCCGTTGCTTGTTGCCACCTCGATCTGCGAAAGCCCCCATATGTTTCTCGTCCCAACCTGAGCTTCTATCTGTCACATAAAAGAAGGAACCGGCAATAAATGGGGGGTTGCACGCTCTCCCAACAATCCCCCTCGCCAGCGGCGCCACTCCATCAATCGCAGTATACTCCCATCGTCTCAATGAGCATTTCGAATTGGGGGCGGGGGAGTGGCTTCGTAACCGCGTCGGCAATCATGAACTTCGTGGGGATCTACTTGACGGCAATGCGTTCGGCATGGATCAGCTCTCGATTGTAGTGATATTGTATGTCAATATGTTTGGAGCGCGGGTGAGTGTCAGGGTTTTGCGCAAGTGCGAGCGCGCCTTGATGATCGCCATGAATGATCAGAGGGCTCCGAAGCTCGACACCAAGATCCTCCAATAGACCATCGAGCCAGACGGCCTCCTTCACCGCCTGGCACATTGCCATGTACTCCGATTCTACTGTAGAGCTAGAGAGCGCGACTGACTTCTGCTTGATGGACTTCCACGAAACTGACCCAAGTCCAAGACAGAAAACATACGCGCTGGTGGACTTGCGATCGTCAGGATCGTCAGGATCGCCACCCCAATCCGAATCCGAAAAACCGGCGATGTTAGGAATGCCCCCTCCGAGATGGAGGGCGCGGTTTTTCGTCCCTTTTGAGGTAACGTAGGACTCGCTTCTTTGGCAACTTCAATGAACAAATTGCTTTTATTTATCATGTACTGTACGGCTCGCTGCTAGTCCGATGCCACCATGTGGTGAATAAAGGTCGCTGTGTTGTCCGCATCTGTCGCGGTTCTGTCGTTCGCATACATCGCACCTACCTGTGTTCGCATTCATTGCACCCGCCGTTCGCATTTATCGCACCAACCAGCTGTTCGCATTCTTCGAACCTACTTTTAATAGTCTTGAATTCGACCCAGCGGGGCCAGAATGACTTTGGAGATCCAAATGATATCGAGAGCTCGGTTGCCGCGACATCACCTGGACGGCGCCAATGCCGCCAGAACCTTGTGATATGACAAAATAGGGGTCGCGTCTTTCCAGCGCCTGCGACTTTGCAGAGGATTCTGAAGGGTTGCCTGAAGGGTCGTTAGCACCACCAATAACTGAGACCGACTGTCCTACCGATGTTACTGACCCTGAAAGAGGTTGTCCGCGTTTGAGTTGGGCGTAACGCCGAGATCGTGCAAAAGGTTTACCGTTGACAAGTGGAATTCGATCCCGGATCACTATAAAACTTTCGCGTCTCGTCATCAACCAATTCCGAAATCCAGAGGGGCAAACGGGGCTTGGTGAGAAGGAAGTCTCAGATTTGGGGGCGAAGGGTCTTAATGGAAGTGCTAATCCGAGCATGGGCCTTGGCTTCATTATCATCTGCGCAATTTACAGGACTGGCCTGGAGCAGCTGGGAGATTCTGGCGGCGTAATACGCAGCGCAGACGTCGTCGCGAGTGACCCATGATACATCATTGATGGAAAACCATATGCAGCAATGGACGGAGTAGAGTGGCTGGAGGGTACAATGCATGTAAGGGTTGTTCTGGGTACAATTGGTTACAACGTGGCACGGCGAGGGGACACAGGGTACAGCGGGCACAATGCGTCATTTATTTCTACATTGCCGTTTTTGCCGACACCGAACCGGGTATCCCCGCCATAAATGCCCTCTGCTTCAATCAATAGAATAGCTTGATTAGACGTAGTTATGATGTCTACCCTAACCACGTGACGAGGTTTCTCCGAATTCAAACAGAGAAACATGGAATTCTGATTAGATGGCCTTCCTCAGTATCATTGTGTCCACTTCACCACACTTTGCCTATTCTACGATATCCTCTCCTTGGCTCTGAATCCCTCCTTGTTCAAGTGCCGCCTTAAATCAGCCTCTGTCCAATAGGTTTCACCACTACCGAAAAGTCTATGAGCTACCCATGCTTGTCCAATCAGATGCGCAGAGGGAAGACTCACCACTCGCATTTACAACTATAGCCCATGTCAAAGTGATAGCTCGTAATGTGATAAAGTCCAGCCTCCGGTTTCTTAAACTGGATCGAGTTATCTGGAGGGCAGAGCCGACATAAACCCAACCTGTCCTGTCGCCTGAACAGCCCAAGATACTTCGCACTCCCAGCAGGAAGCCCAAATACGCGGAGCTCAATGGCCCCCATTGGCGCCATTAGCCCCTCCAGTGTGATCTTGCCCTCAGGCCAGACCTCGTCGGTGAGGTACTCGATTGCATCGAGGTCGGCGTCACACTCACGTAGCCTCTGGGCCAGCCGAGCGACAGAGGAATCGTAAGGTGTATCAGGGATGTGACCTCCTGACTCTTTTCGAGTGTAAGGGTTGCTCCATAATGCTACTGAGCCCCGAGGTGTGGGGGTCTTCGGACTTGTCCCCCTCGTGATCTGTGTCACTCAAGTCGTCGAGGTCAAGGGTGACGAGCGCGGCAGCAAGGTCGAGTTCATCATCAGGTCTGTGAGCACTTATGAATGCTTGTTGCACTTTAGGGATTTGGAAGTACGTGGGTGTAGAAGAAGCCATTAAGCAGATACCGAGACTAGGGAAGATGAGCTCTGACTGAAGATTGGGCCGCTACTGGGTTAAATACCATCTGGGTTGCCTATCAACGAGTCTGGCTCCCATCTGCATAGTGCCTATCAATGAGACTGGCTCCCTTCTGCATAGTGGCGATCATGCACTGGCCACGAGGCCCAGAGTGTGTCCTCGTATAGGGCGCACGCCATCTGACATTTCGCGCAATCGGAAACATTATAATAAAATTAGAACAAGCGCCTGATAATGGAGATATGACACATATAGCCACACATCCACGCAGCAACCATTCAAGCGCCGCAGTAGCTTGGTGGTGCAATCGAGTTCAATTCAAATTGTAGAGGGCCGGAATACATTTCAAAGTACGATCCAAGTTTATGTGGCAGTGCACACCCCTAAGAGAACAAGGAAAGGGTGAGGTAAGGTAGGCCGGACACGTGATTATCTGATGAGACCACTATGAATAAATGTAGTTAGACTAAGTATGTGACGGGCGTAAATTAGTCATTGATTACCTGAATGTGCGGAGCTGAGAGCCGCGCAGCCTAGACCATCTGAATGACTCTGCAGCCCGTCGGAATAGCTCCCATTTGAATTGGTATTGAGCGAGAGTATCAATGAAGAAAGGTACTGAGTTGATTGTCAACCAAAAATCAATCCTTGCCGACCAAGGAGGACATCAATAGAGTCGGTTGATCTGATGGGTATAAAATCAATGGAGTCTCGAAAATTGTGCACAGCGAGTGCCAGAAGCTCATCAAATCTGCGGTCCATGCAAACGAGAGATAGCTCTCAAGGGTCATGGCTTAGAATGAGAAACAAGTTGTCCTCTTCGCCGCGGATAGTCCGCGGGGGTGATACCACAGATCACTTTTCTTGGACTTGATGTGGGGAACATTATTAGCCCTTTTCCGAGCTCTCTATCTCTATACTTGACGAACGTGGGGACCCAGGTCATTCGGATTAGTATAACTGAAGTTGATAAACTGATTCTGGACCGTTTGGGAGATCTTTAAACCGTCGACGACGCTATCTACCGGGTCCTCGGACGTGGACACGTCGTTGACGTTGGAACGGTCCACTGCGCTCTTGACGTTGGTGGCTGGATATCTTTTGCGAGGAGTTTCTTCCAGTCGACTATATTGGGGGGGAGGGGGGAGAATGGGTGTTAGCCTACTAGATCCTTGGGTGGCAATACGGCAAGGGGAGGGAAGTAAACGTAAAAGTAACAGGGGCATACCGCTCTTGAAGAATGAGTGCTGCTTGATCTCCTCGGCACCGTTGGAACCCAATCGGTTTTCGGGGTCACGACTCAACAATCGTTTGATGAGATTCCACGCATCCTTCCCCATCTCATCTGGGAACCAGAGCAGATCATTCAAGATCTTCCAATACATTTTAGATGAATTCTCTACACTTTCCGTGTCAACAGCGCATCCTCACATACAACCCAAAGGGGAAAGCTGTAGAAAAGGGGTACTGACCATCATGAAAGGGGGGTAGGCCCGTGAGGATCTCGTACAGCAGCACACCAAATGTCCACCAGTCAACGCGCATGTCGTACTCGACGTGCTCGAGCACCTCAGGTGCGAGGACGTGCTTGAGCACCTCAGGCGCAAGGTACTCAGACGCCCCACAAAATGGGTTCGTCTTGTTCTTGGACGTCATGTCTGTCTTGCACAGGCCAAAATCACACAACGCGAGGTGGCCCGTCATGTCGAGTCTGTTCGGTCTCAGTTAGCATCGAATTCGCAATGAAAGAAGTGGAATTGGGTGAGGGTGAGGGTGAGGGTGACACCCAAGATATTCTCCGGCTTCAAATCCCGATACACGATATTCAGCTGGTGCAAATGCTCGAGCGCAAGAAGTAACTCGGCAGCATAAAACCGCGAGCGCTCCTCGTCAAACTTTTGCTCGCGCTACAAGTGGTGGAACAACTCTCCGCCATTGACGAATGCCAGTACTAAGTAGAGCTTCGACTCCGACTGGAAGCTCCCCTTGAGCGGGACGATAAACGGGGAGGAGACCCGGGTGTGGTCGAGCCGTTCGTGTAGGGTGTGCGTTACTCCCCCCTTTTGTGCGATCTGGACGGGCGGTGTTGTCTTAGTGGCTGGGAAGAGGGGGGCGGGGATGAAGGAGATGTACGTGCACCTTGCGGATTGACCTGAGCGCGTAGATGCGCCCTGTGTCCCGCTTGCGGACTTGCAAAACTTGCCCAACTGAGGCACGTCCGATGACTTTGAGCAGCTCAAACCAGTCAATTGTCAGGGATTGATGCTAGAGAAGAGAAGCGGTACATAAGTTGTGCGGTTGACAGGACGGAAGAAGGTATGCGTACCGTCGAGGGTCGGTAGGTGACAGTGATCTGGATCTGGCCGGTTCCACCAACAAGGTCGAACCACTGGTGATAGATGTTCTGCAACAGGGGTTGTAACCTTCTGGTGGATATGTGCACAGAAGTGGTACCAACCAGCTTAGAGGGATTCGTAAACTCGGGCTTAATTTTAGTAGAGCCCATGTATGAGTCATTTCTGCCTGATGTATCAAAGTTGGCTTCCGAACGGAGGTAGATCGTGAGCGAGATGTCCGCTGCGCGAGAGATGTCGCTAGAGAGCAGGAAGGTGAGTAGTTGAGTTGTGTAATGTTTGGGCTGAGAGTGGGAGATAGGACGGGATAGGGGTTAGGGATGAAAGTCGGAGGTGGTGGGCACCGCTACGCCAAGAGAGACTGCTGTAGCATACGCCCAAATGGAAGGTGGTTCCTTGTGTGTTGTGGGTTCGTATGAGGCAACGAACGGGGCTTCTGCCAGTGGCATTAGGCGAGGCTAAGCCGGAGCCACCAGCAAAGCGGATGGTACCGGTTGGTTGGGGTATGGATACGAATTTGGATGCGGATACGGGTGCGGAGACGTTGGAGGGAGACGTACAAAGTTGCCGAGTACATCCAGCAGGATCGGCGAGGTTTCCTCCAAGAGGGTCGATGAGAACCTACAAGGAAGAGTGAGTAAGGGTGATGGTGATGGTGATGATGATGAAGGTACCTCGTACCGTACGTACCTGATTTGCGTCGAATTCGAGGATGCAGTAAGGCAACCAGCAGCTGCCTTGTCGCTGCACGCTGCCTCTCGATTTGTGACCCGACTTTTCACGTTGCTGGTTGACAGCAGTCGGGGTGGCGCTCGCAGCCAAGCTCGCCACCTGCGAGTCGATGATCATCTGAACTGGGTCTGGCAATAGGCACCGTGTGGGAGGGAGAGGCCACGGCGGCGGAGATCTGGATAGTGAGGCAACCGGAGATGGGCTCGTGCTTGGGTAGTTCCTGGGGCTCGGGCGTCGTAGGCGGCGGAGTGGGAGCTGTAATGGGGTGTGGGTGAAGGCGGGAGTGTCTGCGTTGGATTCTGGAGGTGAGTGTGAGGATTATACGAGCGTTGTCGTCGTCAAAGGCAGCGAGGAAATGAATTTACTGTTGGTGTTCGGTTAAAGGTGATACAAAGCAATAGCAATCACTCGGTTTTGGTCAATTCGATAATGATAAGTAATATTCTCGTCAAGTCAAGCAGGATGGGGCATTGGTAAGCCTAGTCGAAATGTTTTTGGCCAGTCTCAAGGGTTTTGGAACCCTAACCGCTCTAGTTGCTCATCGGAGTGAGTCGCTATCCTTCACGTCCAGCGCAGGCGATCTTTTCAGGTCCCGGGTTTACCGAGACTATCGCGATTGTGAGCACACGGTGTTGAACTATGGTGGACGTAGGACGTAGGACGTAGACATAGGGCAGTCGAGGTGAAAGGTGCTTCCCGACCTCGTTCTCACGGTAGGCTTTGCTCATGGAACGTGTTCATCCGACCTGCCGCCGACCACGTCCGCCCCGTCCGCCCCGTCCGACTTTTAAAATCTACAAAAAAAATAGTCCCGACATCCTTGTACTTGGAGGATGGCACACGACCACACGATATCTGCACGGAGAATGGAGACACCCGCCGCCATGCTTGGCGCGCTGCTCCTGGCTTTGATCGCTCTTGGCCGTACGTCGGCACTCGCGTCCCCTTCGAGATATAAACCTGGTGCTGATCTCCTACCTACCCGCTTTTTTCCCTCATTTTTCCCTCATTTTTTCCTTCGACTCTCTGTTACTTGAACCAATATTCCGGTCTCGCACGTTTATCGTTTTGCTCCGGTCTTCCGATATTCTCTAAACCAATGCGACTCACACTTTGCTACTTCCATATATTACCCCCGACCCGTGTTTTCGCCTCGACTCCCGTTCACCGCCATACCACCATACCGCCGTTCTGACATTCTGACATTCCGATATTCATGTTCACCACTTCTGATGGCCTGGCCTCACAATTGCGACACGGGCCATATTACTTCAACATGCGCTCCTCTGGGCGGCGGCCTATCCTATTTTCTTGGCGTCCACAGTCTACTTTCTAATACGAAGTCGTTCATCCCGCTCTGGTTCGACGATCCTCCTTGTCGGGCCTTCAGACGGCGGCAAGACCGCCATCTTCTCCTCCGTAAGTAGCCATCTTCCATCTCCTCTAACTAACTCTCTTGTTGGATAAACTTTGGTGTCACTCGCGGTTCTCCGAACTGACACAAGAGAGGACGCTCTCAGTGAAAATCAATCAAGTCGTGTGTGCATGCCTGGCCCTGGGTGACTCAGTTCGGGTGAAGCCTTTTCGTTCTGGCAATCCGAGCTACTATACCCAAGGCCACGAAGCGTGCAAGCCACCGCACTAAATATAGCTCGTCCTTGTTTCTTAGGCGTAACCCCAATCATTCGTCTATAGTCGTATTGCTTTCATCAGGGTACTCCAGAGGAGGCACAGTTTCTACCATAGTATACACACAACGCACCTTTCGTTCCAAGTTGTATTTATCACAACACTACACGACTTCTGTCTTGCCACCTTCCGATCGAAGCACGTCTAACCACGGTTACCTTCTAGCTGGTATTCAACCAAACACCCCAAACGGCAACTTCCTTGCAAATAAACACCTCTACATATCGTCCCCCGTCCCCCTTTTCGCCCTCATCTCTCGTGCTCATCGATATCCCTGGCCACCCGCGCATTCGCGGACAATTCACAAACTATCTGTCGCCCACCTCGTCAACAAAAGTTAAGGGTGTGATATTTATATGTGATGTCAGCTCCCTCGCGCGCAACGCGAGCGTTGTAGCGGAACACTTGCAGCTGGTCATGCAGGGCTTGCTCGCCGCGGACGAGAGTGGACGAGGGACTGTACCGCTACTTGTCCTTGGCCACAAGGCGGATATGTTACCGAAGACGTTTGGAGGAGTGAACGCGCAGGCGGCGGTTCAGCGCGTCAGGACCATCTTGGAGCGTGAGTTGGAGAGGCGGAGACGGGGTGCTGCTTCTGGCGCTGGTGGAATGGCCGTGTTAGGCGAGGAAGAGGGTGGTGGTGGTGGTGGTGAAAGTGGTGTGGGAGCGGGGCTTGACATTACGGGCGATGAGAAGGAAGCGTTCACGTTCGAGAAGTGGGAAGGTGGTGAGGTCGATGTCAGGGCAACCTGGGTGGACATAAAGCGTTCGAACGATGGCCATACTACCGACGATGAAGAACATGAGGGGGAGAAGGGTGGGATGAAGAGTGAGGACGGGTTAGCTGGGCTCGTCCAATGGATCGTTGATCTTCGGTAGATCTTCTGTGCTTCTTTTTAGAGACTGGGCGCATCTAAGCAGGTTCTACCTTGAAAACGAGTAGCGTTGTGCCCGCCCATGCATGTGAGACAGTCCTGTTAGTTCTTCCCAAGCAGCCCTGGGCCAGGAAGATAGGATCAGATAGGGACACTTGTGCTCCGGCGTTCTTTCCTTCCAGGTATTGTGTAAAGCATTCGCACCGGGTGCTGCGCGCAGCTTAAGCCTACGTCAAGCCCTGGCACGGTGTGGGACCAGCTGGCCATCTCGTCATCTACGAATTGAAACCCGTCTCGCACGGTGCGGCGTAATATTGTATGGGCAGATCCGTAGTCTCTTCCATGATCTCCGTGGTGGGAGGATACGTCTGATTTCTCAATACATTAAGGCTCGAGCCTGCCACTGGATACGCGTACTATTTATTAATTGTATTCCGTGATAGTCCCCTTCCATGGATCGGCTTGACAGTATGCGATAGGTGCTTTGGCAACCGATTTTCGGACTTCGCACGACCGAAGGCAGAGGACGCACGAATCGGACGTGGTTTTGGGGATTGGGGGTTCCCAGGGATCCAGTATTTGCAGTTTCTGGGGATATTTATACAAGAGCGGACTGGGAATGGGTAAAACTATGTCATATTCCCCCTTCTGAGTCGCGTAGTACCAGCCCCTATCTCCTCGAGTCTTAACCTATTGTTCCTTTCACATTTCCGCATACCACATCTGGCATGGCTGTTATCGGGGCTCTTGGTTCGAAAAGGTGGGTTCCCGCTTGCTGTCTTCATCCTGTGGACTGATCTGAAATGCAGCACTCAGGTCCTAGCGCAGATGGTGTGGGTCGTATGAGTGAGTGTCATTTTCACCTTCACTACCTGCAACGACTCTATATTTTAGTAATACCTGGCTAAAGGGCGGAATGTAGCACAAGAGAGGGCGTAGTGTTAATTGGATACGTTTATTTTACGATCCAGACGACTCAGGTACTATCATCAATCTCAAAGGCACCCAAACTTTGTGATATCGACGGAAGGGGGTATGCATCCACACATTCGAACGTGTGTTCCCTGGAATTATATGACGCGTGTACTGCTGCGAATACATTCTTTTCGCACTGTTTGGTTTTGATTGGTCTGTCCTATGCCTATGCTACATTGCATTGTATCCCGCATAGATGAGGACCTTGATTTCTGAACCGCCTTTGGTTCTGATTTTCGAGTGTTCCGGGTGAAACAAAGGTGACCTTGCCTACCATTGCATTCCCCAAATGCCTCGAGTCTTCTGGGTGCCATCTGCATCTGATTCGTCCGGTGGCGCCGTGATGTCTAGAACCAAGCCCCTTTCACTCTTCGAAGCAGTGGATATGAAGTCTCTCCACGAGCTCGAGTAAGCCGGGTGAGTGCATTTGGAATCGATCCTTTCCTGGTGAAAGAGGTTTCAAGCCGAGAGAACAGGGTGCTGAACCAAGGCTTGGCTTCGGTGGAGGTCAAGGCGTCGTTGGATTTTGCCAAAGAAAATTTAGCCAATATAGGTCTTCGGAGGCCAGTTCTTAAAAGCCCTTCGAATGAGCCAAAAAAGGTGTTATCGGGATGCGTCTCTGTAAAGAAACCCCACTGACACCAAGGTTAACTGGCTTGACCTTACCTAGGCTGCTTAGTGGTTTGGAGAGTTGGAGCTCTCCATCCACACTCAACATTGACCCAGTACCGCCGCCCTGAGTAGAATTTCTGTCCACTATTTGCTATTTTAGGCTCAATGACATTGTTTGCTGACCAATTGTCCATATCCTCGTAAATACTTCATTGCTGTTGGCCTGCAAGCACAGCGGTCTCTGTGCATTCTTGTATCTCGCATTTTACGTCTTCCATATATAGTGGAGTTGACACCTGTATTGCGTCACTATTCATCCATAGTCGTTTGACTCTTCGTTGTTTACGACGTTGTTCACCCTTATACACCTGTATATGAAGGGGTGCTCTTGTCTCCATGCACGAAAAGCATCTTGTATTACCCTTCCAGTTTCTTTCAAGTCGTTCTTTGTACAAGCTTTGTCCAGTTTCAGTTGCTACTCTCGCTGTACGTTTTCGGTGTTCGTACGTTCCCCGTCCTCTTCAGGAGAGTCCAGGGGGCTTCGATTCGTAGGTTTAGCCTGGTATTCCCGGCTACTAAAACCCAGTATCTCAGGTGAAGGTGTATTTTCCGACTATCAACGGACGGCATGGTCATTGATTAATACCGAAAGGCCATTTACTCAACCGTTCTCGCGACCCCGCTCCTGTTGGGTCACTCTATCTGGTGCGTGCCTACGCCGATCCCCTTCTTTCCGTATTAAAAGTAGGTTCTCTTAAAAGCAGGTTTGAAGAATGCGAACGACAGGTACCGCAACAGAACAACAGGAACCGCGACAGACGAAGGACGCGGACGGCACAAACGGCAAACCACACGGTGGCAACGGACTAGCAGCGAGCCGTACAATACATGATAAATAAAAACAAGTTTATCAGGTTCGAAGAATGCGAGCAGCAAGTTGGTGCGATAAACGCGAACGGTAGGTTGGTGCGATGAATGCGAACAGCAGGGTGAGATGAATGCGAACACAAGTAGGTGCGATGTATGCGAACGACAGGAACCGCGGACAACAGCAGGAACCGCGACGGACGCGGACGGCGACCTTTATTTACCACACGGTGGTAACGCACTAGCAGCGAGCCGCACAGTACATGATAAATAACAATAATTTTGACATTTCACTCACCTTAGGATTTCTACACGTATTTAGCTTCAATCCAGTTTTCTCTGATCGATCCACCACCTTCATCCCGTCATTCATTTCCATGCTGCACAATGGGTGACCACACGAGACGCGTGCAAGATGTATTAATTGACGAACTTCAAGCCAATTCGCATCTTGTTAGAGGAGTGACTGAAGGATCAAACGTCTAAGTGAAATCAATTGGTCTCTGGAGCCAGCAGGTATGCACGGTAAGTGGGAAAGGGATATATATATATATCTGTGCTACCTTCCCTGACTCGACTCTGAGATCGAGCTGCCACTACCATCCTTGTTTTTACGTACTTTCCGAATTGTAACCACTGCGTGTGGTTGAAAGAATTATTCCCAGTCACACTTCACGCTTGTCCGAGCGAGGAAACTTTTCTAAGCCTCCAACTCCGAAATCAACTGTGCAGGTTAAAAGGCTGGCGGCAGAACCGTGAATATCCCCCATCTCAATTGCGTATCCTAAATGCACATATGAAAATTTCCTATTTGCGTCACATCCCCCGCAAATATATCAAACACCCGATACAAAATGAGAGATAAATAAACCACGACCAACGGTTACAACCTCTTCACGCCTCATGCAATTGTAGAACTAGGAGTTCAAGGAACAACTGGAAGTCTGAAGGAACACATACCAACTTCGGTGTGAACGAGTTTCGAGGAAGCGGCCGCATACCGTGGGAAAACAGCCCTTTGCCTACACTCTCTGCAGATTTCGGACCTCCCAATGATAATGCCGGCAAACCGGGTGTGCCTGCCTTCCAACAAGGCACTGTGCTTCTCACCTGCCGAGACACCCAAGGCGGAAGAACCTATGAAGAACACTCTGAACCCTGTTCTCTTAGAAGATTCGCACATTACCTACTATCCAACCCTTTCATGTCACAATACCATTCAATTTTTTGCTAGTACGCTTGCAGCGATTGCGCAGGGACCCCTCACGGCTCTTCCCTCGCCTATCGTTGTACACGTCCAACAAGCCAGTCCGACGTTCCCCCCTGTATGGTTAGCGCACGACACTTCTGTTCAACTTGAGGGGCAGTGAGTGGGGGTGGACCCCTGGATACATATGGGTGCTGTCAACAGCATGAGTGAAAACCTCCTATGGAACATGCCCGACCCCGGCTGTTACGAATGGTAAGCGCGTATTCTGTCAAAAGCATATGTATGTCCCGCACCTTGCTCGGAGTCAACCTGTCAGACTATGGACAGGTCGGGATCTTCTCACGCGATGGACCGGCTCGCACCGGATGAGCATTAACTCAAGCACCTGCACTCGAACTAGTGCCTGCGAGGGTAACTACCGATGCAGATTGTAGGAATAGTAGCCTAATACCCTAATCATCATCCCAAGAGGATGCAGCAGTAATTATCTTATCCCCGATTACCTCAAGACATATGTCAACCGCGCTGTGCCTATACAGAATTTTGTGCTGCTAATATCCTGGAGGGGACCGAATGGTAACATTTTGATCCCCGCTGGTGGACCGTGAGGGCCCAGTCAGGGGGGAAGGTGGGAGGACTGTGGTGAAAACTTCTCACCAATGTTCTCAGATTTATGGGGGCGATTCGTTTATTGATACTTGGTTCATATCTTTCATCCCTTCAAAAGTGCAATTGGTCACGAATATAATAATGATCTCATCCTGAGCTGTATCAATAATGCAATCGAGCTTGCCTTCCGTTTCCTGTTCATCCTGGTCTATTACACGTCTTTCCACTATTATCTTCCTTGAGGTACCCTCGTAGAGGGGGATTTCGGTGCCTCGTTGGTTGGTGGACCATTCTCGGCTTCTATTAGGTACTTACCGATTCATCGAATGTTATATATGTCAGGGACTTATTCCCTCCTCGTGCACAAAAGGAAGAAAAATACGATCTCAATAACATTGAATCAGAATCACTGGCCCCAATCTTTGTAGGAGCAAGTGCCATGTACTGCTTCTGATCTCCTTCCCAATATTTTAGCTCCTCTGATAATGAGCTGGCCCCAAGGTATGCCAATTGCCAAATCTACACCTCAGTTGTGAGCCTTGGTAGTCATTACTTGCAACAAGATCGAAGAGAAAATATTTCCGAGGAAGGACCAAGCCTCCTTTTGCGGGGGCGTCCTTGGATCCGAGAGATTGACTGGACTTTCGTGCATGCACTAATTCACTTGCAGGTAATTTGGGAAATGCAGTGCAGTGGTCATTTTGCGTTTAATTTGACTGCATCACCTCTTGTCCCACCAAATAATAACCAAGATCACAATAAAAAGTCAGGAAAATGTTTAAGCATCTTCTCCATAGTAACCCAAGTGGTAGTTAGCTTTCGTTATAAAGTCAATTTTGGCATTCCACATGCAAGATAGCCGGAAACCATAGTGATTGCCAGGGCACACTACAGACACTCAACAATCACTGTGGTTTGTATTCAGCAGACAGGGTCCTAATAGGATGGGGGAGGTCAGCCATCCCAACCCCACAACTCCGACAGATGTCATAGGATTCCATGGGGGGTGGTTGGCAGTTTATTGACTAGGACTCCAACCCTACACCAAGGGGGTGTACAGTGGTTCACCAGGCCACGTGCCACTTAAGGATATCGGGCTGTAGCTCTCCCTAAACGTAGTGATTTTTTTTGGAGTTATAATTACCATGTAGTACAATGTTTGTTAAGTGTACGGTGAGCAGCGGAAGTGGAGTGGTGACCTGTCGGGGCTGTCAGCGGCGATGTCGTTTTTGGGCCATTTCCGAGGTCCACCAAGCAACGTGCCACCCGGTGCTTTCGCTGAACGAGGGAAGGGAAAATTCGAAAATAATAATAAATAGTATCTACTGAATATACAACGATTTTCAGGCACAAAGATAAGTCAAGGCATTTGTGTGCGGGGTCTCTGCAATTTACACTTTGACCCTCAAACTCGATGAAATCACCTCACTGCCTCACATCAGAGGAGCGGACAACCACAGAAAACTTATTACACATGTAGGTAACATACATGCACTTGGTTAATGCCGCAAAACTGCAGGATCGTCAATGGTTGCTGCGCTGGGTGGCAAATGGCCTTAGAAAGTGGCATGCCACATGGTTTCAGGCACCCTCCACTGGCCACACGAGGCCGCTCTGCTCCTCTCTTGGTCCAATGATTCTACTAATACTATATAACATAATATGTACAGTATATGTCTTCTTGATACCTGCAAGTACCAATGGCACGTTGCCTGGTGTGGCACGTGGCCTGGTGAACCACTGTAAGTGTCAACACATGGCGATGATCTGATGTCAAGTAACATCAATCAGGTGACTTCCCCAAGTGTCCTCTCCTTCCATATACATATTTGGATTAGGATTCCCTCCTCGTTTGGCCTTCTGCAAGGCCTGGATAGATATCATTTCTGTCCCTAGTCTGATTCAAATATCCAATGTAGCCCGAAGTGTGAATAGAGTAAATAACGTTTCAAATGGAAGCTACAAGAATAGTATACAATACCTACACTCACCTACCTTGTGGTCCACCCACCCTCACCCTTGCCAAGAGCACAACGTGGAGCGTAATTTGGAGCGTAATCTGTATTAGGTCAAGATCCATGCTGAAGTCGGCATTGTCATCTTGAATGTCATGCTGTAGTACAGATGGCAAAGGGGGTGGAAGGAAATCAGCTGGTCTGGAAGGGGATGGATGAAGCGCACGTGCTGTCAGATGTGCTGCCACCCCAGCCGCACGCTCAGCTGCCATAAATCTTGCCTCCTCTCGCCCCTTCTTAGTATGTTTATCTTGATATTTTTTGGCTGGGATGTGAGCAGGGTGTATGGTCAGAGCTGGTCTAATGAAAAGTATGTCAGTAATTAATTCTTATACTTAGGTGGATACGCATGTGACCAATGATCTGGTACAGTATACAGCAAATTTGATACATACTGAGCAGATCAAGCGTAGTGTTGATATGGGGAATGACGTGGAACGGAGGTCTCTAATATTTATGATATGGAGCTGTGCTGTCAATCAATTATAAGACAAAGGATCATAAGCAGAAAAGTCTACCCTCCAAAAATACTTACGGGCGGATGTCCCTTATTCAGTTGATGCATCTTTCGTTCTCAGATTTTCACCTGTAATTAATGCCAGCGGCCATCGCCCCAACAGTATGCGACATTCAGAAAACAGAACAAATTTTAGTATCGTAATCGTCAGTGGCACCATACGACCAGATTTTCAATATATACTAGTCGCTCTCGCGACTCGCCTATCGACGAACGGCCATTTTCGTTGCTGCTCCTACGCCTGGCGTGTCAATGGACGGCATAATCACTCCATTTTCAACAGACGGCCATTTAATGCAAAGCTCGAACGGCCCTACTCGCCTTAGGCTGCTCCGGGCGCATTCCTACGCCACTACCGCCCTGATCCATTATCCTTTTGCTCCCATCATGCTCACTACAAGGACTTTATTACCTCTATTCAATCCTCTACCTATATCCGGCCTTACCTCTTCTACGGTTGCTCACCACCTCCACGGTTGTTATAAATAAAGCAGAAATGGGAGCGAAAACCACGGTCAGAACGCCCCGATAGTGGAATAGAAAGCGGGGAATCTCTCTCTGTTTCTCGGCGTCATCTCCTTCACGCCACTGGTAGAATCCTGTGACGATAAGAATGTGCCCAGCTTGATGACGTAGTAGTTTACCGCGGACGGCAAAGAGGGTTGTTGACATGACCAATCAAGAATGAAGTCAGATAAATAAACAAATATTTAAACGCTGCCAAAAAGCTTCTTTACTTCTTCCCATGCCGACAACGGCCTCCACGAGCCGTCTCAGGGTCCGCAGCAGGAACAGGTTCCGGCCTGCTCCGCACATGCCGACGACTACCAACCATCTTTGGCAACCACGCGATCGGTTCCGGGATTCACACGGTTCTGGCGGTCTATGTTTTGGGTTTTGGCGGTCTATTGCTTCCGAAATAGCGCAGCGGATATTGACACTGACAAGGTCATTTATCGCTTATATATATATATAACTCGCCTCTAGCCCGGGTTTCCTCACAAACCTTATTCAGCTTTTGGAGGGTTTGGATGTTTGGAGATTCCATGACGGCTATAGGAGCTTGAGAGGTGGAGAGAGATGGTCGTCCGGCTCTACTTTAGCGAGGAACCGTGCCATGTCATCGCATTCAACCTTGTTGTTTACTTGCCGTACTCTCGGGCGTGCGTTAAGTGCGTGCGTTACCGTTTACAAGGAAATATTTGTCCGCTTGGCTCGTCGTGATCATACTAATTTTTCCCGGCGGAGATTTGCCAGAGAGGCCGCATCCCACATTCGAGCCCATCCCGCATTCCCATGGTCTCACGAGGTCCTACTCAACGTCAACGTCAAGAGTGGATGGCGACCCGAGTGACCTGTCGGAGCAGGCACACAACGAGGAACCCGTCGAAGGGTCAGTCTGGTCTGTCGCTCTATCGGTTACGGTTACGAAAAGGTTCCACACGGGAGAATACGAGTTGACTAGCCGGTGTACACCGACTGGCTGCGCGCGGTCAACTTGCCCCATTGGCGCTCGACTCCTCGTGGACGTCCTTTTAGCTCTTCGTCCACTCCCGCGAGCGAGCGCCATCACCTCCAGCCAGCGCCGCCGCGAATCAAGCCTCGACTCGCTCGCCATAAACCATATTTTGAGGTTTGTCAGGCATAACAATCCCCCGTTCAACTGCTTCCCCATACCATATCCTACCCGCGCCACAGACCGACCCTTTCACACAAACGACCCCGATACCAGCAGTGTGCGCCTTATGATCCCCCTGGTAGGGTGTACACTGATCTCTTGTGTCATCAGTCAACCCAATCCTGTGATTCCCCTTCCGCCCATCCCGTGAAGGGGCACACGTCTCGATCGACCTTTGTCGGCCTACTTATCACCCCCTCCATCGATCAGGAGCTCTCACCCAAATGGATAATGTGTCTGGAGTTGCCTTGCAGCCGCGGCGAGTCTCGTCCCTGGGCGCGACTCACACTCCTTCGCATCGACTTCATGGGTCTCAGTCTCAGGAAAATCGCTCTGTTTACTCGCATTCTTCCTCTCCCTCGTCTGAAACTGTTATACCGCCCATTCGTCTAACTCCCATTGGAGCTCCCGACTCTTTGCACGGACTCCGCCACACGCAAGGGTCTGTCGATATCGATTCCTCCCATCTGCACCCATCAATTCGACAAAATGATTATCATGGAATACACCCCCCTGGGACCTTTCATACCGAAAGCAATATGTCATCCACCCGGCATCCTTCCTCCCCCATCGCCCGCCTTGGACTAGCGGGTATGGAAACAGATGACGCAGATACCACTATGCATCCTAGGAGGCCGTCTAGTAGCGCGAGCTTCGCTTCTTCATCGAATTTGAGCAATGGCGGCAGCGCTGATGTCCCGAGTACCCCAGCAGAGCTTCTTATTCCACTTGTAGGCACAACCATGCAAAGGAATGGCCTACGGTCTAGGAGGCGGAGTGGTTCGCTTGCGCCAGTCCGAAGCCTGACGAGCATTCGACCTCACCAGTCGCGAGCGAGTGTAGTATGGGGACGGAACGGTAGGCAGGGGAGCGAGGGTGAGTACGATAGTGGGTGTGAGTACAGGAGCGACGACGGAAGTACTGGGCCGGGGAGCAGCAACGCCCATGGAGATGCCGAGACGGGCGGACTTGATCCCAGGCGGGGGTATGGTCGAAGTATTGCTCTACACCAAGGGCAAGGCGTTTTGCATAACAACGACCTCAACCAAGAGCAATACCAGCTCTATGCCGAGCCGACCTCACCCATGTCTCTGGCCACTTCTGCCAATCTCCCACCAACAACAGGGAGTTTCCGGGCAGCACCCAAACCTTCACGCGGCACTTATCACACATCCGATCCTTGGCACGCTGCCACGCCCACACCATTTGCTATCCCAGTAGCCCTTACAGCTTCGAGCTCTACCGTTGCTAACGCAATGCAAATCATTACCACTGCAACCCCACCACTGAGTCTCATCGATCTCCCAAACTTTCCCGCGGAACAGAAACCACCATTCACGTATCCCGTGCTCATTCGTCTCGCTATTATGGGGAGCCCCCAAAGGAGGCTTCTTCTCAGCCAGATATATGCCGCTATCGAGGATAAGTTCCCCTGGTATAAAGAGAACGCGTCAAAGGCTTGGAAGGTATGTCTGGCATGGCTTTCCTCACGACTGTGTCCGTGGACTTACATTTACGTTTTCTATAGGCTTCTATTCGCCACTGCCTTAGCCTGAACAAGGAGTTTGTGCGAATTCAACGTGCAGCAGATGATACAACACATGGAGGTGGTGGATGGTGGAGTGTCGACGATGGGGCTACAGGTACGTCATCTAGCCGTAGCTTTGCACGATACCAAATCAATGCTCATTCGTTTGGCTAAGCAGGGGTTAAACGACCTCGCAAGAGGAGAAACCAAATGCCTCCTGCCGATTCGGCGACGCAGAGTGAAAGTCAGATAATCCCTTTAAGTCACTTTACATCTTCAGGACGCTCTTCTCCATGCTCCTATTCCTTGGCCACCCATCGCCCCCACCTCGGTCCAGCACCACACGAACGTCGCTACCGGACTTCGTCGTACGCCGCACCGACGGCTATACGCGTTAATCCATATCCTCAGCACGACAGAGGGTACCACTCACCAGTACTATCCAGGGGAGTGGGCTCTCCAGTTCCGGAGTCGTTTTCTCCCCTCTCTCCCGAGGATCACGGACATCCGCAGTCGAACGCTCTCCTCGGAAATCAAAACCAACATCTGCCCCGTAGCTCGCTTAAGCTTCCGCCTCTTCAGTTGCCAGTATTCGACCGCAGTCGACCTAACCCTATGCGGATTTCGAGTTTGGTCCATGAAGAACATACCTCAGGGCCGGGGGCGCCTACAACACCAACATGACATATCAGAAGGGGGTGATTTCCGATAGTAACTCCTCAGTATACGATACACTGTCTTGTAGTGCCCGCGAAGTCTAAAATTTATTCGCGTCCCTTTTGTTTATCAAGGACTCTTAATTTGATGGGGCATCAAGGGGTGGAGGTCTATAGTTGTTTCGTACCCACTAGTTGCCAGAGATTGATAGTTTGACTGCATCTGTATCGGTAGAATCGCCAAGCGGGCATGTATCGTTTTTCCTTGTATGATAGCTGACAAATTATTCTATACGGATAAATTACGAGCCCCGATGCTGCGGGAGTGACTTCGGAGGACGAGAATTCTGGAACGTGAGGGTTGGTTTGAATTAAGAATTAAGATGATTGTGTTTTGGCCGGATAATATGATGGTCAGGTCGGACGATTATTCGTAGCTTGATGCACGCAAGTATTCGACGGCCAGTTTGACTAATATGTACCACGCCTTATCCCGCGCTTCGGGTGTGTTTATTCAGGGCAGTTGACGTAGAAGGGAGATATTCGAAGAGACGCTGTGGTTCCTATGGTTCCTATGGTTCTTTCCATTTTCCCTATTGGTCGGAGGTTTCGATGTATCAAGGCCAACGCCCTGTACTTCCTCGACTTCCTAAGGAGGTGTATTCCACCCCACACTCACCCTAAGAAAAGGGAGTGCCTGATAAATTCTGAATGGACATGCACGTTGTCATTAAACCGGGTTCGAAGAGGAAACTCATATGTACGTGCATAGCATGGCCATGGGGGGCGTAGGGACAGCGTGTGTGTCCGTGGCCAGGCGCTCGGGCCGAACACGACTAGGCACTCAGTGTGGGTGGGTTGCACCAAATTTGGGATGCGCGCCCAGGGATGTTGACAGGGTGTGACAGTGGACTGCCTGACCTGCAGGGGGACACAGGGAACACAGGGGAACACGATTGACGGTTGCGCCGCTGGTCCATAACTGAACTAGCAAGTAGAAGCCTGACAGGCTAGGGCTACATGCTAGCTTGATACACACCAGCCACCTGCACGACCGCGTGACTTTGACATGTGCTTGCGTTTACCGTCTCCGGCGCACATTTAGAGAATCAGAAATTAATTACTCCTCGGGGTCGATCGGTCAACGCAAGATACTACATCGACCGAGGTGCGGCGATCGGCCCATCTCACATGATTGGATTTGTCGCTACGCAACTACGGGTAAACACCTCTTGCGGTTATTGATTCATGCAGCGTCTTCACTCGCCTATTGTGATTCTCAGATGGTTCATTTCATGCCCATTCTCGTGCTCTTATGTGATCCGCGGTCGGCGGGTCACAAGGGGTATAGGATGCTGACAAGACGGATGCCTCAGGGTTGGTATCCACATGAGTCGCTATCTCTATAGTGCCTTAGTCGGCATTATCCAGGAGACATTACCCTCCTCTCAAGCCACACCCGTGGCCCATCGTCGTTCATGTCAAGGATCCTTGCCCGGGTTCTCGAATGGACGCTTCACTTCTCCCGACTTCGATGACTCCTGGCACCTCAGGAGCTCTGGTGTTCGGTCCTCAAACCCCAAACGCCTTATCTTCCAGCGGCCCATCCACTCACTCGCGAGCGAGTACATCCCTACATCCTCGTCTCTACGTCGTCTGATCCACCCGTACGAGTCGACCTCCCACTCCTTTGGCTCCCACCGTTCACGGCGAGAATCGACTTTCAACAACTGGGGTTGCGAATTGAATGTAAGTGGTGATAACCAACTGGTAGAGGATGCGTTATCGTGTTGTAGATCCGCCACGTAGTTGAGCTCATGCTCAGTTGGGGAGGTGTCGGTGCCTTGAACAACTCTCTCAGATCCGGTAGTTTCGTCGACGGTAGTAGACTGGTATGCGAGCCAACGTACTCGACTTAACCATTTTCTTGCAGAGTGGACATCACCCAACCTTCGCCAAAAGACAAGGAATTGCAAGTATTGCGCAGCGTCCTGGGAAGTAGTTGAGAGTCGCGATGATGGTGATGCGTGCAAAAGGAGGTGTTTGAATTGAAGTAGGGGTGTTGTTAACTCGTCGTCTCCCTGATAACTGTAGCCAATTGCCGCCTGGATTGCAAGTTCGGACGTCAGTGTTATGATGTTACAGCGTGACGATCAGAAGATGTAGTTTTTGTGTGAAAATAAGTTGTAGTGAGGGAAATGTGAGGGGGGAATCGAGCTGTAAGGACCAGGCTGAATTTGAAAAGGAAGGCAGGAGGCGACGGCGTACTTACTAATGGTGAGGCCATCCCACGGTCGTATTTTAGATATTCATGCAGAACAGCTTGGCTCCGAGGCGTTGTTGAGGTGCCATGTCGATGGGTGGCATGAAAGCGGCCGATATGTGCGTCAATGGGGCCTCCGTGGCGTGGAATTGGGAGTAGAGATCTATTCGGAGGTAATGTTGGCGACGTCACGGATTCAGCGCCTCGAGTAGTCATCCGATGCATTTTCTTAAATGAGGACGTTTTCACTCGTTCCAAATTCACCATATGACGCTGCCCTGTGCAGTAACAGGAATACTGGGCAGTGGTGGTGATTCGCATTACAATAAACCTCCGGGGAAACGTCACCATGCCACCATGAGGCTTGCAGGACAATGTTGGGATGCTCGCCGAAGATGTGCGTGTAAAAGTGAAGGTAGGACCTCTGGAAGTGTGCGTACTTGTAATTTTGCAGTAGTTGGCCAGAGATCTAGAAATGTCCAGCTCCCACTTGCACTTGTTTGTCGAACCGACAAACAAGTCAGACAAACCACGCACCTGAGTTGTAAGTTATGGAGCGCCACGATAGATATAATAGCCTTTGTGGAATTCTACGGCACTGGGGGTAACCTGTGGAGGTAGACGTTTTGAGCCTGCTGGCTCTCGGAAACAATATACTATATAAACACTTCTCTTCCTCATTGAAGGAAGGGTTCCCTCCATGCTACAATGGCGCACATATATTTTACTCGTCAGCAGGATTATTCTTTGTTTCCTAGCTTGAATCTAACCCTGGCTCGTTCGAGAGCGCTCCCATGTAGGGCAAGCCAACCAGCCCCCCGCTCTGCAATCACAATCGATTTTTTACGGAGCTTTGGTATTGAGCATGTGGGTAAGGGGCTGGGCCCGTGGCTTTTGAGCCTTTCGCATTCAACGATGGCAGCCACCAACCTAAACCCCTGTGCAGCCAAGCTCATACCGAGATTGGACGATGAGTAGAGCCAAAGGAGGGCAGAAAAAGCGTTTGTTCGTTTCGGGGTGCTCATAAGGAGGACAGCACCCGCAGGATCGTGGCGTGCTCTGTGTACTGCCTCATCTTTATAACACGACTGGATTGGCCCTCTAGAATGTTTCTCATCGATAGGCGGCTACGTCTCCTCCCTTGTGCAGGGAGGAAAAATGCGAGCAGAATGCGACCCAAACTGGGAATGCCACTGGATTTGTCCAGAGGGGGGGGGTGTCTCAAACTGCGAAGCAAAAGTGGGCGGGTTAGTCAGTGCATTAATTTGTTTTCTAGTCAAAGTTGTGATATGTATATGGAATTCTCAAAGTCACACACTAAGGCCTACAACAAATGTGGAGAGGGGTGTATATATAAAGCCCTTAAATATCTACCTGCGAACTGGTCACCTATTCTTCTGGTCACTTAGTGCGCTTCACCTATCACCCTAGTTCACCCGATCAAGCGCATCTTTATTGCTCTGACTTCTACCTTGTTTCCAAGGTCTTCCATTGGAAATATCTCCGCTTCGTCATCCTCGGGGAGGTCTTTATTTCATGTTCTTGTGGTCGAAGAACCTGGGTCACGTCACCAGAGCTGAAAGTCGATTAGTTGGATTGAGAAGAGAGGTGCCTGTTTAGGAGCTAATGGTACGGCAAGGTTTTGTGGAGGTTATGATCGGTGAAGAAAACCAATCCCTGCCTCGACCTAGGCCCAAGGGAGAAAGGCTCCGGCTCACGTTATCACGGTCCCGTGAATGAAACTATCAGCGCACACTGCTCTCAGATATGGAACCAGTGCGCAGTAGTAGCCAACGTGATTGCCGTATGCAAGTCAGATGTGAGATGTAGCAGACTTTTAAATAATATAACTTGTAGGGAGGACGTGCAGAAGTAAATCAAATAGGGAAAACAAAGATTCTGACAGAATTAAACAAACGAATGTCACGACAACATATGAGGCAAGAGTGGCAAGATTCACTGGAGAAGCTAGGGAAGTGGCGGGTAGAGGCACCAATGTGATTGGAATGTCTCCCGTTGCTTCATTGTCATTCGTCTATAGTCTAGAGAAGTGAAAGGATGGACTCAAAGAACTCGACTCCAGACAGACCTGCTGGGAAAAATAGGAGTACCCATAAGTCTGTCTTCATCAGCATGCGAGTGCTTATATTTAAATCAACAAATATGTGAAGAATCATACTTGAGGAATTATGTTTTACTTCGAGTCCTTGAGCGGCCTTTCTCGGTATATTCATGTTGCTGAATGTGAATAATATACGAGCGGCTAAGAAATTATGGCCGAAGAGAGGGAAAGGGAATCAATACCCGCGTCACAGTGTGGGACCTGGCAGTACGAATTCGGAGTAGGGTAAATGCAGCACTGTGAAAACAGGTGAGCAATATTAATGAGTTCTCTGACGAGCAAAAGGGCTCACTATAGTGCAGACCTCAACAAGAGTGCGCTGACACTCTCTTGGGTTGACCATGGTTGACTGGAGGCGCCAAAGGAACCACTCATTCCTTGACAAGCACTTTGGTGGGCCCCCGCTGGTCAGTTCTAGTGTCCCAATCGACGTATTTCGTTCATCAGAAGCCCAATTCTTGCGGACCAATGTGAGAGGTTAAACTAGCGGGCTGGTCAAGCAGCGGTACCCACATCACTTTAGAGGTATGATCCAAGACAATGGAAGACCGATTCTCCGTTCCGAAGCCATTCCTCTCAGCCGCAACCCTGCAGTCATATTGACTGTAGGACAATCGCCATTGTCGTGGTCATTTTCAGACAGTTTCAGTAATGTCACTTTCTAATTCACAGTACTCGCTGCTACAACCACGGCGATTATGCCTCTAAGGCTGCGAAGAACGAGCTTTATACTCAATAATTACACGAGTAGCGCATAGCCATAATCCTCAGAACTCGGCCACAAGAGAGAGGAAGTTGAAGTGGACATAATTGTGCACAGATTGGATATTTGACGCTTCCCAAGTTCCAAGGAGTCCTTATTATCAGATTGTTCAACATCAATCGCTGCCTTGCAGGGTTGATAGGGATACAGGCTGGTGATTCATCCACTGGATGTCAATGTGCACGCTGGAAGGAGTATGGCTGGGCACACAAAACAGCAGCAGCACCAAATTTTTCAGTCGACGTCAAGGGCATCATCAGGGGTGGGCGAGTAGCCAGGGCTGGGCGAGGGTCGAGATGAGAGAGTAGAGGTCAATGGGTTTAATTAAAATCTCCATCAAGTATTTCGACGAAGCAGTGACATTCCATCGCTACATATATCAATCTGTTCAACTCGGAAAGCTCTCCCTGTTCGAATGCAATTGTCTACACTACTTCTGTTGTCTCAGTTCTACACAACAGAAACCCTAGGCTTTAGCCCCTGAGCCACTAAAGCCGTTCTATCTTTCCATCTATTTAGAATTCTGTCCTGCAAACAAAGGGTCATTGAAACATGGAGTAAAGTCAACGCACATCGTCGGTGGACCAATCATAGGCGATCCACTGGGAGTGTGTTAGGTATGAAATAGTCCATCGGGATGCCCTCTTCGTCTTCTCGTGCGACAGGAATTTCGGCACGGATACTCCGAACCAGGGCAGCGGTTTGTAAAGCGACTGGTGGAAGTTGTGTATCGGGGATTCTCTGTGACCCCGAAGGCAGTCGAATGGGCTCAGGAGCCGTCTCGCCGTCCCCCTCTTCTAGTCTCCGCTCATCGAACTCGATACTATTTCCCGCTCCTGACCAAGCCAGGAAGGTTTTGAAGACCATGCAGAAGTGATAAACACCAATTGCCCAAGTCGCTGTGACGACAATGCGAGGGCCGAAGATGTCAGCATAATGTGGCGTGTCCAGAGGACCGTCGTTGGGGTTGTCCACAATCGGGGCTACCGTCCATAACAGTATGAAGATAGCTACAGAGAAATCGACTGCGGCCCATGCCAGCCAAACCGCCGGTAATGAGAGAAGTACCCATATGTTCCAGAGTGCGTTGTCTGCGTTCAACTGACAATGCTTTATATTTCCTAGTTAGCATTTAGCCGTATGAAAGTCCACGATTAACTCACTTCAACCCAACGTGCCGCCTTCCGCATCGGCCTCATATTACTGAAGCGCAATGTATAGAAGCAACCGAGAAGGAGGCTCGTCATTGAGGCCAAGAGAGTAAGGAAGACGAATGAGCGAGTTGTCGGGTTTGCCACAGCAGCGTCGATTTGGACCAAGGAAAGACCCGCACTTCAACGCAGAAGGTTACATCAGATACGGTAAAACACTATCCAAGCCAGTTTATTTTACGCACGTAACCATGAGCGCACTGATAATATTGAGGGTTGTCCATTCATTACTTATGTTCTTGAGAAAGATCTTCCATTCGTTATGAAATCTCTCCAGTGGTTCTGTAAGGACCAGTCTACCATCGCCGCCGCTTGAGGTCCGGGAGGGTCTTGTACCTGGCAGCGGGATGTGACTTGGCAGTGGGGTTACTTCGTCGCTATTAGGATTCAATTTCAACTTCATCGACCGTTGTGGGAAGTTTCCAGTAAGCCCATCCCAGTCCTCGAGTGTTTCGAGAAACCCTAGCCATGACCTAATGTCTCCAAATACGCGTCCCCCCTGTTCTCGGTTTCGGGCGTTCAGCGCCATTAGTAGCTTGAGATCACTGTAAGACAGGTGTGCCGTGTCCATGACTCGTTGGACGCGACTTTGGTACGAGAGGGGGATCCCAAAATGAAGGTAGAAGTAAAAGTCTCGAAATATACAGCGGATGCCCCATCCCGCTGAGACCGTAGCGAAATTATACTGGGAATCATCTCCTTGAGATCGTGGATGTCCTGCATTGCCAGTGTCGTGGTTTGGTACATGCTTGGGGGCCACTTGGGGAGAGGACATACTGTCTGAGGCCTCAAGGGCTATAACCACGGGAGAAGGCAGAGGCCGTGCTTTTATACAGTGGGCGCCAAGAAAGAAGATCCAATTGCTGTCTTCGGGTCGATATTCCACTCCACTTCTCGGGCTTATCATAGAACCGAATTGAGACGGGGTAAGGAAGAATGTGCAGAGACCTGCCTAGTCCATCCAACATGCAATGGCGACTATTGAAGATATGCCTGTGACATACGACATACGCCCACCAGGAAACTCCTCGGTGAGACTTCGCCGGGCACGGAAAGGGCGACACACCATAGAACCTGGATGTGGACGGCATATGTATGGGGTATTGTACGTTCTCAAATAAATGAGTATAGGCTCCACAGAGTTCTCTGCCTGTAGTTAAGGTTAACTTGACGGGCAGGCTCCCGCGCATCTCAGCATCTCACAGCAGCCTGGGAAGGGCCGTATGGCTGAGTCGAGTGGAATATTAGCACCCTCATTTGATCGGCGTTATCATACAGCAGGGGAACATACTGCACAGTGATATGGGGCGACACATACAAGAAAATAATCAAACTTATGTAAGACGTGTAAAGACAAGATGGAAGGGACAGTTTGAAAGGAGAGCCAGAGCGGGTAATACAACCCACAGCAGGGACGAGAGACAGACAGACAAACGGCCATACATCAAATTCCTTTCCAGTCAACAAGCAACCAAGCCAACACCCGGGCTTGGAATAAAAATCGAGAACCAAGAACGTAGATTGAACCCTCCAGATCGTTGCAGGTGACTGACACGAAAACATCGTCGGAAGTCGTCACGAGTCTTCCTTCTTGACCTTGTTACGCACGGGGTCGACAAGGTCTTCCTCTAGTTGGTCCATCTCAGCATCGCCATCCGCGTCATCATCTTCATCCTCCCTCGAGTTGCGCCTGCTAGTATCACGCTGCTCGGCCTCAGACCGCCTCTCCCTCTCCCTCTCCTGTTCCTGATCCTCTCTATATGAATCGCCGTCTGCTCTCTGCCTCCTGGGCGGCAAGACGGCATTATACTCTCCGCCAGCACTCGACGCTCCACCACTCGTCAGAGGCGCATCGTGGTGGAATGGTAGGCCAGAACGGCGACCTCGATCATCGCGATGAAGTTCTTGAGACGAGCCGCTCTGAGATGATTCGCGGCGGGTTAGGTGATGGCGATGAGGGGGTGGTAGTATGCGTTCGGATCTATAGTGGTCTTGGCCATAGTAGCCCTGGGACCGGCCCTCGTACGCCTGTGATTGGGGGTCATCGAGTGCGACCGTCGACTGGGAGTATTCGTCCTGCTGAGACTGGAAGTGCCCGATTAGTTTGTGGGTCATCTTCAAATACCTCAGCAACTTACCATCGCAAAGGACCCACTCCGCTCCGGTGGGTGATCAACGCGAGGATACGGGTGACCCTGCACGTAATGCACACCATGACCTCCTGCAGCAGCAAGGCTATTTTGCGCAGCAGCGGCAGCAGCCTCCATCCCACTCCGCTTCTCGACCCTCTTCATCTTCTTTCTGCACCGATCGCACACTGTACCAGGCCCATGCGGACCAGGGCCCCACTTCTCCACGCACCGTCCGTCCTTGTATCGCCCAGGTTCACCGCAGCTCTTGCACGTGCGCACGGGTTGCCCATTCGGAGGCCCCGGACCAGGTCCTCGAATTGCGTTTCCGCCAGGACCGGGGGGACCAGCCGTCGCACTGCCAGGGCCACCAGAGATCGATCCACTGCCAGGGGGGAGTGTGATCGACTTGGAGTGATAAATCTTCTTGGGCTGTGGAGGGCCGAGCTGAGGAGGAAGGAAGTGTGGAATGCGACTGCCACCGGCGCTGTTGGGAGGCTCCTGGCCAGGCGGATAGATGATACCTCGAGAAGACGAGTGGGTACTTTCGCCACCGACGGAGGCATGATGGGGGAATGAAACTGAACCTCGTTGCTGGCTGACTGACTCCATCCCGCCGGGGTGCATATTGCGGAAGATGTATCCTCGATCACGATCTGACCCATGTTGATGGTGATGCGCAGGAGAGGGGTATGAGTTGATGGGTGAATGCGAGGAGCCAGAGGAGGGATGGTGGCCAAGGGGTTTAGCACTCCCCTCCCGACCTCGTGCATATCTTGCAGGAGCATAGTCGTCGTGCCAGCGGTCGCGATCATTGGCATACGGATCACGCCTCTGTGGCCGGTCAGAACTAGTCGCGCCGACCGTCTCAAGGATCATCTCGTCCACTTCGCCATCCGTCTCCTCTCCGCGCCCCGCACCTGTGGCCATGCTCTCCCTCCTAGTGCGCGACGGCCGCTCACCAACAAGCACGAGCATTTCATCGTCGAGGGCTTCATCGTTATCGCGTTTGGCAGAAGTGGGTCGCAACC
>WNFL01147023.1_pt2 | contig 28990 bp, 31 predicted proteins | sample 5400361 | NCBI WGS metagenome assembly WNFL01 (sample SAMN13153351, study PRJNA577476) | soil metagenome | isolation source: 40 cm soil on Douglas fir-dominated hillslope | place: USA:California | collected 2013-09-17
GATACTGATGGCTTTCAACGTTACCTGGTATCGGAATAGCTCGATTTCCCAAGTTTTCTCTTATGCCGATAAGCGGCCACACGCCACACCGTTGAAGATTTCTTGAATATTAACGTAGCTAGACGCCAATAATATTAGATACATGTACAACAGCCATCGAGCGATTTTATCAGCGCCACCGGGGACGAGACGGCGGGGGGAACGGGGGGGGGAACGGGGGGGAACGGGGAGACTGTCAGACCACAAAGGCGAATAATACCAACGCCAACGCCACCCGTCAACGGAGAAACCGGCCAACAAGGATTGGCCTGACCTCTTGAAACAGCATGGCAAAGCCCCCTCATCCTCCTTGATCCTCAACCTCTCCAACGGCCAACACACGAGGCAGAGGCAATCACAGCCGTCCTCCACCACTTTTGCCCCACCACGGACGACAGCCGATGCTCTTGACTGAGCTCCCAGACGATGTTTTGCTTTTCGTGGCCCGTCAACTATTCGTGTTTGACCTTTTCAACTTGTCTTTGGTACGCTCTTCCGTCCTCCGTCCCCGACGCCACGTTTCCTTGACATCTCCGACGCCACACCAATAGACCTGCAGAATATTCTATTACCTTGCCAAAACCTCTGCGACGTATTGGCGTCATGCGGTCGCTCCGGCGCATCTCCCGAGAGTGGCGAGCTTTTCGGCGTTCACGGCACAAGAACTTGCGGATGCGGCAAAACGATACCAGTACTTTATAGCCGACTTGCTCTACGGTGTTCCAGTTATCCTTAAGACAGTCACATTCGAATATATGGCCCACAGCAGCGCGATGACATCCGCACCTGGAACCCGATGGCTCTTCACGACCGCGACGGCTGATCACTCTCGGTCCGAATTTCAAGGTTCTAAATCGGTCACGGTTTTATGTATCGATCTCTGGACGGGACAAGTCATTGGCAGTGCCGATATTCTATGGGAGAGAGATGATCATCTGCTTCATCTAAACGCTCAGGCAGTCGACGCAGACACGATAGTCCTCTCTCTCGCTAATTTAGGCGCAAAGTAGTACGTATCTCTCCTGGCAACTTGCGCTCTGAAATTCAACCATAGCTCCCTAGTGAACGTCTTCTTTTCTATCAAGTCAGGTTGTTTGAGGGGGAGACAAAACCGAATGCAGTGTTCCAACTCTTGAAAGAGGTTGAATTGCCCTTGGATGGACTTCGGCTCCGCTTCATTGTGGAAGGAGATTATGCTGCTCTGCAGAGCCGCTCGCAAACAGAACTTGGATCGGATGAAATTACTCTCCTTATCTTCAATTGGACCAAGGAATACCCTTCCTGGTTTGTATATCGTCCCCCGGTGCGTTTGATCTCCACCCCTCCTGTTCCCAGGTTGACATGCGGTGATAGCAAGGGTACCCCACGGACCTGGGGCCGAATACTGAGTTGGTCGCTCATCGTATTGTTGAAGATCGAGACGGCAAGCTCTCATTGGACGGCTACCCCGTGGGATTACCGTTTCAACGCCGGGGACCCACTCTCGCCTCACCTATACTCGCCTCGGCTCATGTTGACGAGTACACCTTCCCGCGTCCGACCATCCAAGCGGTCCTCTGTCAGCGGTCCTCTAACTACCATCGGTCGCGGGACAGCCCATTGGGGACTATGATTCATTACTACTCGTTGCCGGTTGGTGATGACCTTTATATGTCTCAATCATGCCTGGTGGAGAAGGACATCGAGCATGTTGGTTACCGACGAGGTATTGTATGGGCGGCAACAGGTACCACTCTACAATGTCACCTTGTCCATTCCGATCTCGACGGGGCACCATTTAATGTATGTAAAGCCCCCCAGCCGTCCATCATTCAGTTTGATGCAGAGGCAGGTGTAGTGTGGCACTATCCTGTCCTCTACACGGAAACAGCATCGCCAATTCGACGACAGGTTGTTGTGAGATGGTATTGCTAATAAATATTATATTATCAGCTCCGCACATGGAGTGAGAACGGGAACAGCCGAGACGAGAAAGGAAATTTCATACCTTCAGTCTCATTTGATATTTCTCCGATGTTATCACTTGACAGTCGGTGACAGTTGACCATTCTCCGCATCCCAATACCTTGAGTCGCCGTGACAGCCCGTTAAATTTGCGACATAAGGCTCAGACCGCGTAATATACTGGATGACCAGTGCAAATGAATGAGAGCAATGGGAAGACCAAGGAGCATATTGCTGTATACTCTAATAGACGAGATTGTAGTTTTCGTTTGTTGAAGCCTCGGATGAATAGTAGATGCGGGCAAGCACCTGGCCCAAAGAGAAACGACGAGGTGGCGGAATTAGGTCTCAGAGGTCATATGTCCCACGAGTCATTGACTATTTTTGACTTGACTATTTTTGACCCAAACTCCGTAATTTCACTTTAAATTTAGAATATCCTGTGAGCCAATATTACTCTTTACTCGCAGATGGACTTTGGACTACTCGCTGTCACATGGCTCTCCACGTGGCTGCCAAGTCAAACACTGGGTGTGACAGGAAGGATCAGTAGCGACGGCACCGCTCTCCACGGCCAATCCTTTCTCCTATAAATTTGGTCTCGATGTCGGTGGTTTGGCGCTCACCGTGACAGCAATGGGAAATGATGCCAGCTCTAATTAATGGTTTTCGCGGTGGACCGAGAATACCTTTATCACCAGGCTCTCGCTTACTGGGCAGCTGGGAATCGGTACAATCATCCCACCTTCTGCTACAGCAAAGTCCTGTACTGACTAGACCCTGTTGACCGGAGCCCTGACGGTTCCGAGTTAGGCTCATCCTTCAGTTTTGTGTGTGAGAGTAGCGGCGGGTAATGTCGTATTTGACAAATGATCGAGTATCCGATCTGGACTTCACACCAGGTGCTTTGTGCGCCGCAAGAATTTTAGAATGACAGTCTCCTCTGAAGGTGCCTGAATTGTAAGTACTGTGCGGAGTGTCTACATATAATGGCAGTGCACTCCCACTCCCACTCCCACTCTCACCGTAACGCCCAAGCTTCAAGAACCCCCTCGTACCAAGGCCACAAACGAAATCCACCTTCCCTTCACCGGAGGAGCCCGATATGTCGAGCGATGGACTTACATTTACCTTCACCGACGGTATCCGTGCAGGGGTCTGTGTCAGTAGTCTTCTCGTTTCCTCACAACGAGAAACTGACTTGCCTTCCAGGTCATGGCCACCGTAGGAGCCCTCGGGACCTTCACAACCTTTCTCTTACTTATCCACCTGCTTCATGTCACCTTTACTCCGATTCTCTCCAACTTTCAATACCCGTTCTCAAGGAGAGGTTCGCCACCTGCAACAAGTCCTTTCACAGACCGCAGGTTTATTTCGGTATGATTTGCTTCTAGTATCACAAACAAGGAGTTGAACATTTATAGGACAACCCGCCTATTACCCCACCCGTCACTCCCCTCACTCCGTCTCAAGGGCGCTGGCAGACAATGCCACAGGAGCGCATGTTTCTCCCTATGCAACTGGGGTGGGTACTTCCCTCTGTGAGTATATATATATGTATTCACTGATCAGCACTGCTGCAGAGTCTTCATCATTTGCCTCTTCTTGTCCGATTTCGTGCAAGCTTTGGGAGTTCTGATCCAAGCACGGTGGGCGTATCTTGGAGGGATCGAAGATGGAATGGCTTGTTGGATGCAAGCTGGTTTAGTTACCTTTGGAGACGTCGCTAGTGGAGTATGGTGAGCTAACCTTCCCCTTACACCTTCAAAGGGCTTACATAACGCATGACGGGGTTCTAGGAATGCGATTATCTCTATCCATACATTTTCTACGATTTGCCTCGGGAAACGGATGACCACTCCCGTGCTCCTCATCACCCTCATTTGTGGTTGGTGCGTGCTTGTATATCGGTCATTCCCTTTGTTTGGCAACATGACCTCTCTTCAGGACCTTTCCTATTATGATGAATGTCATTGGGGCAGCTGTTTTCGGGAAGGATTCGAGCAGAGGGCCATACTATGGTGTGGCGGGTGCTTGGTGCTTCATTACCAATGCATACAGCCTCGAGCGAGCGCTGCTGCATTACTTGCCTGTGCGTAATTTAAGTAGTCGCCACGAATGAGTGTTGACATCGAGTTATTAGATGCTTATCGCAGCTATTATCATTACCCTGATGTATATTCCAGTCTGGCTTACGCTTCGTGGAAATCTGCTGATAACACCAAGCCAACACGGGTACCGACTCACGTTCCGATCAACTTCTCCTTCCACCACCTCCGGGTCTAGCCAGAGTGGGGGCAATTCACCTCAAGCCAATCTTCGTAGAATTGCGAGGAAGATGTTATGGTACCCACTGGCATACAACATTACCCTCCTTCCCGTCTTGATCTGCAGGTTCATACAGCTCAATGGTACGACCATTTCTTTACCCATCCTCTTGGCGTCCATCACATTGCTCTTCTCTATGGGGATTAGCAACGTGTGTATCTACTTTTTCACTCGCAATTTGGGTGGGAGACCATGGTATGCTAGACCATTGCTAGCCAATCGGGACAATATGGAAATATATGTAGAGCGGACTACAGTCAACGAAATGGGACCCGTTCCTGGTGGTGACAATGGCCGAATACGGGACAGAGCGAGCCATATCAAGAGTCACCCTAGTCCGTGGAATTCAGATGTGGTGGTAATCTCTCCCCATTATCCTAGTCCTTCCTCCAGGGAAACATTCTTTCCCGGAGATGGGGCGAAAGCCATAATAGTTCAGCAGGAGGAACTGCGATCGCCCACACCTACAAAGGTCCGTGTGTTTTCGTAGGTAGCAGCCCCGGAATCCTGAAAACCGTCCACAGTTCGATTTCCTTCATAGCCTTATTTTCAAACCTCGCGCTCCCCTCTCGCCCGATCCGGACCATGGCGGAGTCCGACTAGAGCGCATAGGCACCTATAACGATAAGGATGCCCGGCGAACATTTCAGGATACCTTAAGAACCACCCATAGCAGGACATCGCACGATGATAGCTCTGTTTAGTCTGTATTATTGTAATTGAGTGCACATAAACCATAAACCCAGAGAGATTTGATGGCATATAATATGACGCGAGTGGGTAACAAAGATATCGCACGTTCACCTCACCTCTCGCACCAGTTTTTGTGGCCAGCATGAAATGGGCTAACACATCCACACTCGTCTACTGGGGGCTGACTCTGCTCGCTGTTTCCGTACACGCGCGGTCCATCCCATCCGGGCAGCAAGTTATCGCGGCGGAGGGGGCGTTGCAATATGAAAGCTTCACCCATGAGCACTCTGGAGAATTGCGAAGGTATGAGTGGAATGGTGAACTTTTGCGACTCCTCCACGTGAGTCGTGTGCCGATTGGAAATCGGGTCGCCGGGTGCTTACGATCGTAATGCATTCGACTCTCTAGGATCTGGACGTCGATGTTCGGGCATCGACACCTGCATATATCGATGCGTACTTTCCGAGCAACCTCGCCTCCCACGCCAAATTGACCCCATATCCCTATTCGATTCTTCCTCTAAATGTCCCATCCATCCTCGAAGCGTCACTAAAGGACTCCAAGATCTCTCCAAAGCCGTTGGTGCTTTCCGAATTGAAGTCGTTGAACAGCACGTTCCACGCGGATTACCACTCTTCCGGAGAAATATCCACTTTCCTACAGGAACTAGCAAACGCATTCCCAGAGACTACCTCCTTGTTCCAATTTGGCACCTCTTTTGAGGGGCGACCGCTCGAAGGCGTCAAGATTGCCAAGTCAGAGCCTGGACAGCAACTTCGCATCTTTGTCATAATAGGTCCCCAACACGCAAGAGAATGGATCGCCGCTTCCACATCGTTGTATCTCGCTCATGCATTATCCGTTGATCCCTCGGAACAACACCGCGAACACGCCGGATTTACCCTTCGGCACCTTCTGGATCTCTACGAATTCCATATTATTCCGAACCCTAACCCGGATGGTTATGAATATACGCGTACCAATGATAGACTATGGTACAAGAACCGACAAATTATTTCACATGATGGAAAGATTGATTGCACGGGCATTGATATGGACAGCAATTGGGTAGGAGCTTGCCTTGAAGCGTTATGAAGCCGGATTGATGGTTTTTGCACAGGGATATAAGTGGCAAAAGGCCCCGAATCCCTGCTCTCCTTCGTATCCCGGCACAAGGCCATTCGAGTCCCTTGAGGTCAACGCTCTTGCCACCCATATTACCAACAGAATTGGTGGGCGAGGCAAGGCAGGTGCATTCCTTGCCTTGCGAGCATATGGGCAACTTCGTACGTTTATTTGCATCCGATCACTCTTAGGTATGTTAACACGTGCGGCAGTCTCCACACCATATTCCTATAGTTGCCAATTTTATCCACCTGATGCGGAGGATCTCATCGAAGCCGCATTGGGAGCTGCTCAAGCAAGCTTCAAAATTCATGGACATCAGTTTACCACAGGCCGGCTGTGTGAGACGATGTACAGGTATACAATTACTTTATTGAAGCTGGTAGAATGTCCTAAGGTCGAGTCTATTCAGTGCTCCGGGGAATGTCATCGACTGGACATATGTAAATGAAGGCATCAAGTACTCGTATGCAGCACATCTTCGCGACACAGGCGTTTATGGATATTTGATACCAAAAGGTTTGTGATTGCTTACCTCCTTTTGGCCTCCGAGCTGTACTAAACGGCGACCCAGAATGGATCCGGCCAACTGCAGAAGAGACGACAGCATTGGTCAATTATCTTGCTCGCTTCATCGCCAAGGATACCAAGGTGCCGTATCCTCCCCGACATGTATTCTCCTGTGGTCAATAACGAGCCGCCTGCAGCCTTTCTAACACCAGGCTGAGGTCGTGAAGATACACGCGGCGGCCCCCTAGGGAACTCTCGTGATTTCACCATTGTAGTATTATGGCACCTATTCAACTCAGAGAATAAGAACTCGGCATTAAGTAACCAGGCAAATGGCGTGTTTGGCACTTGTTCTCTCAGCTACGTTGAGTTTGGCACGGGGACCGCGTGGCATTTAGCCAAGGGAATCAAGGAAAATTACATGGTTAATCCAACAGCATTTGTGAGGGTTGGATCTACAGATTCAGCTGGAGTGTTGGGCTGAAGCCCGGCAGGATTATACTACATTTAGATATTACGGAAACATATATGGTCAAATTTTACAGTGTGACAACTGTCGAAAGGGAGAGTGGAACTTGGAGTCGCTGAACTTCGACCCAACATCGGTTGTGATGAAAATGAATGCACGTGACAAAGCTATGCGAGTTACCCTTGCGACGCGGCATACGCCGTTCATCACGTGGTAAATGAAGGGCCCCGGTTCCACTTGAATCTGCACCCACTTGAATCCTGACACCACCTCAGACCGTACACGGAGAGCAAGCGGCGCAACCATGGACTCGTTCAGCTGGTCTGACTCTTTCAGGGCCACTCTCAGCTCTTGTCTCCCCTGTCTCAGTCGCGGCATTGATTCAGACGATGAGCTCGACCAACAGACTGGCCGCGGAGGTCCACGTTCTGCGCGCGAAGAGCTAGAGCGACTCCTCGATGAACCGATAACTGATCACGAAGCTGAAACCATGTCCCTACATTCGAACGTCGGAGGTGCACGGCGCAAGAAGAAGACCAAGCGAAACACGCACAAACGCATACGTATACTCGGCTTTGATCTCTTCGGAAGGCGGCCAATACCCGCTGAGGAGGATGAGGGAGGAGATGCAGAAGGGCCCAATATTGGAGGGTCCAGAGCGCGTACCATTTCCACGTCTACTCTCGATTCAGACGCCGCACCCCTTGCTGATGACGCTATAAACGACTTCACTGCGAGGGCGCAACGGAGATGGGCTCCTGATGTCACAGACGAGCAATTGGCTGCTGAAGAGGAAGCTGAACGTGGGCGACTTGAAACGGAGGGGCGCAAAACTCCACGTACGGAAAGGCGGGAGTTGGAGAGGCTACCTGAGACGGGTATCTTCAACACCCATCAGAATTTCGACGAGTTTGAAGGATTCGTTGGTAGTGGGAGTGGGGTACCGTTTGTCACAAATGTGTTTGGGCCGTTCGTAGGTAGCCAGGCCCGCGAATTACCAGCGCAATCCGAACAGGAGGATGAAGGAGTAGCCGATTTCGATGCTGCGGCATATACCACCAAACGCGGCGCGGGGAAGAATGGTAGCTCTCATTCTCGAAAGCAATCACGCACTTCGGCGTCATTGTCAGCAGAAGAGGATCGACGTCGAACACCAGCTCCTAGTACGCCTGTGCAACCTACCAACGTCGAAAGTCAAACAACACCCGTCCCCAAGGCCCCGAAGACCAAACGACGGAAATCGGACACGGCATCGAGCGCTACTAAATCCGGAAGCTCGAATCGCTCAAAATCGTCTCACGGTAGCACACCGTCGACGTCGTTGCAATCACCCAGCATACCACCTTCACCTTCGGTTCAAGTTAACGCACAGCCTGAGGCAGACTTCGAAGGTTAGTGATGCTTTTTCCGCCTGTCATTCATATTCTAACAGTGTTCCTGATAGGCATCCCAGGTGGACGCTTCACTGCACGTGACTTACTACCTCCCAGCGCAACGAAGTCTTCCTTCCCTTCGACAGGATTAGGTGGACCGCGACGTCCTAACTCGGGGTTAGGCGCAAGTGCTGGAGTGGCTCTCGCGAACCGAGGCGACGCATAACCCGCCAAAAGTGGTCAACCAGCCCGCATTTAAATGATAATGACTGCTGCCAACACACCTCCACCTATGTCTTTGATGACCCAGTCTCGATTCATATGTTGGTTCAGCTACTGTTGAACCATCATCTCCTTCTATTGTGGATGCCATTCCAGCATTAACTATGATACCCGACGTTCCACCCGTACTTTCACTTGGCCATGTCCGTACCTTGTCTGACATAATTCGAGACCCTTCACGAACCACTGCACAGGAAACAGCTGCAATAAAATAGTATAACAAGGCCCTGGTCATCACAACCACGATGTTCCATTCCGCTTTAGTTGAGCGCCATACTACGCTAGCATCCTATTAATCAATTGCTTCACTCCTGGCATCCAGACGGTAATGTCATCGCCGCCACGTGCACCCCTTGTGAGCATGTCTAAATGGATCTGTAATGCGACTTGGGGGTTTCGCTCTTGGAATGCTGTGTAGATAGTTGATTAGTGCGACTCGCAAGCGGTTTCGGACTGCACACCTTGATATAAGCCAAAGAGTTGCTCCACCACTGGCATGGAAAGTGTCGCGCAGTTGAGGGAATCGAACAGAATGGTAAGTCGGCGTTCGGTATCCTCAGCTAGCCGTTTCGCCTGGAATGGAGCTAGGATCGGCACCTTCAGTGACTAGAAATAGAGGACGCACCCCAGTGGCTTTCAATTTGTTCAACTCATCAGTGAATAGCTGATAAATGGGCTTCACGGAATCGGGAATATGGGAACGATCTCCGGGAGCTGTTCCACAGTCAGCATATCCTCAACGAATTTCGAAGCAATGACTCACGATATTTCGGTCCTGCTGGTTTCGGTGGAGGAGTTGGTTGAGCAGGAGGGGCCGCATGGACAGGCGTAGGAGACATTGAGGCCGCTTCTGGTAGAGGGGCGTAAGGACTACCACCAGGAGCTGCAGGTGGAGGTGCTGCTCTGACGGTTGGTGCTCCGGCCGCCCTTGGAGGCGGCGGGGCGCGATGGGCCGGGGGGGGTGGAGTCGAGAGTCCCATCCCGCCGGATGGCGGAGGTGCGTAGGGCCCTGATTGGGCAATTGCCTGCGGTGGGGCATATGGGCTTGTTGCCGCATTCAAGGGGGGAGGAGCGTACGGGCTTGCTGCTGCAGGTGGAGGAGGCAGCCCTCCTCCTGACGGTCCCACAGAGCCTGGACGAAGGGCGTAGGCACCAGTAGCCGGTGGTGGCGCAGCCGAAGGAGGACGGGCCCCGTGCTGGCTCTGCGGTGGTCCGGCAGAACCAGGACGAGGACCGTATCCGACGTTTGGAGGCTGGTGTGGAAGAGCGGCAGGCGGTGGGGGATGCGAGCCTGCCTTTGGTGGAGGTGGGATACCAGCCGGTGGTGGAGAGGAGCCCATTCCACGACCGGCTGGTGGGAGAGTACCAGCTCTAGGAGGGTGCGGACCCGCCGCCGATCCTGCTCTTGGAGGTGGAGGGACACCGCTAGGCGTGTGCTGTGCCTGCTGCATGTACGAAGGAACACCAGGAGCAGGCGGTGCATTCGGGTATGGGCTCGAGATAGCCGATCGTGTCGCTGGGGCTACGGGCTTCCTATCCACGACGATGGGTGCATCATTCCAACCAGAAATGTCTTTTCGTTGTGCTGCTGGAAGCGGAACACTCGTATTGGAAGGGGTCGGTCCGCTACTGGTTGGTGGAGTGTATCCTGTATTGAAGAAGCCAGCAGGAGGAGGTACCATAGGTGCTGGAGGTATGTTGGGGCCAAGAGTGCGACCATACGGAGATTGGTATGGCGAATAGCCGCCGCCGGTCCCACCACCATAGCCATTCGTGTAAGGTGCTGACGTAGGCGCACCTGCTAAGGGAGCATACGGCGTAGGACCTGTGTGAGGGTTGAATGGAGGTACGCCATAACCATATGAAGGAGCTGGCGGCAATCTCGATGTATTTTTACTAGGGATTGCAGGGGCTGCGATTGAGGTAGCAGCAATAGGCCGTTGTGCTGGCGCTTCCTGACCAGCTGCAACAAGCAGCCTCTCCCTCCCGATGTCGAATACATCTTGCTTGTCATCTGTTCCCTTGTAGTCCTTCGGGGTCAAAGCGAGGTACTGCACAGCCAGGTCCACCAGCCCCTGTGTCGCCAATAAATCCGCGTACTCGAAGTATCGGTCATAAAGAGAAGCAAGCTTATATGTCCTCGCTCCAGTCTTCGCCACGACCTCTGAGGTGGTAGGTTGCTCCATCTCGGTATCGACGTACTTGACGGCCGCCCGGAAAATGGTGACCTTTTCGATGAAATTTTGAAGGGCTTCGGCATGCACTGTGTATCGAGAGGCACCTTTCGCGTCGGTACCCGCGGCTTCCTCTTCTTCCACCATCTCCTCCACCCAGATATTGACGACTTTCTCGAGCCTGCCGGCAGCGAGATAACACAGTGTAGCATGCTTCCTCAGGTTCCTAGCTTTACTTTCCGCATCGTCCACACCACTGGTCTTGACCAAGTTGCCCTGGAACTCCAACCGCAATCCCAGCTGCTCGACCAACGCCGCAAACTCGTCGGGTGAAGCATATGTGCACAAGATAACAAATATTACCTGCCATTCTTTGAGGTTGGCATTCTGGACGATATCGGCGAGGTCATTGCCAACGATCGATTGGAAGAGACGAAGGTAAGGGAGTGAGATAGTGCGACGTTCAAAATAAGCGGCCTGAGTCTTCTTCAATAGCTCTGGCCCACCTCTGGCCGCGAGCAAGATAGCATCGCTGAATCGTTCCGCAGACAGGCAGAGTGTAACAGCAGAATCGAAATCTCCCAAGACCAATGCTTTGGTAATGAGGTGATCGATGTTGGATTCTCCATCAGGATAGATCTTGAAAGTGTGGCTCCTGAACACTTCAGAAGGTGCGACCGACGAGAACGGTGAGCCCTGCGTCGCAGCCACGGAGGATTCAGCAACAGGATCAATGTGTGGAACACGGAGGTGGTCGGGGATGGCGCTAGGAATAGGCCCGAGAGAGCTAAAGAAATCGGCAGAGGGATCTCCAGCAGCAGGAGTTCCAGTAACATCATCCCCAAAGAGCGAGCTGCTTTCGGTAGTCGCCACCTCGGACGTCGTGGTCGCTTCCAGCGCATTGAACGCGACAGAAGATGACTTGTAAGAACCAGAAGCACCAGTCTCTTCAGTGGGTGGGAGCGGTGATGGTACAAGCACTTGTGCGCGAGACTGCGCTTGAAGTGTTTTGACAGCTTCCTCAACCTGTTGAACGATCTGATCCTTGGAGAAGCCTAGAAGGGCGATGAGCCCGTCTTTTGAAGACGTGTCGAACAAGCTTGCGAGTGCCGACCAGGTGGCAGCGGTATCCTTGTCGGCACCACGAGACTCGCTGTTCGCCTTAGCGAGGGAAGCGAGAGCGAATGCATCACCAGAAGCGTTTTCGAGCTTTTTGGCCTGCGAAACGATGTTGTTCTCGGTGACCACCTTGTGAATATGGACTGAACTGCTCTGGTTCTGGCCTGATGCACCCAGAAGATTGCTGACTGTGATAAGGGTTCCACCGTAGCCAAAGGTGGCGGATACGGGGCGGTGTAACCATTTGGGGGGGTGCTTCAAGCACAGAGAGCTTTCGAAGTTCTGGTGATAGCTGGGGTTGAAAATATCATCGGAGGAACTAGCTATCTGCGGCTCCGGGGCTACCCCTTGCGTCGATTGAAGAGAGTGAATTCCGATGCTACCGTCAAACGAAGCGACTGCCAACAAATCGGGATTACGCGGGCACCACTCCACTTGGAAGGCCCAATTCGACGCAGCAGGTACCTTTTCGCATATTAGAAGGGAAATGGGCCTCTAATCATATAAACACACCTCGCCGAGGATCTCTGCTGTGTCAGGGTTCCAGGCCAAGGTTCGTTGGTCCTTACCACAAGAAAGCAGGAGATTTGCGTCCTGTTTGCACCACGATAACGAAAGGATACCTTTGTCGTGACCATTGAGGATCTGAACAGTCAAAAGTCAACCCCGCATCAATACTACGTAGGACGTTACACACGTTTTCGGGAGCACGAGCATTTCGCAAATCCCAAAGCATGATAACAGGCGAAGCATCGTCCTCTGACGCTGTGACCAGACGAGTGCTCTGAGGAAGACGAATGTGAGCGACAACTCAAGGAATTGGATGGAGTCGACAACGTACATTGTCAGGATGCCAGGCAACGGCGCTTTGTCCCCTTCGACTGGTTTGCATAGGTCCACTGGTGCCGGAATAGGTGAGCGCGACAACTTCTCGTTTGCCTCGTAAATCCCAGACGACGGTATAGCCAGTGCTACTGGCCGATGCAAGGATTTGCTGTGCAACGCTATTCCATGAAAGAGAGGTAATCTCATCCAAACGAGTGCTGCGGCCGCCTGGGGTGTAAGGGGTCGAGGGATCCTTCAAGTCCCAGATCCAAATCTGAGGATAACGCAAGAATGAGGTCATTAGGAACTCGAAAGAGTGCCTTGAAAGCTATAGAGAAGGTGCCTTCAAGCCTACACTGACCTGACCATTAGTCGCGCCAGAAGCAAGCAGATTTTTTGCAACAGGGTTGAAATCAAGACCGCGAACAGGTCCATCGTGGCTTTTGTTCTTCATAATAAGAGAGTCTGAAGGGCTAGAGGAGTGTCAAGACATATGTGTGCCACGAAATGCTCGTTGCTTACTCGTCATTGGCGAGAATCTTAGTGGGATCCCAGAGAGCGACCTCGCCGCTCTCCATGCCAGCTGCTAGTAGGCCATGAGGGTGAGGAGCTTCGGCGCCACCCCAGGCGAGTCGATTGAACCTTCTCGTCGTCATCGGCCACAGTCAACGAGGGAGTAGCGACGAGACGGCACACCTGGCATCGACAGAGACCGAGGCTGAGGGCGAAGTGTGACCGTCGCTGCCAAGGTCGTACTCTGCGCGATCGAGAAAGTTTGGGGTCCATATTTCGAGGCGCGACTCGTCTGAGAAGGAGGCATCGAGAGCGCCGGCGACGGTACCGGTAGCGAGCTGTGGGAGATGCGCAGCAGGCGACCAGGCGAACGTCGATGTCCTATGGACTTCCTTGAGCTTCATCCTTAATGCCACGTCTGGTTCCAAAGTTCGTATTCCTTTGTTTTCAGCCTCACTTCCGAGCCCAAAAGCTATCGTGTAGATCATTCTCCGTGCAAGTGTCGAACATACTATAGTTACCTTAGCGTCGGTTGTCGTAGATCATAGGCATACTGAACCGCATCCACCAGCTCCGATCGACCTGCGACGTTTCGTGGCGTTTGGAGATGTCAAGGTTCGATCCTGCAACACACTAAGTGATTTCATAGTAATTCCTATCAACGAGGTAGAGCGTCGTCGGCAATGCGCGGGTTGGTCGACTGCGAGGAAAGTCTCTGTCGTCAAACGCATGCAACGGCTCAAAAGTCACAGTCTACTTGACACAGCACGACGTTTCCTGCTCATTCGTCCAGCTTTCAGGGTACAAGCCTTCCAGTAACTCCACAAATTATTGATTGAGAGGACTTTGGAATCACAGTATGCCAGGGCTTTTAGCTACGCTTGCTCGCTTAACTCCCCAGGCAGTACCCTTCCACCTACCCATCTTGAAAGACCGTTGCCCTTTAACTAGCTTTAATGGATCCCTATTCTGCTTTTTATTGTGTCTTCGACTGGCCACCTACGTGGCCTACGGAAGCTTGATATTGTTCGCCTTCAGTGATAGTTGATCGTCGGGGGAGTCTTATCTTTGAAGGCATTTGGTGCATTCAGGTCGATCGCCTTGACCGTGCGGATTCTGGATCAAATCTACAAGCCCGGCTGTCAGATCCTCCAGTTCTGTTTGCACCGAGCAAGTCCTTACTCATCTTTCCGGGTGCTAAGACCGTCCATTCCTTCTGTGGCAAGCGATACGAGCTTCAGCCACAGCAAGCTCCAGCGCCCTTTCGCGTACCTTAACAAGTGCTGCGATGTCAACCTCACAACGCCACTTCTGGGTCGTACTCGGCTTCCATCCTCCTTCCAGCTCTTGCAGCGAACGCCTGTGCAACGCCCACTCTATCGGGCTGGTGCTCCTACGAGTGAGGAGAAGGTACTCACAATGCCTGGTCAAAGCTTGTCATCGTTCGTTCGTCCTATTATCGCTTGGTTGACAAATCCTTCTCTAGAAAGCGGAGAGTACGAGCACCCTTTCAATTATCCCAAGTTCTGCAGGCTGAGCAACCTTGGGCTCTGACGTAGCCTCGACCAATCCCCAAGACACCTGCCTAGTATGTGTCGACCGTAGCACGGGCTGCGCGCAGCTTTTTGAGAGTAGCGTTGAGAGTACCATCCGTTTACCTGAAACTACCTTGGTATTTTAGGGTCATGTGTACTCCAGTATTGTCGATCCTGATAATTCTCCAGGTAGCCTCTATGCACGCGCTTGTCAAGTTTGGGACGGAACAGTCCAGGCTCTGGCACTCGATTTCGCCTTTCATACGCACCCTTGAACGAGGTGACGCATCTCGATCATCCGATGTCGACACCCCCGCTCAGTCTACATGATGCAAGCTCCCTTTAGCCCCATTCCACACGGCAACAAGCGTGCACAAGCTACCGCTGTAATCAACGACCTCACGTAAGCCCCTAAACGGGATCAACAGCACGGCTTGTTTGGTGTGAGGAGCGTCGTGGAGAAAATCAGGAACGGTGTATCTGACGTGGTTGATGACGGAGTACAAGACGTGCTGGTCCAATTGTGGGCGCTGATTCCTGTCACGAACCTTGTTGAGGCAATCGGTGGTGACACATCTTCCGAGTGAGCACGAGTCGATGAAGGCCTCATTTGGCACTAACATTCTTCAGCAATGACCCTGAGAAACACTCCGCCTCATTGACATCAACCAACAATTCCCTGTTTTCACAGAGTGGGTCAGCTGTCCGTCTGCTCGATGGGCTCCTCAGTGTCAAGACAACCCGTACAAGGTCAGGTTAACCTCGTGTTGGTTTCATTCTCATCGGCTGTATTGTGCCCCCGCAGTTTGGCGACCATACCTATACAGCCTTTCTGAGAGCGCCAGTTCCACATTCAGCATCGCTGCTATTACCGAGGGTACCTTTACAGTTCCTGACATGTCCTATTTGAAGCAAGGATTACTCAATGTCGGCTTCCCCGGGTAAGGTACACCGCCAACCACTATAAGGCAGTTCTTGACGGCGCCTTTCTGTCAGAGTTATCACCGCTGGCTCTTCGCTGAGTTTGAGTGCTCTTGTTCAAGTCTCCCTGGAAGTTGCCGTCGACGTCACCGTTGCTGCCGCAAATCGAGTTTGTATTAACAAGGGCAAGGGTTCTGTCGATAGCGAAACCTAAGAAGCACCATGGAATCAAAGTTGGAGGCTCAGTCGATATCTTTTGTCGAGTGGAACCTCTCATCGTCCCGCGTATGGACATTGAGTTCGAGATCCTCAATGGAGCAGCAAAGATAATCATGTTCGACAATATCGACCATGAGGAGGTCGACTGAATATGAGCCTCAAGGCAATGTGACGTTACCACCTGCGGAAGGTTCCTCGGGTGATCTCCTCCGATCTTGCCCTGAGCGTGTCTTCTCATGGTAGATATAATGACATTGACTTGGGTGTCAGCATTAACATTGGTGCTGAGGCCGATTTGGGCGAGTTTCGTGAATCACAATGGCAGCAGCCCGTTCACGTGCATCCCGTGTCCTAGATCCTAGCTTCAAGGCTGTGATCTGCATCCTATTCCTCTTTACTTTAAATACTCCCTAGTCTCCAGTTCACGGACCGATAGTTAATCAGCTCGAAGGTCGACTTGTCTGACAGAAATAATCCACTGGGCTCGCTGTCCGTGTGATATGGAGAACGGCTGGACCCACACTGAGACGGACGGTGTGCTTGTCAGGAGCTGGCTCCAGTCGAGCTCCAACCATCGTGACATTTTTGGATTGGTCTGTCCGGTCTCCGCGGAGCTTGAAACCGACCACGAGATTACGTGATCGACTTTCGCTGCTCCACCACCGGTGCCCGCACCACCCGCACCACCCACACCATCCTCCATCCCATCCCTTAATTGTATTTGATTCTTGTGTCCATACTAAGCGTGTGGGCCGGCTCCGGTTGTACCGTTGTATTGAATGGATTAATTTAATTTGAGGGTGCTATTACCAAGATGAACGAAGACTGCGCAGGCAGTTGCATTGCGCACAGGGGCGCTGGGTCGCGGATGTGGAGACGGGATGGAAACAGGGTTCTCATGATACCTCGACAATGAAGCCACGTATTCTCGAAGAGTCGTATGTCCTAGCCTTAATGGAAGGAAGTGCGTCCGCGATGACTTTGAAGTACGCGACCTTTTTTACAAGCTGTTACAATCAGCTAGATACCCTACTTTATTGAAGACTATACACTTACTGGAATCCCGTTCCGGCCGGAAGGGCTTGGTAATGCAATGATGAGAGTTTCCGTTATTCCGTCAGTCGTGTCTTGCAGACCTGTCAGCGGATGTCTCGGTAATAAGCGTCCACGAACCCGGATACACGATCTTCCACCTTGCAAACCCTTGGCCACGCCTCGCTGACTTCTTGCCCTCGATCGGGACTTCCTTAGTCCAATCGGTGGGTGCGGGCAACAGGTGGACCCCGTGTAAGGCCATCCCTCTTCCATCAATTGTGTCAGACAGTCTGCGTAGTACACAGTCCCAAATACCGAAGGACACCAAAGCAAGAATTCGTGGACGATGACGTGCGACCCTGTTGAAAACTGCTCAATGAATAAGGGCATATGTAATATAGATTAATGTAGTTTCCTCTCCAGGAGTGCTTGAACGCTCTTGAGCTTCTCCCGCAACGTGAGATTTGCCTCCCCAGATGTCGGTCTCTGGACAAGGTCCGTGAGCCCGAAATTATGAGAAGACGGCATGTCAATTCCATCCTGGGGACGTAAACGCTCCGATGTAAGACCTAATTGGCCGTCAGAAAGCCCAGAGTCACATCATTACGAGGGGCGATAACGAGCCGACCAGACTCATGGAGGCACCGCCAAAACATATTATTAGGATGCCCAAAATGCAATCCTAGCTCGGATGATTTGACCCCCGGACTGCCATTGAGGTTAGAGGTGCGGCCAAGAGCGGCGGAGATGACACAACTTGATGCCACAAAACAATACTACGAGAGGGTCACTGGTTGCCTGGCTAATCAAAGGGGATGTATACCATCTAGATCAGGCTTCAATCGATGCTGCAGCGGCTTGAGGTGGGCAAACAGCGAAGGGTCCTTTGAATTCGATTTGTCTTGCGTGACTTTCCTTCGTTTGACAGGCGTCGTTGTGGGGGTAGAGAGGCCTGGGCAAGAGGTTCGTTTCTGAGGGTGGCTGCTGCAAGTGCAAGGCGTAGGGCATTGCGGTGAGACCGCGACAAGAGGTGTGGTCGCACCGGGGTCGGGGGCCGTTCCGACCGTCTTGTGAGGTGTTGGCTCATATTTGAACGCAGAGACGAGCCCTCTGAAGCCCCCAAGGCCAGCTCTGCTGGGTTGAGGTAAATCCATGGAAATGACAGGGTGAAAGTGCAGTCGCGGTCTTGCGGTTCCGAATCTTGGACACGAACGCGACGGCAGTGACGATATGAGCGCGCCTGAAGCTGCCACAGCGGCGCGTCCAGACGAGAGTTCAAACAGTCAAAATGGGGAGCCTGTAGAGCAGACCGTCTCGCCCTCCGCGCCGATTACCGAAACAGAAGTGGGCGAGTATCGCGAACAAGACCGTGTCTTGCCGGTGAGTCGTCTGCTCTCCGCTCTCACCGCTCGTCGAGCCCCATTCTGACATTTGGCGCTGTACTACTATCTACCATGTATTCCCTCGCTTAGATGTGAGTTCACGCCCGTGTCATTTTAATGTACCAGTCGACTTGACTGTGAGGCGGCTACAGTGCAAACATTGCGAGAATAATGAAGAATGCGGTCCCCGGCACATCCAAAATCTCCAAAGAGGCGAAGGATGCTGTCCAGGAGTGCGTGTCAGAATTCATTAGCTTCATAACGTCCGAAGCGGCAGAGAAGTGCCATGAGGAGAAGCGAAAGACGATCGGTGGTGAAGATGTGCTATATGCGATGATGATGCTGGGCTTCGAACAATATGTGGAGCCTCTGAAGATCTATCTGTCGAAAATGAGGCAGGTGAGACCGCTCGTCGTCTTCTTCTACCCACACCGCTGTCTTTGGCGTCTGGCGCCGTTTCTCCGATTCCACGGCGTACTGACAGTGCCCGGAATAGCCCACCGGAAGTAACCCGCCTGGGCTGGGTGATGCCCCTATGCCTGTTGATGACGAAGCAGAGACGCCTGTGAGCTGAACGCGCTTTGTGTTGTACAACTACATCACACTATTCCTGCCTATCGAGTTGCCGGTCAGCGGTGCACGTATCGCGCGGGCGAGAGTTTGCCTCAATTACCCAACCAACCGCTTGCCGTTGCCGTTGCCGTTTAATGAGAGGCAAACTACGCTTGGCTGGTTCATTAGACAGGTAGCACCTGAGTAATCTGACAGTTGCAGCAGTTCATCTCGATTCATCTTAGATGCAGCTATTACCTCGGGAAGAAGGGGTTTAGGCAGCACCAGCCCTCTAGAACCCAGGGGTTCACCCAGGGATTGGGCGGTCTCGGTGACTATGGACTCCGATGGGACCGTTCGGGGGCGGACCCCGTTGATGGGTAATGTCTAGATTTTAATAGAGGCACTGGCGTTGCGGCATATTGACCCATCTGATGATGAAAACCGGATATGTCAAGTTGTCTGTCTCTCAACCACTTGGTGACAGCCTGTGGCACTGAGTGGCACTGAGTGGCAATGGGTGAGATGGAAGTGAATCGCGGGGAGACGGCGTTTGGCAATATGAGGTTGCGCAGTTGGCTGGGAAGCCCGGACAAGGCGCCTAGTCATTCAAAGAAGTTGCCTTGAGGCTGCGACGGCAGAGGAGTCAGAATAGGCGGGGCACCGGACAACAACCGACAAGGAGCGCGAGGACTGGACCTGACGTTTCTTGACGTCGGTCGCATAAAACGGCATGCAGGATACGATTCCCCTCTTGCCCGCCCGCCCCCGTCGACCCGTTGCCCTAAGCCCTCGCGCGCGGTGCCAACAGCCTACAAAGCACCCTTCATAATTGCCTAATTCCTCGTTCGCTTGCTTGCTTGCTTCTGTGGAGGGCGTGTTCTGATCCTTCGCACGCGTGACCCCCTCACCCACCTCACCCTCTCCCATCTCAGCAAGGCAGCAAGGCGTTGCTGAGTTGCGTAGTGGTAGCCTGTCAACGGATCCGGACCCTTATAACCCATAACCTATCCCTTAACTATGCCCCTCTTTCGTCGTAAGAACTCTTCCGTTCCTCCCCCGGCTTCCCAACCCCAAACACAGCAGCAGTGGGTCGCCTACGTGTATGCTCCTCAACCAGTCCCTATGCCCTCCATGTATGCCCCTGGTCCAACCTATGTTCAGCATCCCACCTTCCACCACGCCCTGCCCGCTGCCCGGTATAGCCATTTGGGAATGCAGTATCGTACCATGCCTGTACAGTATATTTACCCAAAGTCCTCTGCCTATCCCAACACCAACCCCCAGACCGACTACGCTCGCAAGCCTTACCGCTCCCAGTCGGGCGCCCGTCCGATCCACGCCGGGGATTACTACACCGACGACGAATACGCCGTCGAAATAAGGACACAACCTGCCAAGCAGGGTGTCTTCAGCACCTTGGTCAACTTCGCACGTGGTCGCAGCAAGAGTCGCGGTCGCAACGAGGTCAATCCACCTGCCCGCCCCCGTTCTCGTGGCAGTCTCACCGACGATGGTCATGCCCGCGAACGCGGTCGGACCACCGACCCCCGGTACGTGGACGGCCGTCCCAAACGTCCCCTCTCGAGAGGCGAGCTGAAGAGAGCCAAACACGACAGCCAGAGGAGCTTCGAGCAGTCGATGATGGTCAAGCTTGAGGAAAGCTTGAGGGACGGTCAGGGCGACCCTTACAGGGGCCCTACAAGCGGGCACCGACCATCCGCCAAGGAGGCTCTCAAGCAAAAGTACGAAGAAGAAGACCGTTTACAACGACAGCGAGAGGAGCACCAACCATCCCAGCCCGTCCCGATTCCCAACATGCGACCCTCTCCTCGTAGTCGTAACCCTGCAGCGAGTCCAGACGGTCTCGCCGAGTCTCCTACCCTCATCGAACATACCAAATTGAACGCTCGCCAGTTCCACCGCCAGAGTACTGACTCTGGCTATCACACCGACGCGCCAACAAAGTCCAGTCGACGATCATCTATGCCCCTTCAAATGCATCGCCTCGACCTGGCCTCCCCGATCGAAAAGGCTTCAGCCGCACTGAAGATCCCCGAGGGTTTCTTCAACATGCGCGGTGATCAACTCATGAACTCAAAGGGCGACGTGCTCCGCCGTCCGCCCCATCTGGAATTCCCGCCGGAATTCGCCAACTACCCACCTCCCGGTACGGGTTGGATGGACCACAGGGGGCAGGTAAGCTACTTAGTCGTCCTCCCCATCGATCGTAACTCACCCACCTGACCCGATAGATTGTCGGCCCGGACCTTAGGTGGATCAGGAAGGTGGGCTGAAGGCGAATGCTATTGCTCTCTCAGCAAAACCGCCGGACCCTCGCAGATACTCAGAGTATGGAGACGTATCGTTCGAAAAGCCGTTATCCAGTCTCGTCCTTTCGTTTTTCTCTTTAGCAATCCAACTCAGATAACTCACTCGTCGTGATGCGAAAACACGAAAATCCAAAGCATTCAGCTGTTTATCGGGTTGTTAGCACGTCTAACTTGTATTATCTTATTACTCGGTAATGGTTGTTAGCCCTTTTTGTCTTTGACATGTTGGTTTGGTTTCTCGAGATGTACACAAAAGCGCGAATTGACCGAGACTTGTAGCCGTGACGAATAGACGTTATTTTATGGTTGAATGAGATGCTCAATGCCAGTATGTTACATCGCCGAACCGGAGAACAATGTGAGCGGTTAGAATGGGAACATGAGGCACAGGAAGCGCAGCGGCCCACAGGCTATTCGCCACTCGCTTCATCGGTGTCTAAAAGGCTAGTGTGCTATGAGTAATGTCGTCAAAGGGAGCAGAACAGCTCTGACGTACCTGTACTGCTTCATAAGCGAGCACTCGCCCCCATTCTCGAGATCGATGTTGTATGAATAGAAGTACCCCTCAGATGAAATCACCATCACCTGAGGCATGGTACCACTAAGTGCTACTATGCATCGGGCACCGGAGGTCTGCAGTTTCAGCCAAGCGAAGTCTCGAGCGGGCTCCCACATCTCAGTCAAGGTGTTTGGTAGGTAACCCCCTACTGAGCTAGTCACATTCCGTGTCAGATGGGCGGTTGTTCTGCGTAAAGTTTGCCTGGCGGTGGCGAGGGCGGCAATTAAATCCTGGAATAACCAATCCACAGAAATCCGACTCACCCGACACCGTCCTTCTTCTTATTGTCGATGTAAGCCTCGAAGCCTCCCTCTGGACCCTGTCCATCTCCACCTCTGCTATCCACCGACCCACTGGGACTGACCGACCCTGTTGTGCTGGGCTGCCGGCCTTTCTTGGTGCTTCCGAGCTTGAATATGTGGACAGTATCATGAGCAGATGAGACAGCCAACAGGGTAGACATTGCATTGAAAGTGATTGAATATATGTGTGCCTCCCGCGTTCCCCGCCGCAATTGGTATAATTTCTCTGCCCCGGGGATACTCCAAACTCGGATGACAGTTCCTTTGTCGGAAGCGGTCGCAAGCATGGTCCCAGTAGAATTGATTGACAAAAGGGAGATCGGTGACTTGTGGGCTTGAATGACATTGGCGACGGTCTTCGTTCGGGTAGAGAATATGAGAACATCGCCTGACTGAGATTGAGGCGCTGAGGAGGGGGGTGAATTGGTGGTTAATGGGGCTGACGGCGATGGTAAGGGCGAGGGGTATGCCAAATATGAATTGTCCGAAGACGGAGACAACGCGCAAATTGCTAACAGCGCCTGTCAGTATTCTGGACCAGCGCAAAATCCACAAACCGGCTAACCTTCTGGATTAGGCGTGGTCTCAATGACGTGGAGAAGTTTCATATTCGAGATGTCGTAGATATAAATCTCAGTCTCAAGCACAACAACCAATGTCTTCCTATTCATCTTGACAGCGAGTATCGAGTTCGGGAATAATAACTCGCAGATGGTTGAGCCACGCTGTTGAGGCGTAAGCACAACGATAGCACGAGAGCACTCTGACTCGGTTTGACTCGCCCACCTTGGTGTTGACAATTTGCAGCTTCCTTGGGCTAGACTGAGGTTGGTCTGCAGCGCCTACCAAGGCCAAGAGTGATGTACAGAAGAGCATTTCCACAATGCTCCGTGCACCATCGTCTGTCGCTGTATGAACCCATTCCTGGTCTTCCTGTGATAGTAGAACTCACTCATAGTATACACACGACCAAAAGGATCACAGTTTGTAATGCTATAACCCTTGCGCGTGCCGACAGATACACAACTGCGCTTGATCGGAGGAATGAGCTCTTGCGAGTCGTATTGCTGGGATATTGTGCTCTCACGAGAAATCCTGATTAAAGTTGGCAAATAACATGTTCGAATTCCTTTGCGGTAGCATTCTCCTTCTTGCTCGTGAGGGGCCAAGTGTCCAGCCTTGTTACCACCTGGCACAACCCAGCACGCCAAAAAACGCCACAAGCGATCAGTTCGTCTGCATCTTAGTTGCCCCAACAACTCCTTTACGAGAACCAGTCTGACAGTTGCTCTCCGCGTCGTTCCATACCCAAAGCTCCGCCAATGATGGTCGTCCAGCATCACGAAGATATTTATGTATATGCTTACTCACATCAAGACTATATCGTGGAATACCCTGATTGCCACATGACTTTACCAACGTTGTTCCATGCAAATTGAGGCTCAGGTCGCGCCGTGATAATAAGGGGGCGATCCGCGAAGGAAATGTGCCAAATTTCTATCTCTACGAGCCAACGACCAACAAGCGGTGAACCTCCTCAAAAGTGGTTCTCACGACCAGAACAAACAAGGCCAGCGTATTGTTTAAAAACAAAATTTAATCAACACAGGCGACGGTGCCCAGGGGAAAGCCAAAGAGAGCAATGGCATGCTAGCGGTCGTCTTCCTGATGCGTTGATGCTTTCACAACGGTTACCTCGGCGAAGCCATGGTGTCTCATTCGCGGGGCATCCTTGTCGGGGACAGTAACGACTCTGGATGCTCGTGTATAAGTTCAGGACCTCAAAGATGATGAGTCGGCCCTTGAACATGCGAATGGCAAAAAACAATCGACCTCAACGGTAACAGAATTGATGTCGGGAATTGGAAACGAGAGCGCTCAGTGCTTGCTGCGGAATGCACAACCTGGAGACTGTCAGCACTGTAGTATAAATGGACCCGCTCGTCATGCATCCCCAAGTGTTCCTAGCGGATCCGAACAAACATTAGATTTGCTCGTACTGGGAAAACCGGCTGCACGAAATTTATCAGATAGACCTCAGGTTCAATTCACAGCAGCTAGGAGTCCCTCACTGGACAGGGCCCCCTGTGGCAGACCAGTACATTATCCTATGAGCTTGACGATCCCTGCTCCTTTGTTGCTTGTTGCCACTATCATCACCCGCCCCGTAATTTATTGTTTCGGTCAGACCTAACGGGTCTACTCTTTACTGAGAAAGGTGTCAGTAGAGGAGCCAGCACTACTTGGCCATTGAAATACGAGATCCCAATCCAGGAGAAAACTCGATGATACGCTGTATCATAATACAACTGGATCACGCCGACCCAGGTTGTCAAAGCGAGTCATTCTCATCATATCTCCTTTTTCGCCTCCTCTGGAATATGGTCATTGAGCGAGCAGGTGAAAATTTTCAAAGAGGTCTAGAGCGTCTGACGAGAAGGTAATCATGGCGCTGGTCGGTGCAATACCTTCTCGTTGATATTCGATCTATGTACTGACAAATTGGTTAGAGAAAATTCTGTGGAGGAAGCCACCACTGTTGAAATCGGCAGACGATAGGGAAACACTCGAAGGCCCAGATCCCGTGAGAGACTATCATGGGCGAGTGGCATGCCACTGGCTTAGCATGAGTATTATTCTGGCAATGTGCGGTTCGAATTTTTTTTGGGGTCACCGTGAAGCAGATAATCAATGTATATACAATTAACTGGAACATAATACTACCATTACGTCAACATCTGATACATCCGGAAACCCGGGCCGTGAGTTCAAGCATCCTTCGGTGACGATGCACCCGGAATGCTCATGGAACGTTCTCTCTTCGAAGCTATCTTCTTCGCCAATGGACCTAAAACGCCGCAGCGCCCATGTGTGCAAGCTCGTTTCAACTTGAGATGATCAGCTTCATAAGTTGCACGAGCAGCCATCTCCCTCTCACAGGCGACTTGAACCGGGATAGGAGGGGGTACATCACCGGCTGGAGCCCAGTTAGGGTGGTCCATTCGTTGGAAACAGAACGTAGACGAAGACTGCTCGAGGTTGTCGGGAGGAACGACCACAGGGATCACCTCCTCAAGTTGCTCGGTGTGCACATGGGGATCTTCTGTACTAATGGGTCTATCACGAGCGATGGCAGGAGGTGGTGGCAGGAGAACGACCTCGCGCGAAGTTCGATGACGCTCGAAGCACAACTGACTGCTCTGTTGGTGTGGCGAGCCAGGTTCTTCTCTGCCATTCTCTTCACTTGAAGGTTTGTCGAAGGTTGATGCAGTTATCCAGGAGGTCCGGTTAGGAGTGATAGTCGATCGACAAGTTGGGAGAATGAGCACACGTCGCGGGCTCTTCTCAACATCAACAACAGTGGACTGCACTGGCGGTGACGACCTTTGAACGAAGCACCGGAATATAGCGATTACCAGGAAGCAGCCAGTGATCGTGCTGAGAATGACCACAGCAGCGATAAGTGCGTGGTAACCTGGCGAGCAGATACATTAGTATGGCGTTGGGGGGAAGGGCGTAAAGGCGTACCGCTAGCGTCGACCTCAACAAGGTTCCGCTGAGTCGTTATTACTGAGGCACCGACCAAAGGTGGCAAGCCGCGGACATGATTTTGTGGCAAAAGCATGACACAAAGATGGGAGTATTGAAGTACTTTGAAGAGAGTAGATGTGTCAAACCGCTTTAGGCACGTGCCACGACAGGGGAAGGGGCGCACCGAGTTATGATAATAGCTAGAGGTTGAAGGACTGGGCGCAGTAGCGAGTGGAATTGTATTCGAGAGAAAAGGGTCGTGGGTCGTAATATAATTGCGTCAAGATGCGAAATGATCGTGAAAGTCGTGAAAGGTGTGGTGGAGGAGCGGTTCAACCTTGCAAGATAGGGGAAGCAATCGCCAACTCGTAGCACAGAAGAAGAAACCCGCAGATTAGGGGGAACTGTATATATAAGGACGAGGCAATTAAACTCGAAGACTATGCAGAGAGCCAGAGGCGGTCAGAAAACGAATGAGTAAGCAAACCAAAACAAGCCAGGTCAGCCCTATCCATTCCTAGGGGTCCTGTCCCACGTAAATGAGGTAAATGTGCTTCCGAGTTCCGGTTTTTGCGTACACAAGGCAACAGGGGTTCACCGATCCCGCAAGCTGAAGCTTTTGAGTAAGCCACCCTTCGAGCTAGTTTGACGACTTCCAGATGAAGACATGTGTCGCAGCCGGTCGAGCCCCTCGTTGTGAGAGCGGGCCCAGGTGTCGTCATCCTTGAGCGGTGGCTTTTCAACAACCGCCTCCTCGCTAGTCAGGTTGTCTTCGGTTGAGCCCATTTGCTTTCCCTTGTTACTCCAGACCCTTTCCATGCCCTTCTTGGAAGCGGCGTCACTGTCTGCACCCCGAAGAACGGAGATAGTCGTTACCGTGTGGGTGTAGGGTTGATAGTGGGTGTGTGGTTGATTGGAGCCGAGACCACCTCCAAGCCCGGGTAGTCGTTCATCCTCCGGTGCGTCTGGGGGTTTGAGAAAGAGAGTCGCAAGGTCGGAGTTAGCGTCGTGTGTGTGGCATGAGGATGGTCTGGGAGAAACAGTGGATGTAGCAGGCATGGCAGATCTCGCACGGTTCGGAGCTGAAAAGGATTGTCGAGGAGAAGTAGGTGCAGAGTTGGATGGCTGAGCTGGGCGACGAGCAGCTGGACTTGGTCTTGCACTACAACTGGCTGGTATGTCCACAAAAACGCCTGCCGAAGGAAGTACAGGCGATGACGCCAACACCCTGGAGGGTTGACCTAGATGCTCTATGGTCCGCTTGATGATTCCTTCCAAGGCATTGCCTCTTCCCGATACCGGTGTGTCTTCTCGTCTCCTACGTCGGAGAAGACCGTCCGACTCGGTGACAAATGATGGTTCAGGTTGAGTGGATTCGAGCTCTCTCCTCCATCCCTCCCATTCAGCATCGCTCATCATGCTCTCCGACTGACTCGCCACTTCTTCGTTCTCCCACAACTGCTGCAGCTCCCGAGGTAGCTCGTATACCCCTGTATCAGGCCTCGGCTTTGCGTTCCGCGCAGGCGATGTGAGGACCCCATATCGTCCAGAGGCGATAGACTTCTGGAGCATCCTCTCCCGCCACTCGGGGTACGGATGGAACCTGGTTTCTTGCTTCGTAGTCCTGCCAGTGGTGGCGTCCACGATGTCCGCGTGAGTGACCTCCTGTGCGCGCTTGCGTTTTGGGTTGAGTGGGTACCTGCCAACACAGCGATGTATGATCCTGGATAGACTCTCCAGTGCTAAATGAAGAACCGTCAGAATGTGTCCTTATGGAGAGCTGAGTGAGGAACACCGTGGGAGTGACGTACATCGTTCATCCGGCAATCGAAGGGCTAGCGTAGCAGTACCACTACCCTGTATTAGACTGGTCCCAACGCCTTGATTGAACGGGTCCGATGAGTTAGGCGGTAGCCGGGAAAACGAAGCAGATGTGCTGAAGGTCGAGGGCTTGATCATCTTCTTGAACTCCCTCTTGAACTTTGCTGCCGCCCCGGTTGGGTTAAGCGCTTCATTGACCGATGACAGGGGTACAGAGAACTGGATGTGGAGCTCGAGATGCGGTCGACTCTCCTTGGCTTCTTCTTCCGTGTCACACTTTTGCTTCGCTTCCACACGGATAACGTTGAGTGCATTTGAGTTTTTGAGTGCAGCGTAGGCCGCCGCAACAGAACCGGGTGGGAACTCGGGCTGGTTTTTGGGACCTACACGAAAAAAGTGTTAGTGATGAATAGTGTAAGGGAGGGGATATTGAGATACCAGAAACCTCAACCACTCTCCGTAAATCCCAACTCTGCTCGGGAGAGTCGTCGCCCCGATTTTTCCACACATTCAGGTGATGACCTTCGATGATAACCAGGCGCTCGACCCACCTTCCCATTGCGTTCTCTTCGATTTCGCGCTGCTGCCTCTTCTTCTCCTCTTGCTCTGCCCTCTGCAACAGCTTCCGCCGTCTCTTCTCGTTCTCCCTCGCACGCGCTTCGGGTGTGTTCTTCCATGAAAGGAGCGTCGATGCGGCCGCACTCCTGGGTCCCTCACACGCTTCGTCGACAGGATTGCTCATGAACTCGGCGACAAAGTCACGTTGCAGCTCCTGTTGCACCTTCACTTCGCGCTCCATTCTGACGCGCATCTTAACACCATCGACGGCCTGCAGCTCGTCCTTGTCGCGTGCATGGATTTCGGCGAGGTTCTCCCAGTACACATCGAGGCAAACACGCCGCGGGATTTGCAAGAACCGAGACCTTTCCTGCATTTCTAGGAGCTCAAACGGTCGCAAACGGTACTCTGCCAAGGTCATGCTATCGTCGAGCATATTGCCCTGTTTGTGGCGGGTCAATTCAGTCTAAGGTTGGTGACGAAAGAGGAAGGGCAGAGGGAATTCAAAGCGTTAAATACAAATACAATACTTACGTATAAGAAGCGTATGAGGCAGTATTTGCCTGCTACCTTGTGAACGCGTTCCTTAGCATCGGTTTCGAGTTGGTCCAGCAGCTCGTCGAGCACGTCCTCCTTGTTTAACTTGTCCTTGCTGAGGTCTGCAGTTACTGGAGGAGCAGCAGCAACAAAGCCGAGATAGGGAAAATGAAGGTCGGTGTTCAGATCGTTGACGGTGTCGGCGCTGGGGTCGAACTGTGTTTGATATACGGTGGGGGCAGTGTGTATAAAGGACGAGAGGGAGGGAAGGGAGGGATCGGCGCTGAAGCGTTCGCGGTCCACCAGTCGTG
>WNFL01425146.1_pt4 | contig 28929 bp, 31 predicted proteins | sample 5400361 | NCBI WGS metagenome assembly WNFL01 (sample SAMN13153351, study PRJNA577476) | soil metagenome | isolation source: 40 cm soil on Douglas fir-dominated hillslope | place: USA:California | collected 2013-09-17
GGCAACAGCTATAGAAAATCTCGATGAACCCATCGAAGAACTTTGGAAAAACGATAAATTAAATAGTATTCCTGGTATTGGTGAAAAACTTCAGTCGCATCTCAATGAATACTTCTCAAAAGGGAAAGTAAAACATTTTGACGCTTTGTTCAAACACGTTCCTGCCGGCATGTTTCCTTTGATGGAGATTCGTGGCATTGGGCCGATCACCGCTTACAAGATTGCCAAAAAATTTAAATTAAACAAACCCGACACCGCCATTGCTGACTTGAAAAAAATTGTCGATGAGGGAAAACTGACTGCCATTCCTAGTTTCAAAGAAAAAACCGCTTCTAGGATTGATAAGGCTTTGGATCTTCAAGCGTCTGGCAAAGGCCGGATCTTGCTATCTGAAGCTTTGGCAATCGCCGAGCATTTTTTAAACTACATCAAAAAGACGCCGTATGTACTAGATGCCGAGCCATTGGGGAGCCTTAGGCGCCGTCTACCTACCATTGGGGATATCGATTTGGCCATTAGCACCATCGATCCCAAGAAAGCCTTTGAGCATGTTCTTAAGTACCCTCAAATAAGATCAATAATTAGTACTGGTGAAAAAGTAAGCCGGGTAAGACTCACCAATGGCCTGGAAGTAGACGTCAAAGTTTCTGAGCCGGCAGATTGGGGCAGTTTGCTCCAGCACTACACTGGTTCCAAGCTCCATAATATTAAACTTCGAAATTTGGCTTTAGAAAAAGGTATGTCTCTTTCTGAATATGGCATTACCGTGGGCAAAAAAGTACTCCATTTTCGAACCGAGAAATTATTTTACAAACACCTAGATCTCCAATTCATCCCTCCAGAAATGCGCGAAGACGGCGGAGAGATTGAGCTGGCCAAAGCAAACAAACTACCTCGGCCAGTAGATATTGGTGACATAAAAGGGGATCTACATATTCACAGTAACTATCAATATCCCAGTTCGCATGATGTCGGAGTTGGTTCGCTAGCCGACATTCTGGATAATGCCTACGAAAATAACTACGAATATATTGGCCTGGCCGATCACAATCCCAAGTTCACTGACTTAAGCGAAAAAGAAAAAGAAAAAATAATTATTGACAGGAAAAACTTTTTAGAAAAAGAATTTCGTGCCTATGAAAAGAGTGTGAAACATCGAGGAATTAAATTACTCATTGGCATGGAAGTAGATATTAAAGTCGATGGCAGCCTAGCTTTGAGCGATAATTTAATGGACTTGCTCGACTACGCCATCGTTTCCATCCACTCTAGTTTTGAAATGACCACTGAAGCAAACACCCACCGTATCCTAAAGGGCCTATCCCATCCTAAGGCTCTGATCCTTGGTCACCCCACTGGCCAGCTAATAAATCACCGCGATCCAATTACCGCCAACTGGGACGAGGTTTTTGCTTTTTGTGCCCAAAACAAAAAATTAGTTGAAATCAATGCTTCTCCGGACAGACTCGATTTGCCGGATGATTTAATTAAAAAAGCAATCAGTATGGGAGTGAAATTAATTATTGATACTGATAGCCATGCCTCTTCTCAAATGAAGTTAATGAAATATGGAGTTTGGCAAGCTAGAAGGGGATTCGCTACCAAAAAAGATATCGCCAATACCCTTTCTCAAAAGGACTTGCTCTCGGTGCTAAAATGACATTGTTACCAACAATGTCATCCTGAACTTGATTCAGGATCTATAAAAATAACATGAACGGACTTTATATTCTTGGCGCGGTTGTTTTAGTAATCGTTTTTTACGTTATCTCCCTTTACAACTGGCTCCAAACGGCCAAAACTAGAATTGTCGCTTCAATTCAAGATATCGGTAATCAGCTTAAACGCCAAGCCAGTTTGATTCCTAATTTGGAAGCCGCCGCCAAAGGGTACCTTAAACACGAAAAAGGTATTTTTGACGCTTTAGTCTCAGCCAGAAAAGCTGTCGAAAGCGCATCTAAAGGAAAAGATTTAGCCAAGATAGAAACCGCTTCTGATGCTGTCAGTAATCTTGTTCCAAAACTTCAAGTTTTGATCGAAAGTAATCCAGAACTTAAAGGTGAAGCTGTAATTAGCCGATTGATGGATGAACTGCGTGATACTTCGGACAAGCTCATGTACGCCCGCCGCGTCGTTATCGACCTTTCGGCCGACTTCAATCAGAAATTAGTTACTTTTCCTAGCAATTTAGTGGCTAATGCTTTTGGTTTCACTCAGCAAAAAGGTTTGGCCACACCCATGGAGGGTACTCATTTAGAGGTCTCTAACGAAGAAACCCAAGAACCCAAAATCTCTCTTTAGTTTTTTTACATGAAGAACTTTTACGAACAAGTAGATGCTAATAACTTTCGTAGTGGTTTGGTTATTACTGGCTTCATTGCCTTTATTGCGGTTGCAAGTTATCTCATTACCTACGCCATGGGTTTTGATTACAGCTTTATTGGCATTGCTTTAATCATTTCTGGCCTTCTCAGCTTTGCTAGTTTTTACTATTCTGATAGCATTATTCTCTCTATTTCTGGTGCTAAAGAGGCTAATCGGAAAGACTACTTTGATTTTTATACCGTTACCGAAAACTTATCCCATGTAGCCGGTATTCCTATGCCCAAACTGTATGTCATTGATGATACTGCCATGAATGCCTTCGCTACTGGTCGTGACCCTCAGCACGCTGTAGTTTGCGCTACTACCGGTATTCTTGCAAAGCTGAACCGGACGGAACTCGAAGGAGTAGTCGCTCACGAACTTAGTCACGTTAAAAATTACGACACTCGTTTAATGGGAATCGTTACTATTTTAGTGGGACTTGTCACCTTACTCGCTGATATTCTTCTCCGCACTCGAATTCGAGGAAGAGACCGCGATGACGACGGTAATCTCGGGATGATTCTTTTCATTGTCGGTATTGTTCTCGCCCTTCTTTCACCAATCATCGCTCAATTAATTCAACTCGCTATTTCTCGTCGCCGCGAATTTTTGGCTGATGCTTCTGGGGCCGCCCTTACCAAATATCCCGAAGGTTTAGCCTCTGCTCTCGAAAAAATTTCTCAAGACAAAGAGCCACTAGAAGCAGCGAACAAAGCAACAGCTCATCTGTATATCGCCAATCCTTTTCATCTAGACTCAAGCCCTTCGAAGCTTCAGCGGAGTATGGCAATTGGTTGGTTCGCCGGCCTATTCAACACTCACCCGCCAGTGAAAGAGCGCATTAAAGCCCTGCGCGGTTAATAAAATTCGTCATTGCGAGCAAAGCGCGGCAATCCCCGCCACTCATTCTGGTAATTGTCTTTTTGGCTCAGGCAATTGTTTTTCAGGCTCAGAAAGTATGGGGTTGTGTGAATAATCCTTTTCTATTGGCCACCAAACGCCATCTTTTGATGTCATTCTAGCAACTCTGTTTATCATAATCATTGAACCATCTACACTAGATATCTTAGCTATTTCTCCTACAGTATCCGTCAAGTATTGTGAACCACTTTCCGAAATCTTGAGAGGGTATTCTGTATATTGACCACCTGAATCGCATTCAGCATTAAATTGAAGTCTATTACCCTTGCCCTCTAATTCAATTTCATCTTGTTTTCCAACTTTTCCTCCTGAATAATTACTTTGAATTCTAAGTATCTTCACTGCAGGCAGGTCAACACCATTTTTATAAATTAGAATATTAAAATATTTTCCCTCTTCAGCCTCTAGGCCTTTAACCATCATGTCTACAGCTCGAAAATATTGTAGACCAATAGGCTCATCATTTACGATCTCTGTTCTCCCCCCCCCCAGTAATTTCCGTCATTTCATTTTTGCTATCCATAGGAACAATATATCACCAATATTAAAACCGAACTAGCTTTTGGTATTATAAACATGTGAATTCAATCAAGGGCAAAACATTTCCGGACGACGACCTGAAAGGTATTGATTTTGAGCATACTAAGTTTATTGATTGTAAATTTGCTCGATCTCAATTCAAATTTACCGGCTTCATTGATTGTGTCTTTAAAAATTGTGACTTCACCAACGCATTGCTTGATTCGGTATCGTTCACCAAGTGTTATTTTGAGGACTGCAAGTTGAGCTGGATTAATTTTAAAGATACATCACTTACCAGTTGCACCTTTCAAAACTGTCTCTTGGAAGGTTGTTCTTTTGAAAAACAAAGACTACACGGTTGCACTTTCTCAGAATCAAATCTTTCTTCGGTTTATTTCGCCAACTGCGATCTCTCTGGCCTTAGCCTAACAAATATTAATTTCGAAAAAGCGACTTTCGATTATTGCAAGCTTAGAAACACCGATTTTTCCAATTCCAACACTTCCGGTGTCTCCTTTCAAAACTGTCAAATCGACAAAACCATCCTCAATCTTGAAGGCTTCATCCAATTCGGTCTTTCCAAAGGCTTCGTTCTTAAAACTTAGCACTCGTCCAAAAAAACTGTCATCCACTAAAAAACCCAGGGATTAACCTGGGTCAGGGTTCATATGATCTTATTAAAGAAATCTTCCCGATCATTGGCCAATACGTCCATTTGGGCTTTATTTAAAGAATCTTTAAGCTTCACCACAAGATCAGAGGAGTCAAAAAGTTCAAAGAAAACTTCTCGCTTTGTGTCCTCTACAGAAAGAGTTCTAACTGTCTCAGACAATGACTCATGGACCTTGTAAATGATCTGATGAACAAGATCTTGATTGTTCTGATTACACGTAATCGTGTATGTACCATTGTAGTATTCAAAATTACATTCACCACTTTCCAAAACCGCTAACAATTTTTTCAAGATCTTTTTCTTTTCTTCATCAGTTGCATAAAAAGTTATCTTGGACACACGATCCTCCTTTATCAGGGTTAAAGAGCATTACTATCCCATATTATACAACAGTGCGATCTAGCGGTCTTTTTGCTATACTATCTGAAGCTAACCTGAACCTATGACCAATCTCAAAATTACCAAACTCGAAAAGAGCTACAACCAGCCTTTGTTGGATGACATTACCCTCAGCCACACGGGAGATGGTATCGTGGCTTTGATTGGGGACAACGGTTCCGGCAAATCTACCCTTCTCAAAATCCTGGGTGGTTTAGAAGAGCAAGATAGCGGCCGTATTGAATGGTCTAACAATCCCCGAATTGGCTACTTGGAACAAGAAATTGATTCACTGCCTACACTTTCCGGTGGTCAAAGGAAAATTGCCCTGCTCGCCGATCTTATTTATTCCAATCTTTACGATGTTTTACTTCTGGACGAACCAGACAACCATCTCGATATCGACAATAAACAATGGCTAGCCGCCGCTCTCCAAACCTTTAGTGGTCTCGTCATTATGATTTCTCATGATCGCCATCTCTTAAAACAAATTACCACTCACACTTGGCTAGTCGAGGATCGCGAAATTCGCACTTATCCTTTTGGTTACGCCAAATTTATTAACGAATATGAAAAAGAAAGGGAAAGTTTAGATCATCAGTTTCACGTCCAAGACAAAGAACATAAACGTCTTTTGGAGCTGGTGGAACGATTTAGGCAAAAAGCGGCTAGCAGTTTGAAAACTGCCCGCTACTACCACGCCCTCCAAAAACGGTTAGCTCGCTTTGAAGCCGAGATGATTAAGGATCCCAAAAGTCGTGACGTTCATATTAATTTGAGTGCCTCTGTTTCCGCTAAACAAATTAAACACAAATTGGCCATTATGGTCAAAGATCTATCTTTTTCTTATCCTGATAATCCTATTTTTGAAAAAGCCGAACTTTATGTTGAAGTCGGTGACAAGGTTGCTTTGCTTGCACCAAACGGTTCTGGAAAATCGACCATGATCAAATTAATTCTTGGTCAATTGGAACCCCAAGAAGGCGTTGCCAAAACCGGTGACAATCTCAAGGTCGGCTATTATTCACAGGAACACCTGGAAACTCTTCCTAAAGACGGCACGCCATTAGATTGCTTTACGGAAAGATTCCCCATCGCCGATTACGAAGCGGCTGCTGTTCTTCGCAAATTTTATTTTAGTAAGCAAACCATCAAATCCAAAATCTGGACCCTTTCCGGTGGCCAAAAAGCTCGTTTACAACTAGCGTTATTTCTCTATACCAATCCAGACATCTTGATTTTGGACGAACCCACCAACCACTTAGATCTAAAATCTGTGGCTGCTCTCGAAGAATTTCTTTTGGATTACGAAGGTACCGTTCTTCTTATTTCTCACGACCACGATCTTTTAAACAACGTCTGCGATGTCGCCTACGATGTGAAAAACAAAAAGATCAAACTCAACCCCAACTTCATCGACAGCGAATCCTAAAAATCCTGATAAAATCTATTTGTGCACAAAGTAATTGTTTCGGTAGAAGAAGTTAAAAAGATTGCCAAGCTAGCTAGTCTGAAACTTCAAAATAATGAAGTCGAACTTTTTGCCACACAATTTACCGACACTTTGGATATTGTTAATGAGCTGAACGAAATTGATACTAGTACAGTTTCTGGAACCTACCAGGTCAATAATCTTGTCAATATCAGCCGAGATGATATTGTTGATCCTTCCCGTGTTCTCCCTCAAGAAATCGCTCTTCGTGAAGCCAAACTGACCCATGATGGTTTCTTTGTCGTTCCTCGCCTTATTGATTCCACTGAAACCGAAACTGTTATATGAAACAACTCCACGAATTAACTATCAAAGAAGTTCATGATGGTTTCCGCAATCGAGATTTTACTTGCGTCCAGCTGGTCCAACATTTTCTCAATCGAATCGAAAAATACAATTCCAAACTCAATGCCTTTCTTTGTCTTAACCCCAAAATCTTGGAACAAGCTGCTTTGGTCGATAAAGAAATTGCAGAGAAGGGGATTACCAAACCATTACTTGGAATCCCTTTTGCGATCAAAGATAATTTTCTGACACTTGGTATGCCCACCACCGCCAGTTCCAACATTCTCAAAGGCTACATGCCCCAGTACGAATCGACTACTACGAGGAGACTCCTTGAAGCGGGTGCCCTTTTTCTCGGCAAAACTAACTTGGATTCGTTTGCCCATGGAAGCAGTACCGAGACTTCCGACTTTGGCCCTACCCTAAATCCTTGGAATCCAGAAAGACTTCCCGGTGGCTCTTCTGGTGGCTCTGCCGCCGCTGTAGCCGCTGGCCTCTGTACCGTAGCTTTAGGCAGTGAAACTGCCGGTTCCATTCGCCAGCCCGCCGCATGGTGTGGTGTTACCGGCTTTAAACCTTCTTATGGCCGCGCCAGCCGTTATGGGGTGATCGCTATGGCTAGTAGCACCGATCAACCAGGCCCCTTAGCCAAAAATATTGCCGATGCCGCTTTGGTGACTCAAATTATTTCTGGCAAAGATAACTGTGACGCCACCACCTCACCCTCGCCCGTGGAAAAATATTTAGATGCTTTGGGAAGAAAAGATCTTCAAGGGATAAAAATTGCCCTTGTTAAAGAATATCTTTTACCCAATATGCGTCAGGAAGTTAAAGATTTAATTAATGCAGCCGCAAATAAATTTCGTGAACTAGGAGCCACAGTTGACGAAATTTCTCTCATGGATCCAAAATATGCCATTGGTGTTTATACCGTTCTTCAGCGTTCGGAGGTTAGTTCCAATCTTTCTCGTTTTGACGGTATCCGCTACGGAAATAAAAGAGACGCTTTTTGCGAAGAAACCAAACGTCGCATTATGCTTGGCACATACACTCTATCCGCTGGCTACTACGATGCTTTTTATAAAAAAGCCTTAGCTGTCCGAACTAAAATTGTCGAAGAGTTTGAAGAAGTCTTCAAAAATTACGACGCCATTATCGGAGCGGTCTCTCCCGGCCCTGCTTTACCGCTCGGCGCCAGCAAAAATCAACCAATGTTTGGCGAAATGGAAGATATTTTGGTGGAAGCTAGCTCAATTGCTGGTCTGGCCAGTAGTGGTATTCCGTGCGGTTTTGTCTATGGTCTTCCCATTGGCTTGCAAATTACCACTGGAAAGCTACAAGAAGCTAAGTCACTTTCTATCGCTGACTGCTACCAAAGAAATACCGATTTCCAGTTATTCCCCGACCTAGACAAAACTTTATGAAAATTACTCCTCTAATTGGCTTGGAAATTCACGTTGAGTTAGAGACGAAATCCAAAATGTTTTGCGGATGCCCAGCTGACCACTTTGGTAAAAAACCCAATACTCAAACCTGCCCGGTTTGTCTCGGTCTTCCCGGCGCTTTACCAGTGCCGAATCAAAAAGCGATTGAATCTTGTCTTAAAATCGGTCTCGCCTTGAACTGTTCGGTTAATCGTTTATCCAAATTCGATCGGAAACAGTATTTTTACCCCGATCTCTCCAAAGGCTACCAGATTAGTCAGTACGACGAACCTTTTTGTTCTACAGGTTTTGTAACGCTTGATTCTGGTAAAAAAATTGGCATCGAAAGAGTTCATCAAGAAGAAGATACCGGCAAACTCCAACATACTACTCTTAATGGAGAAAAAGTATCCTTAGTCGACTTCAATCGCTCTGGTGTACCACTAGTAGAAATTGTTTCTCAGCCAGACATGTCTTCCAGTGCCGAAGCCAAAGAATATCTTAAAAAAGTTCACGAAATAATTCGCTCGCTGGGTGTTTCCAGTGCCGACATGGAAAAAGGTCAAATGCGGTTAGAGCCAACCGTTAACGTATGTATCGAAAATGAATCTGGCACCCATTACACTCCCCTAGCCGAAATTAAAAATATTAATTCTTTCAACTTCGTCGCCCAAGCCATCGATTACGAAGTGGCCCGACAGGTAGAAGAGTTTGAAAAAGAAGGTGTTACAAAAACAACGACCAATAAAACCACTAGAGGTTACGACGCCGTCAAAAAAATCACTTTCTTACAGAGAACTAAAGAAGAAGCCAAGGATTATCGATATTTTCCCGAGCCGGATATTCCACCCTTTATCATCGAAGATGATCTTGTAGAGAAACTTAGAAACGAGCTTCCCTTACTTCCCGATCAAGTTATTGCCAATCTGGTTTCACTCGGTATCGAAAACAAATACGCCAAGATTATTTACAGTAACGAAAAAGCTTTAGCAGCTATCTATAATTTCCGCGATGACAAAGAAATCGAAAACAATAAACTAGCCAGTCTAATCGTTAATGGCAAAATCGTCATTGCGAGGAACGAAGCAATCCCCGAGTCTGTCGATTTGGACTTTATTCGTGAGCAATATCTAGCTCTTACCCAAGTTGGCAATACCAACAGAGAGGAACTCGTCGAAGTTATCACCAATCTTATTTTGACCAATCCTAAATTGGTGTCAGATTATAAGAGTGGCAAATCCAATATCGCTGGCTTCTTTGTCGGCCAGGCTATGAAACGTACTCAAGGCAAAGCGGACCCCAAGACACTGAATGAACTTGTCATAGAAATTTTGGGTCAGATTTAGTTTAAGATAGCTAAGCATGCCAAAGTTTACCCATCTCCACGTCCACACTGAATTTTCACTACTTGATGGGTTAAGCAAAATCAGTAAACTGATCGCCAAAACTAAAGAATTTGGTCAAACTCATGTCGCTATCACCGATCACGGCTCCATGTATGGGGCGATTGATTTCTATAAAAAAGCCGTCAAAGAAGAAATCAAACCAATTCTGGGATGCGAAATTTATGTGGCCAAAGGCTCTCGTTTTGACAAAAATAAGTCTGACGCCAACCACCTAGTTCTCTTGTCAGAAACCTTTGAAGGCTATCAGAATTTAATGAGACTAGTCACCATCGGTCAAACCGAAGGTTTTTATTACAAACCTCGTGTGGACAAAGAAACCTTGGCAAAGTATTCCAAAGGTCTCATCGCCACCACAGCCTGTCCCGCTGGCCGGGTTCAAAAATTACTAATCGAAGAAACTTACGAAGCGGCCAAAAAAGAATTACAAGAATACGAACAAATTTTTGGAGCCAAAAATATCTTTCTAGAGTTACAGCGACATCATTACGATCGTTATGCTGCTGACTCTTCGGTTCCCGCCGAAGTCCGCCCCAAACTTCAAGATATTTACCAAAACGAACGTAAAGCTGAAGAAGGCCTGATTAAACTTTCCCGGGAACTTGGTATTCCTCTGATCGCCACTAATGACTCTCATTACATTAATAAAGAGGATGCGGCCGCTCAAGATGCTCTCGTCTGTGTCCAAACCGGCAAGGTACTGGAAGACGTTCACCGTATGCGTTACATCGATACTCCCGATTTTTATCTCAAAAGCCCCGACGAAATGGCCGCCGAGTTTCAAGATCTTCCCGAAGCGATTGCCAATACCCAAAAAATAGCTGACCGTTGTGATGTCTCTATTACTCTTGGCGAGTGGTACTTTCCCAAACTGGGACTTCCCAAAGGAAAAACCGCCAGTGAAGTTCTTCGCGACAAAGCCTTTGACGGTTGTAAAGAACTTTTTGGCTCAGTATCCAAAGAACAAGAAGACCGTTTAAATTATGAATTAGAAGTCATCGATAAAAAAGGTTACTCGCCCTATTTTCTTTTGGAATCCGGTATCGTTAATTTTGCTAATGAGGCCGGCATTTATACCAACACCAGAGGTTCCGCCGCTGGTTCTCTTGTTTCTTACTGTGTCGGTATTACGACGGTTGACCCGCTTTATTTCCGCCTGCCTTTCGAACGCTTCCTCAATCCCTTTCGTCCTTCACCTCCCGATATTGATTTAGATGTTGCCGATATTCATCGCGATGAACTCATCCATTATCTTGCCGATACTTATAAGTGGGCCAAATTTGCACCTTTGGGACTATGAAGGCTCGAGCTGCTGTTCGCGATATCGGCCGCGTCATGGGCATGCCCTACTCCAAAGTGGATACTATCAGTAAAACCGTTCCCGAGGGTAGTCAAGGTTTTCCGATGACTCTCAAAAAAGCTTTGGAAACCACTCCCGAACTAGTCAAAATGAGAGACTCTGACCCAGAAATAAAAACTCTTCTCGATCTAGCCCAAAAAGTGGAAGGTAATGCCCGTCACATTTCTGTTCATGCGGCGGCAGTCATCGTCGGTCCTGACGACCTTGTCAAATACACTCCCCTGCAATCCGAAACGGGAGGAGGGGACCGCATCATTACTCAATATGAAATGCATGCCTGTGAAGATGTCGGTTTGATTAAGCTGGACATTTTGGGTATTGCCAACCTAACTATCTTGGCCAATGCTGTCAAAACCGTCGAAACTCTCCATCAAATCAAAATTAATATCAAAAAAATTCCTCTAGACGACAAAGAAACCTACGAAATGTTGGCTCGCGGCGAAACTTTTGGCGTTTTTCAACTTTCCGGCGGTGGTATGACCAAGTACTTAATGGATCTCCACCCAGAACGTATTGAAGATGTCATGGCCATGGTGGCCCTTTACCGCCCCGGACCTATGGCCAGTATCCCCGAATATGTCGCCAGAAAACGTGACCCCAGCAAAGTCACTTACTTTGTTCCCGGCTTGGAAAAAATTCTCGATATGTCTTACGGCATCATTACTTATCAAGACGATGTTTTACTCATGGCCATTCAGCTGGCCGGTTACAACTGGGAAGAGGCAGATAAATTCCGTAAAGCTATTGGTAAAAAAATTGTCTCGGAAATGGAAGCCCAACATACCAAATTTGTTGAAGGTTGTGTTACTTATTCTGGAATAGACCGCGATAAAGCCGAGGAGCTCTTTAAACAAATTGAAACTTTTGCCGCTTATGGTTTTAATAAAGCTCATGCCGCTTCCTACGGCATCGTTGCCTACTGGACTGCCTACATCAAAGCCCATTACCCGGTCGAATATATGACGGCTCTGATGTCTGTCGAAGCCGGCGATACCGACAAGATTGTTACCGCCATTTCCGAATGTGAAAAATTAGGTATTCGTGTTCTTCCTCCTGACGTTAACGATTCTCTTACTGATTTTACCGTCATTACTCTACCGGAGCAGTCTTGGCTTCCAGAAGGAAGAGCCAGAGACACAGGTCAGGCCATTCGTTTTGGTTTGTCAGCCATTAAAAATGTTGGTACTGCCGCCATTAGTTCTATCCTAGAAGCCAGAAAAAATGGCTCATTCAAGTCTTTTACCGACTTTTTACATCGAGTCGATCTGCAAAAAGTAAACAAACGCGTCGCTGAATCTTTGATCAAAGCGGGTGCCCTTGATCGTTTCGGTAATCGCGCCCAACTACTCGCCGCTTTGCCAATTATTCGCGACCAGTCTGTCAAAATTCAAAAAGGTAAAAGTAACAAACAAGTAGAGCTTTTTGCTGATTCAGCCGATATTAATGATGCTACTGATCGTCTACCCGATATTCCCGAAATGCTTTTGGACGAAAAACTTAAACTCGAAAAAGAACTTTTAGGCTTTTACTTAACCGATCATCCAGTTAAAAAAATCGTCCGCATTGTGGCCAATCTGATCAGTCACAAAATCAATCAACTAGACCCCTCGCTTCACCTCAACCAAGTGGTAACCTTGGCTGGAGTGGTCAGCCGCTCCAAATTGGTCAATACCAAAAAAAATAACTCCAAAATGGCCTTTATCACCCTGGAAGATGATACCGGCAGTATTGATTGTGTCGTTTTCCCCAAACTTTACGCCGAAAATCCGCTTCTTTGGCTTGAAGACTCCCCTCTAATTATTAAAGGGACGGTCGATAATCGAGACGACAAACTCCAAATTATTGTTGAATCGGCCACTTTGATCGATACCAAGCTCACTCCCGCCGACATGATCCATGAGATTTTTATCAAATCTGGCACACCCAAAGAAGTCATGCAACGGGTCAGTGATCTCCTCAAATCTCACCCTGGTGATCACGAAGTCATCATTGCCATCGAATCAGGCAACAACCTGAAAAAAATTACCCTCCCCTATAAGATTGACTACACCGAGGACCTCGAACACCAGGTGGAAAAAACCCTCCACGGCTGGTAGAATTGACGTACTCGTCATCCTCGCGAAAGCGGGGAACTATATAAATATATAACATAATATGGCAAATCAAATCAAATGGCAGGACAAAATCGAGTTTGGTGTCGGTGACACGCTCAAAATCTCCACCACCGTTAAAGAAGGCGAGAAGACCCGCACCCAGATCTTTCAGGGTATCGTCATTGCTATTCGGGGCACCGGTGAAGGCAAAAACTTCATTGTGCGTAAAATCGCCATCGGTGGTATCGGCGTCGAAAAAATCTTCCCTATTAATACTCCTACCGTCACTGGTATTGAAATCGTCAAAAAAGGCAAGGTTCGCCGAGCCAAGCTTTACTACCTTCGAAACCTAATTGGTAAAAAAGCTACCAAGATTAAAGACGTCTTCGTCAAAAAAGGTCAATCAGCTGCTATTGAAGCTCCCATCGATCTACCTAAGGAAGAAAAAACCGAAAAAGAAGAAAGAGTTCGTCCAGAGGGCCAAAAAGTCAAAAATGCTCCCAAAGCTGAAGTCGTCAAGGTCAAAAAGGTCAAAAAAGGCCCCAAAAAGATCGTCCGCAAAGAAAAAGTCTTCGTTCGCTAATCCATTAACCAAAAAAATCCCCGACCAAAGTCGGGGAAAATACTAGGCTACGAGAGTTCCGATTCTTTCTCCCTCGATAATTCTTTCGATATTTTTCAAGTCGCCGATATCAAAAACCACAATCGGGATTTTCTCACGTTCACAAAGGGCAAATGCGGTGTTGTCCATTACCATCAGCCCTTCTTGATAAGCTTGCTGGTAACTGATGGTGGAGTACTTCACCGCCCCCGCATCTTTCTTAGGATCGGCAGAGTACACTCCATCGACATTACTGCCTTTCAGCAGTATTTCACAGTCAAGTTCAGCCGCTAGTAATGCGGCCGTCGTGTCTGTGGTGAAAAAAGGACGGCCGGAACCACCAGACAGAATGACCACACGATCTTTATTCAAGTGGCTCATGGCCTTGAGCCTAATATAAGGCTCACAAGCCTGATCGACATGCAAGGCAGACATTACTCTGGAATCAACACCCAGGATGTTTAACTCTCCTTGCAAAGCCAGCCCATTCATCACCGTGGCTAGCATGCCGATAAAATCTGCCTGAGCACGATCAAAGTTCGAATCTTTGAGATTTCGGCCCCGAAACAGATTTCCGCCACCCAAAACAATCGCCAAGTCAATTTCGTGAATAGATTTAAGATAGGCGATATAGGCAGCAATTGTGCCTACTTTTTCAAAGTCAATATTGTACCTATCACTGCTAAAAAGTTCGCCAGTTAGCTTCAGCAAGACTCTTCGATACATATAGCCTCCTCTATTTTTAGGGTACTTACGTCTATCCGTCTATTTTAACAGAGACTCTAATCCGTGATGACGACTTCCTTTTTCTTAAAACGATAAAACATGGCTGGACGGTGTGCCTTACCGTTAGTTTTCTCGCCAGTCGAAATCAACAAACCCGTGGCTAAAATCTTTTTTCTAAAATTGCGTTTATCTAGCTTAGCATTCAAAATAGTTTCGTAAACTTTTTGGAGATCAGTTAAGGAAAAGGCATCCGGTAAAAGACCGAAGACAATATTGGTGTAGCCCAATTTGTTTCGGAGCCTCTCTAAGCCATAGCGGACGATGGTGGGATGATCAAAAGCCAGCTGGGGCATCTCCCTAACCGAAAAAAACTTAGCCTCTGAAGTATCATGTGATGGCTTTAAGTTCCAGTCTGTCTTGGTAGCCAAAGCCAAATAAGTGACTGTAATCACTCTGGTTCTTGGGTCTCTATTAGGGTCCCCAAAGGTATACAACTGCTCCAAGTAAACATTTTTGACGCCACTTTCTTCCTGAAGTTCCCTTTTGGCAGCCTCATCGAGCGATTCATCCATTCTGACAAAACCACCCGGCAATGCCCAAGAATTTTTGAAGGGTTCATTTTTTCTTTTGATCAGCAAGATCTTTAGGCCCTCTTCGTCGAGAGTAAACAGCAAAACATCCACCGTCACCGAGGGTCTTTCATATTTAGTTACATCATAATCCTTCATAGAGTTTATCTTCAAAGTTTAACACTTTTCCCCTCAGTACGTTAACCCCTTCATTTTTTAAAAGACGGATCTTTTTTTCAATCGCACCTCCTTCTGTTTTACCCATAAAACCGCCAATACTCCCATCAGCCCTGACCACTCTGTGGCACGGCACCACCGGAGCATATGGATTGTTTCTTAGGGCTTGGCCTACCGCTCGATAAGCTTTGTGACCCAGCTTTTCGGCAATTGCTTTATAAGTCGTCACCCTTCCTTTGGGAACTCTTTTTAAAATCTCGTACACTTCATCGGCCATCCTCATATTACCAATAATACATCATCTATAATTAAACCTGTGTCAAATATCATCGAAGTCAAAAATCTAGTTAAACGCTACAAAAAAGCTAAGAAAAACGCTATTGATGACATCACTTTTGATGTCAAAGAAGGCGAGTTCTTTACTTTGCTTGGTCCTAATGGGGCCGGTAAAACCACCACCATTTCCGTTTTAAACACTACTCTTTCCAAAACTTCTGGCAGTGTTAAGATTGCCGGTTTAGAAATAGACGAAAATTCCAACCAAGTTCGCGAAAAAATCGGTGTCATCTTTCAAAATCAAAGTTTAGATATGAATCTTACGGCCGAAGAAAATGTTCGCTTTCATGCCGTTCTTTACGGTCTCTATCCTTACCGCCCTCTCTTTTCCATGATGCCCAAAACTTATCGAGATAAAGTGAGTCAGTTGGCTGAGGTACTGGGTATTGGCGAGGAAATTCATCAACCGATCAAAACTTTCTCCGGGGGAATGAAACGAAAGTTAGAAATTGTTAAGGGTTTAATTCACCAACCGAAGATCTTATTTTTAGATGAACCAACCACCGGTTTAGATCCTCTATCCCGAAAAAAGCTTTGGGAGTACTTGGAACAAGTCCGTCTCAAAGACAAACTTACTTTATTCTTGACCACTCACTACCTAGAAGAAGCCGAAAACTCAGACCGGATTTGTATAATTAATCATGGAAAAATCGTTTCTCTAGGAACACCTAGTGAGATCAAGAAGGATTTAGTCGATGAATACTTGCTTCTAGAAGTTAAAGACAAAGAAAGTCTCCGAAAAGAACTAATGAAGATGGAACTAGACTACACCGAAGGCAAGATTTTTCGCATCAAAATTAAAAACAATCAAATTCAAGAAACTCTGGCCAAAATAAAGACAAAAATCACTAACATCAAGCTCCACCTACCTACTCTGGAAGAAGCCTACTTGGAAATTATCAATCGAGAAGCCAGTCATGAAAACCTTTAATGCTATTTTAGTTATCGCCATGAGAGATCTCACTAAGCTCTTAAGAGATCGCGGTCGTATTGCCGCCTCCTTAATTTTTCCGCTCGTCTTTATCGGGGTTTTGGGTAATAGCCTCAACTCCAATTTGTCAGTCGACGTTGGCTTTAGTTTCTTAACCTTTGTCTATTTGGGAGTCATGGGCCAAACCGTTTTTCAATCGACCGCCTCGGGCATTATTTCCTTAATTGAAGATCGCGAAAACGATTTTTCTCAGTCCATGTTTATCGCTCCGGTTTCTCGGTTCGTTATTATCTTCGGAAAAATTATCGGGGAGTCTCTCGTAGCTATGGTTCAGCTGTTAGGGATCGGGGTCATGGGCTTTATCTTCCAAATTCCTTTCAATTTTTCTCAAGTCCTGGGGGTTGTAGCCACGGTTCCTTTAATTGCTTTACTCGGAGGCGGTTTTGGTACTTTAATTATGTCTAATCTGTCTAATCAAAAACAAGCCAATCAGATCTTTCCCTTTTTAATCTTTCCTCAATTTTTTCTCTCCGGCATTTTCTCCCCTATCAAAAACCTGCCTATTTATCTCCTGATTTTGTCCCGTATTTCTCCTATGACCTACGCTGTCGACTTGATCCGTAGCGTCTACTATGCTGGTAGTCCGATCTACAATAAAGTTGTTCTCCACAGTGTCAGTACCAATCTGCTTGTTGTTACTATCATGTTTGTCGTCATGATGGTCGCCGGCACCCTCATCTTTGTGAGGAACGAACGAAATCGCTAAAATTTATCCCCTTGTGGTAATATATCTTATAGAAAACTGTAATAAATACCGTGAAACAAGAGAATAAAGACCCATATGGAGGTTATCGTGACCTAGAAGACGTCTTGGCCGAACTTGAGCATTTACCTGTGGCTGCCATGCGTGAAACCCTTAGGAAAGAGCTACGGGAGCACCCCAACTTCGTCCTCGTCGGAGAAACAGGCTCTGGCAAGACTACCTGCCTGCCACTTTTGCTCTTAGAACTAAGAAACGAACTTAAACTTAAAGGTCGTATTGGTATCACTCAACCTCGAAGGCTAGCAGCCAGTAGTGTTACTGCTCGTGTAGCCGACATGATGGAAGGTGATGTGGGGGACCAGGTTGGTTTCCAAATCAGATTCGAAAACGTTACCTCTCATAACACTGATATTATGTTTATGACTGATGGCATCCTGCTACGAAAAATGCAGTACGATCCATTTTTGCTTGAATTTTCTATTATCATGCTCGACGAAGTTCATGAAAAAAACAATAATATTTATTTAAGTCTCGGCCTCCTTAGAGAAGTAAATCAGCTTCGTATAGAAGCTAATATCCCTCCCATCCTTATCGTTGTCTCCTCAGCTACCATCGAAAGAGAAAAATTCGCCAAATACATCGGCGGCGAAGATCTTGATAATTCCATTGAAGTTCCCGGAAAAATGTTTCCTGTCAAAGTGTCATATCTCACCAATGTGCCTCTGGATTACAGTTTTATCCAAGGTGCTGCCGATAAAGTGAAAGAGATTATCGAAACGAAGAGACCGGGAAATATTCTTATTTTTATGCCCGGCAAAGAAGAAGTGAATCGAACCATTGAAGCCATCAGGTCACGTTACGGAGAGGATAAACTGGCCATCCTTCCGCTCCATTCAGAACTATCTTCCGAAGATCAAGATAAAGTTCTTCTTCCTACCGATAAAAGACTTGTTATTGTGGCCACCAATATTGCTGAGACCTCCATTACCGTTCCCACTTTAGTCCACACCATACCCTCTGGATTTGTCAAACAAATTCAATTCAATCCCAAAACAGGCATTGAGCAATTAGTGCTTATAGAATGTTCACTTAGTTCTTTGAGGCAGCAACTAGGACGAGTTGGTAGAACAAGCGAAGGTGAATGTCATTATTTGTTTACTGAAGAAAATATGCGTCGAAGACGCAACTACCAAGTCCCCGAAATTCAAAGATCCAATCTCACCCAAACTATTCTTGTTTTGAAAAGAATGGGTATCACCGACGCTAAACGCTTTCCCTTTTTAGACCAACCCGGCCTGGACTTTATCATGCATGCTGAGGATACACTCTACTCACTGGGCGCCACCAATGAACATGGAGAGATTACCGAAGCGGGCGAATTAATGTCCGATCTCAGTATTAAACCAGAATTAGGTGCCATGGTTGTTGAAGCTATTAAATCTAACCCAAATTCATTAAATGAAATTTGCACTCTCGCTGCCCTCTTAAATGGTAAGGGTTTGTTTAGCCGCCCATCCAATCCTTTCGAGGCTAGAGCTGCTGACGCTCTCATCGACCGCTTTTATGTAGATCAAAGCTCAGATTTTATGGTTTTACTTAATGTTTGGCAATCTTATGTCAACAGTGGTTACAACAAAGACTGGGCCATTGCTAATTTCTTAAACGATAGGTCTTTGGAAGAGGCCAAAAATATTCGCCTGGACATCATTGAGGTTTTAGAGTCCCGCAAAATTTATGTTAATCAGGACGGGAAATCTCGACCCAACAAAGATGCCCTAGGCAAAGCCGTTACTTCCGGTTTCCTCAACAATCTTTTAGTAAGCGATGGCAAAACCTTGAAAAAACTGGCTGGTTACAAAAACGAAATTATTATTCACCCCGACTCCCTCTTTTATGGTAGAAGGTTCGACGCGGGCACCATTCTCACGGCCGGCGAAATCTTTATGAACACCGAGGGGAGAGTCTATGCTTCAAAATGTCTCCTTCTCAAACCAGAATGGCTTCGTGAAGTTGCTCCCGAACTGAGCGATGTTTTACGTCAAAAAAATAAAAAATCACACAACTTTGGTGGCAAACACCACTCGAAAAATATTTATTCTCATAACGGGCGTCACAGAAAGTGATCTAGAGACTGTTAGCTCGCAAGATTGGCTCTGGATGCAGTCCTGAAGGGTCGAGGTGACCAACACCAAGTACTTCCCCTGCATTTATCAGACCATCTCGCACTTCTGACCAGGTCGAACCAGAATGGGTCTTGATATATAAAGCCGCTGCTCCAGCTACGTGTGGCGTGGCCATACTGGTACCGCTAATGGTATTGTAGCCACCACCCTTCCAGGTGGAATAAATAGCTACACCTGGCGCTCCCAAATCCACCACACTGCCATAATTACTAAAATTAGCAAAGGTATCATCTGCTCCATAGGATGTTGTTAGACCAAAGCCACCCGATAATCCATCAGAATCAGCCAAAGCGGAAACAGTGATGACGGCGTCATTATAAGCCGAGGGCACAGAAGCACTTGCGTTAGCATTCTCGTTACCGGCTGCTACGACATAAGTAATTCCAGCTTGGGCAGATTTACAGATTGCTTTATGTAATGCGTCGCCATTTAAGTCACCACAGTTGTTATCACTTGTTCCACCACCACCCAAACTCATATTCGCTACTTTAATATTATATTTTGTGGCATTAGCAGTTACCCAATCGATACCGCAAATAACTGATGACCAGGTACCTGAACCAGCCGAATTAAGTACTTTGACGGCAATCAATTTGGCAGCCGGTGCAACACCTACTACCCCAATACCATTATCCAAAGCGGCAATGGTACCGGCCACATGACTGCCGTGGCCATTATCATCATCCCCAGTCCTTTTTCCTTTTATACAGCTATAGCTCGCTACGATGTTTCCCTGCAAATCCGGGTGAGTCAAATCAATTCCTGTATCAATCACTGCTACCCCAATGCCTGTGCCCTTGTTAGAATTTACCGGTGCATTTACTCTATTGATGCCCGTTGGGGTTGTTTGTGCTAGTGCACTGACTTCTCTATCTTCGGAAATAAATTGAACCCGTCCGTCATTTTTTATTTTGTCTATTTTTGCTGACGGTATTGTCGCCGAAAATCCTTTAAAAACTTTCCCGTACACATTATCAACAGTCAGTCCATGAGTCCGCGCCATTTCACTAGCGACCCCTTCAGGATTGTCTACATTGTCTTTAAGAACAACGATAAATCTATCCGGGATAACGCTCGACTTTCCTTCAGCTCTCACCTTGACACTAGCGCAAGCTAAAAATAAACTTAGCCCCAAAACCAGGAGGCCGACTAACTTAGAACGTCGAACCATCGGTATTAAGTTGATTTAAACCGGTATCAATTTGATTTGTATTGGTATTATCCAATTCACTAGCGGCCTTAGTTAGGTCACTACCACCTTTGATCTGGTCGGTCATCATCAATCCACCTTTAGTAAAGAAGAAATAACCCGCTAAAATCGCTAACACCACCAAGATGACTAAAGAGTATGATCCCGTTTGATTTTGCTTTGTGTTTTTCATTTTCTTATTGTGTTATTTTTATATTATTGAGCCTCAGTTGGTTTTGGAGATGCGCTTGGAGTAGCTTCCTCGGTCTCTCCAACCACTTTATGTACAGCCACAATTAAGTTTTTAATTGACGTTCTGTAATCTTGAAGAGATTTCTTAACTGCCTGCATGTCCAACCTAAACTGAGTGAATAATCCCTTTGGATCATCAGTGATACAGCTAAATTTGCTAGCATTGGCCTGAGCTAGATCGACATTCTTTTGAACCGCATCCTTCTTGGTCTGAATATTGGCTACTAAAGCATTGTAGTTAGCCACTGTTTTACCGCTAGGGACAACTGTTGAAGTATAAAAATCCTCTACCCTTAAAGCGATCGCATCAAACTTGGTTTCCATATTCTTCACCAAATCTACCAAACTGGCCATTCGCTGAGTAATCGCACTCTCACGGGCTTGACAGGACTTGAGTCTAGCTTCAGTTAAGTGAGTTTGGGCTTTTAGGGGCATACCGGTCCTAGTTACCGCCACGCGTCTAACAACAGGTTTATCCACGGCATAAGCGAAACTGGCAAAGGCAAACAAAGGCAAAACTAAAAAGACGGACAGAATCTTCGTTCTCATATTTGTTTTATTTTATTAACTTTAATGTAAATGTAACAAAAACAACAATCCTTGTCAAATAGGCCATTTTCCGCCTCATTCTGCTCGATGTACAATGAATATTATGCATATGCAAAAGATAACTACTCATCTTTGGTTTGATAAAGAAGCGTCAGAAGCGGCTAATTTTTATACCTCTATCTTTCCAGATTCTAAGATTAAAAGCTCCACTGTACTTCACGATACTCCGTCTGGAACGGTCGAAACCGTTAACGCCGAATTTTTCAGTCAGGATTTTATTCTCTTAAGTGCTGGGCCTCTTTTTAAATTCACTCCAGCGATTTCTTTTCTCGTCGCTTGCGACACCCAAGAAGAAGTCGAAAGACTTTGGGAAAAATTATCCGTGGGTGGTAAGGCTCTGATGGAGTTAGGCCAATATCCTTTTAGCGAAAAGTACGGTTGGATCCAAGACCAATATGGACTTTCTTGGCAGATAATGTTTATGGGAAATAGGGAAATCAAACAGAGAATCACTCCCACCCTTATGTTCATTGGTGAAAACTATGGTAAAGCCGAAGAAGCTCTTAATTTCTATACTTCTGTCTTCCACCATGCCAAAATTGGCGACATTATGCGTTACGTTAAAGGCATGGAACCAGATCAAGAAGGCACTATCGCCCACGCTTCGTTTACCTTGGAAGACCAAGAATTCGCCGCTATGGATAGCGGACAGGAGCACCAATTTACTTTTAACGAAGCCATTTCCTTTATCGTCAATTGTAACGACCAAGAAGAAGTTGATTATTACTGGGAAAAACTTTCAGCCGTTCCGGAATCAGAGCAATGCGGCTGGTTAAAAGACAAATACGGCCTTTCTTGGCAAATTGTACCTCTGATCTTAGGCCAAATGCTTCAAGATAAAGACAAAGAAAAGGTTGCTCGAGTCACAAAAGCCTTTCTCAAAATGAAAAAGCTCGACATCAGTCAGCTACAGAGTGCCCAGGCAGAAAAATAAAAAACCCTCCGATCAAGGAGGGTTTGTGGTGACAGGACTTTTAATGAGAGCGAATTGTGTAGCCTTTGAGAAAACCAGCGCAGACATATACGTCGACTTCTTTTCCTAGGGAATTTGTCCCATGGGCATTGAAGTAGAAGTAATCGTCTTCGGCGCAATAGAACCGTGCCTCAAGTACCAACGGATCAGAAACAGTAACATTGGTGAACCCTTGGTTTTCCACGGCTGCTTTTGCCCCAGCGCTTGTGGGGGCAAAATTTGATAGAACAACGATCAAAACCACGGCCACGATAATAGCAAGCACGATAGTAAAACACGATTTAACGCCTTCGGGGATCTCGAAATCCATATTTGCCTCCAGTTACTGAATTAAGGTTCATCCGTACCTACCTATAATAACAAAAAATCACCAGTTTGTCAATCCTATAGGACAGGACAAATAAAAACCCGAATCAAAATCCAACATGTTGGTATAATTGCCCAAAAGCCTGTTTTCAAGGCTGTCCTTTGAAATTTTTCATTTAAAGAATAAAACCTTTAGGAGGTCGTGATGAGAAAAACCAAATCTCAAGTTGAAAAGATGTCTGATGCTGAATTGACAGAATTTCTTAGTTACGGACGTCAACAAATGGGTCTTATTAAAAATGAAATTCGCAAGGTTGTCTTTGGGGAAGAAATGGAGCATCTTATAGATGTTCTGCTTGTGGCCCTGCTTACTAATTCCCATGTCTTAGTGCGTGCGGATATCGGTTTGGGTAAGACGCTGACCTGTAACGTCGTACATTGGGCGGGGTGGCACGAAAAGTGCAGTTCCGGCCCGATATGATGCCACAGGACATTTCCGGTAAGCCGATGTACAACATGAGAACCGGTAAAGAAGAAATTTTCCACGGACCTGTTGTGGGCACAAATGTATTGGTTGCCGATGAAATTAACCGAGCCACTCCCAAAGCGCAGGCGGCCTTGCTCGAGGCTATGGAAGAAAAGCAAGTTACCATCGGTAAGCATCTCTTTAGTTTGGAAAAAGTTTTTATCGTACTGGCGACTAGAAATCCAATTGAGCGTGATGGAACCTATGATTTGCCCGAAGCCCAGCTAGATCGCTTCGGTTTTCAGCCCCACATTGAGAGTTGGAGCCCAGAAACCGGCATGACGATGCTGGCAGATCCAAAGTACTACTTGGATGTATCAGATCGTCTCGGTCAGGTTCAAAAGGTTATCAGTCTGTCCGAAATTATCAACCTCAGGGAGGCTATTTTCAAGAAATTTTATGTTGAACCACGACTGGACCGCTACATTGTCGACCTCTGTCTAGCAACTCACAATGATGAGTCAGTAGAACACGGTTCATCACCTCGAGGAGCTATTATGCTAAAGAAAGCGGCCACGGTTGCAGCTTTCCTGGAAGGACGAGGTTATGATGGAACACGGAAATACTTCGAGAAACTGAATGTGGTGATTCCAGGCTTTAATTTCGTTGTTCCGGAAGACGTGAGGACTTACGCCGTCGATGTTCTTGCCCACCGCATCTTTCTCTTCCCGAAAGCCAGGTACGATGATAAGAAGATTACTCCTGCCGGTGTGATCGAGAAAGTATTGCGCGAAGTCGAAGAACCACGTCAAATATGAATTACGGAGAAATTAAATTAAATATCCCTCAATAACCTTGAGGGATTTTTTTATACCCAGGAAACCCCGGACCATGCGAAGTCTGTCCGGGGAGGACGTCATTTGTGCCTAAATAAGACCTATAATTGACAGATTTAGGTTTATGTAGTAAATTACTCGCTGACAAAAGAACCTTGAAACAGGAGCAAAAAATATGAAAATAATGATGAAGATAGTCATTGGGCTTATCCTGACGGCACTTTTTGTTTGGATCTATGGACATCTCTCGATTTCTGATCAGGTAGGTTTCAATATTAATTTCGTATCAGAAGTTATTATCTTTGTAGTTGTGTATTTCCTGATTGATCCGATTAGAGATTTTTTTCGTAAATTTTTTGATGCAAAAAAGCAATTAAAGACTCATAAAGAACCAGACGAGATCGTCAGCACGACTAAAGTACTAAAAATCAAAGATCTTTATAAAAAATGGCTACAAAGCAGAAATTATGAAGACTTCATAGAAGCAGTGATATACTTTCGGATAGCCTACGATCACAATTATCTTGATAGAGAGACAACGGAGATACTCTACGCTGGAAAAGAATTAGATATTCAGAAAATAGAGAGAATTTTTGGTTTAATGATGGATGAAGAAAAAAGGTAAAATTTTATTTATTTGACCCTCGAGCAATCGAGGGCTTTTTTTTGTTATAACTCCAAACTGTTTAGGTTTGAAAATTTATAGGACACGTGTTAAAGTAATCCAAATTTGCTTTACATTGACAAAAAAGGAGGACCTTTATGCATTCAAGGCGAGTTAATACTTTGCAGTTAATACGGATACAGTATTGGATTGACTGGTTGGCAAGGGGATTTGCAGACGGGAGATGGAACTCCCGTTTTCTTGGAAGAGGTTTTGAATTCCAAGGAATAGCCCCTTACTCGGATGATCCGGACTTAGTCCGGCTAAATTGGCCAGCCACTATTGCCTCGGGAGAGCTCCAAGTCTCCCAGTTTTCCGAGGAAAGGAATATTCACCTCTACCTTCTGGGAAGCATGAGCCCTTCCATGGCCTTTGGTTCGATCACCTCCACCAAGCTAGATCGGCTAGCTCTACTGTCGGCTGTTCTTGCTTTTTCCGCTTTTAAAACCAAGGATCATTTTCATTACCTTGGCTACACCAAAGATATTGAAAAAGGTTTCCCCGAGCCACGTGACTCGTCTTATCCACTCCTTTTGGCCCAGTCAATCATGAAATTTGATTGGCGGGGCAAGCAAAGTGGTGGCTTAAAAAAAGCCGCTTTTTCCATTCCTTCACGTCGATCCTTGGTGATTTTAATTTCAGACTTTCTGGAAAATAACGAGGAAACCGAATTCGCTCTGAAAATTTTGGCTCCCCATCACGAAGTCATCCCGATAGTTTTGTGGGATGAGCGCGAAGTTACTCTTCCCGGAAAAAATTGGAGCCTCTATCCTTTCCAAGATCTGCAAACAGGCGAGTTGTCTTATGTTTTTCTCACACCAAAAAAACGAAAACTATTTGAGGAAAATAGTCGCCTTCGCCGCGAACATCTACGAAAACTTTTCCATCGTTTTGGTTTAGAACCGCATTTTATGATCGGCGGTACCTCGGTGAGTGATTTAGAAACTCTAATGAAAATTTTTCTGACCCGTCGAAACAATCTTTAACCCGCTCCGGTTTATCCCAAACCGGAGCTTTTTTGTTATTAACCTCATAATATGTTATCTTAGCCCATACCGCAGAACCTTGACAATTGAAATAATCGAAAGGAGGTAAGTGTCATGAACCGTCGGCATTCTTTAAAAAGAATTGTTTTGTTTGTCGTTATCGTGGGGATAACCATATTTTTAAAAGATTCCACACCGGTGATTGTCTTTAATGAGGCCCCCGTCGTCACCGCCCAGTGGACCGTTTCTCCCGTCCATGATAACTACATCGGTAGTATTATCACGGCCACCATCATTCTAGATTCCGTACCCGGAGTCTATTTAGATTTAAGTTATTTACCACAGGCGGGAGAAGTTCTAGAACTTGCTTCCAATTCACCTTATGGAGAAAAAGAAGGCCAACTTGAAATCCGTTCGCGAAAAATTAAACAGACTCTTCAAGGGGACCACTATTTAACAGAGATTATCTACGAATTTCAATATCTGATCACCATTGATTTTTCCAAACCCTATGACGATAAAAATCTCTCTCGATATATTCCCCTTTATGAAGAATATCTTTTTAATGATAAAACCGGCCAAGTCGAGTGGAGGTCTCTTGTCGTCCTGATTAAATCAGCCGACTTTGCCATCGCTCGCCGAGTCGACGAAAATTCCCAACCGATATTTACTCTTTTTAATTTGGAGATTCCAAAGACTATCTGGTTTTATCTACGCTACCTGGGTTTCGGCTATATCGGCTTAGGTCTCCTGTTCCTTATCAGGGAAATTGTTTCTCTTTATATAGCTAGCAGGAAAAGCCGCCCAAAAATTGAACCTACTTCGGAAATTGTTGTCAGCCAACCTTCATTGGAAGATTTGTTTCTTTTATGGCAGAAAGATTCCAATTACTCCATTTTTATCGAAGCTGTTATTCTTTTCCGTCTGGGTATTTGGGGCAATCCTCAGCCCGACACCGTGGAAATAACCACCTATATTCTTTATAGCGGCACGATTCTTGATTCAAAGGAGATCATCACTATTTTCGACAGACTTATTCTGGAGGTGAAAGATGCTCATACCGCTTGAACAGCCCTGGTTTTTATTACTCATACCTCTTGGTATACTAGCCGTCTGGAAACTTACCGGCCAAAAGGAAGGCCTTGGTTTTTCGTCGGTCACCCTCCTCAAAGGTCTTAATACCGGTTTATCTTTCCTGATATTAGAGAGAGTTTTACTTAGTCTTTTTATTGTTGCCAGTGCTTTTATTCTTGCCCGTCCTATTCAAGAAATCAAAAATACCATCCCTGTCTATAAAGAAGCCCGTGATATTTCTGTCGTACTGGACCTTTCCGGCAGTATGGATGGCAAGGACGGCAAGAAATTAAAAACCGCCAAAGACGTCATTATCAAATTCGTTGAAGCTCGTCCTCAAGATCGAGTTGCCCTCTTTGTTTTTGAAGACATCGCTTATATGGAGTGGCCTCTTTCCAGTGATCATCAAAGTTTGATTGCCCGTCTAAAAGATGTCACCGGCGGTGGCGGCACCATCATTTCCTCGGGAATCATTGCCGCTCTCGAGCATCAAAAAACCTATGGTCAAGCCCACGGAGCTGTGATTATTGTCTCTGATGGTTCATCTGAGGTCTTGCCTAAGGAAAAAGAGGCCATTGAAGCCGCCCTGGGGAATACCAAGCTTTATTGGATTTCTATTGGTGAAGAAGAGCCGTTGGCTTTGGCCTTTGAGACTTATCTTAAAAGTTTGGGCGGAAAAGTTTATCAAGGGAAATTTGAAGACTTAGACAAAATCTTTTCTGAAATTTCCCAACTCGAATCCTCTCCGGTTGTTTGGGAAATCCACACCAAGACCGTTTATCAATTTGGAATTCTACCCCTTATCGCTTTTCTCAGTTTACTAGGCGTCGGCTTGGTAGAAATAATACTGGAGATCTAAAGAGATGAAAATTACCACCTTTCTTAAATGGTTTTTATTTTCTGCCCTCTTAGTGGCTTTCGGCGTCGGCTTAGTGATCTATAGCATCGCCAAGGACAATGAACTTTCGCTCGCCTACGATCACTACCATGCGGCGCAGTCCGCTTTAAAAATGAAAAATTTTAAATCGGCTTACTCTTTATATTTACAAAGTGCTGAGGAGTTTGATGATCCTCATCTTAAGGCCACTGCCCTTTACGAAGCCTCTTTAGTGGGTTGGGCTGGAGGGCTGGCCGATTACAACTCTCTGGTCGGACTATATCAACAAGCCCTTAGATATGATCCGAACCTCTACGAGGCTTCCTTTAATCTGGAATATCTCTACTGGCTAAAGGCTAACCTGCCGGAGATGCTTCCCCAACCCGCTCCGGGAAATATACCCACCAGAAAAGAGGAGGAATCCGATGGTGATGTTTAACTACCCTTTTTATCTCATTCTGGCGGTCATTATCCTTCCGGGATTTATCATCCTCAGTTTTCTTTTACATAAGCATCAGAAACTGGCTTTAGACAAATTTGGTGCTCGGCAAACCAACTTCCACCTTTCTAAGTCCTCATCAAAGACAGCTACTACTCTTTTGTTTTCCTTAGCCCTGACGTCTCTAGCGGTAGCGGCGGCCGAGCCAAACTTAATGGATGCGACGGATTTTGAGTCCCACACTCTCAACGCCATCATCGTCTTGGATGTCTCCCGCAGTATGCTCACCCGTGACGGCCCGCAAGAGAAAACCCGTCTCGAAATGGGCATCCTAGCCGCTGAGCATCTCTTGGATGCCTATCCCGATGGTCGGTTTGGGCTGGTGCTCTTCACTAACACCGTTTCTGATTACTACCCAACCAATGATCATCAAGCGCTAAAGATTTTAATGCGGCAGGTCTTGGAAACTTACAATGTCCGCGGCAAGGGCTCAAATGCGACACCTGCACTCATTAAGGCCGTCGCCATCATTGAAGATACGCCTTACAAAGTGGATACCGTCTTCCTTATTTCCGACGGTGGCAAATCTCTGATACCAAGTTACGGAGATTCCACAAGTCCTTTATTATTAGAAAAAATAAAGGCCTTAAAACTTCATCTTGTTGTTGGCGGAGTTGGCGGTCTCATCCCCGCCCCTATACCTCTTTATAATAAGGCCGGCGAATTGACCGGTTATCATCGGTTTCATGGTGAAATTGTCTACACTTCTCTTGACGAAATTTCTCTTCAAAATTTTGCCAAAACCATCAGCGGTTACTACCAGCGTCTAAGTGATCCCAAAGATTTGGTAAACATCGCCAAATCAGAAAGGCTTGATTCTCAGCCCAGTTCTCAGAAAATCATCGCTAGCCTCATCTGGCTACCCATTTTGCTTTCTATTTTTCTAATTGCCCTTTGGTTACTGATTAGTAACCTCAGTCACCTTCGCCCTCCCCGCATCTCCTTTCATTAGGACCTGCGGGGATTTTTTTATACCGATTATTACTGTCCTCAA
>WNFL01127043.1_pt1 | contig 28925 bp, 30 predicted proteins | sample 5400361 | NCBI WGS metagenome assembly WNFL01 (sample SAMN13153351, study PRJNA577476) | soil metagenome | isolation source: 40 cm soil on Douglas fir-dominated hillslope | place: USA:California | collected 2013-09-17
GGACATCCTGCTGCTGGACGAGCCGCTGTCGAACCTCGACGCCAAGATCCGCATCCAGGTGCGCGCGGAGATCCGGCGGCTGCAGCAGGAGCTCCGCATTACCACCATCTACGTGACCCACGACCAGGAGGAAGCCCTCTCGCTCTCCGACCGCGTGGCCGTCATGCGCGACGGGCACGTGCTGCAGGTGGGCCCGCCCAAGGAGCTCTACGAGCGGCCGCGGACCCGCTTCGTGGCCGACTTCGTCGGCACCAACAACCTGGTGCCCGGAGAGGTGCAGGGCGCCGGCGGGCGGGGCGGCGACCTGGTCGTGAGCACCGCGCTGGGGCCGCTGCGGGCGGTTGCCAGCGGCGCGGTATCCGGGCGCTGCGTGCTCGCGGTGCGGCCGGAGAACGTGGCGCTGGGGGCGCCGGCTTCGGGCGAGGGGAACCGGGACGTCCATACCGAGTCCGGGCTCGTGCTCAAGGCGGATATCCGCGATCCGTGGCACCACGACCCGTTCCCGGTGGGCCGGCCGGTGACGCTCAGCTTCCCGCCCTCGGTGACCCTCGCCGTCTCCGACGATGTCTAGGCTGCGCGTCGGCCCCGCGGTCGGCGTCGGGCTCATCTGGACGTTCCTGGTCCTTTTCCTGATCTATCCGCTCGGGCGCATCTTCTACGACGCGGTCACCGACGAGGCGGGACGGTGGACGCTGGCGAACTTCGGGGAGTTCTTCACCGACCGCTTCTACCTCCGGTCGCTGGTGAACTCGATGATCCTGGGCGTGGTGACCGTGTTCTCCGCCTCGGTGCTGGGCATCACGGTGGCCTACCTGCTGGTGCGCTACGACTTCGCGGGCCGCAACCTCTTCAGCTATCTCACCATGATCCCGATCATCTCCCCGCCGCTCGTCGGCGTGCTGGGCTTCACCTTCATCCTGGGCCGCGCGGGCACGGTGAACGTGCTGCTGATGGACGTCTTCGACATGCTGAAGCCGGTCAACTTCCTCTACGGCCTCCACGGGGTGGCGCTGGTGGAGACGCTCCACCTCTTCCCGATGATCACGCTCAATGTGGTGGACGCGCTCGGCAAGGTGGACCCGTCGCTCGAGGAGGCGGCGGAGAGCGTGGGCGCGCGCGGATGGTCCAAGCTCTGGCGGGTCACCCTGCCGCTGACCACGCCCGGCTACGTGGCGGGGGCCCTGCTCGTCTTCATCTGGACCTTCTCCGACTTCGCCACCCCGCTCGTGCTGGGGGTGCAGGACCTGCTCGCCCCGCAGGCCTATCTCAACATCGTGCAGTTCGTGGATCGGCGCATCTTCCGCATGGGCATCGTGATCTCGGCCCTGATGGTGGTGCTCGCGATCCTCTTCCTGCTCGCGGCGCGGCACTACGTGGCGATCAAGGACTACTCCTCGCTGTCCTACTCGCGGATCGAGCGGCGGCGGCTCTCGCCGGCCCGGCAGGGGCTGGTCATCGCCTTCCTGAGCTTCCTGCTGCTGCTGTCCTTCATCCCCTACATCGGGGTCACGCTGGCCTCGGTGGGGAAGGGCTGGGCGCTGACCCCGCTGCCGGTGGCCTACACGCTGCAGTACTACGAGCGGGTGATCGTGGAGACGCCGAAGTACATCGTGAACAGCTTCCTCTACTCCGGGCTGGCGGTGGCGATCTGCATCGGGGTGGGCGTGCCCATCGCGTGGCTGCTCGCGCGCTCCACCGTGCCGGGGCGCGGGGCGCTGGACGCCATCAACACCCTGATCCTGGCCGTGCCCGGCACCGCGATCGGCATCGCGTACATCCGCGCATTTCACTTCGACCTGCCGGGCTTCGACCGCGGGCTGACCTCGTTCTGGATCATCATGCCGCTGGTGCTCGCGGTGCGGCGGCTGCCCTACACGGTGCGCGGGTCGTTCGCCTCGCTGCTCCTCGTGCATCGCTCGCTGGAGGAGGCGGCCTCGAGCGTGGGTGCCTCGGGGGCGCGCACCTTCAAGGACGTGACGCTGCCCATGATCTGGAAGGGGGTGCTGGTGGGAGGGCTCTTCTCGTTCATGACCTCGCTGCAGGAGGCCTCCGCGGTGCTGTTCCTGGCCCTGGGCGGCTGGGAATCCATCACCAACGGCATCTTCGCCTTCTACATCGCGGGCAGCGCCAACGAGGCCGCCGCCCTCGGCGTCATCCTGATCATCGTCGCCGCCGTCAGCGTCGCCATCATCAACCGCATGGCCGGCACCCGCATGGGCGGCGTCTTCGGCTAACGGGGACGGGGTCGGGCCTTGCATTCCTACATTTCCACGCGCGCAGCCATCTGCACGCGGGCGAGAAATGTAGGAATGCAAGACCTGACCCCGCTCTGCTTGTTCTCTGCCGACACGCAGACGCTTCAATATTACGCAACGCAATCAGCTAGTTGCGTGTTCTTGTCAGGTCTGGGGGGCTGTGATAGTGTTCCTGTTCACATGGCTCCGGAAGAGCGGGGGCCGTCGCGGAGTCAGACCGCTCAGCTCGTCAATCTGGGCACGCTGCTGTTCGCATGCGTGGCGGTGGGGCTCGCGGTGGGCTACTTCGCGGATCGCTGGATCGGGACGAGCCCGTGGCTCTTGCTGATCGGCCTCGCAGTGGGCATCGGAGCGGCCGGCGTGAACTTTTACAGGACCATCAAGACACTGAACGAGTCGAACCGCGATGACTGCTGATCTGGCCGCGCGCGTCACCTGGACGGGGGCCGTCGCCGTGGCCGCCATGACCGCGGGCGCCTGGTGGCTGGCGGGCGGGCCCGCGGCGGCCGGCGTGAGCGGCGGCGGCGGGATCGCCCTCGTCAACTTCCGCTGGCTGGCCCGCGACGTGGGCCGCGCCACCGCGCTGATCGCGGAGGGCTCCACCGGCGTCGGGCGCCTGAGCCGGATGGGCCTGCGCCAGGTCTTCACCTTCGGCGCCCTCGGCCTGCTGGTGGCCCAGGGCTGGGCGCATCCGGTGGCGGTGGTGATCGGCCTCGCGGCTCTGCCCCCGGTGCTGCTGGCCCAGGGCCTGCTCGACGCGCGGAGACACGCCTGACATGGAGCTGATCGAGCACCCGCCGATCCTGCACATCGCGGCCATCCCGGACCACGTCCTCTATACGTGGATCGCGATGGCCATCCTGGTCGTGGTGTCCTTCGTGGCCTCCCGCCGGGTGCAGCTCGTGCCGACGGGCAGCCAGAACTTCATGGAGATCGTCCTCGAGCAGTTCGTGAAGGAGCTCGACGAGACGATCGGACACGGCGGCCGGCGGTACCTGCCGCTGATCGCCACCCTCGGGCTCTTCATCCTGGTCTCGAACCTCATGGGGCTCGTGCCCGGGCTGGTCGCGCCCACCGCCAACCTCAACACCACCGCGGCGTGCGCCCTGATCGTATTCGTGACCTATCACGTGATCGGGGTCCGCAAGCAGGGCTTCATCCCGTACCTGAAGCACTTCGCGGGCCCGGTGCCGACGGTGCTGAAGCCGCTGATGTTCGTCATCGAGATCATCAGCCACTGCGCCCGGCCGCTGTCGCTCTCGCTCCGCCTCTTCGGCAACATGATGGCCGGCCACATCCTCCTTGCCATCTTCTTCTTCATGATGGGCTTCGACGGGATGCTCGGCTGGGCCCTCCGCGGGACGATGGCGGGGCTGGTGATCGGGGCCCCCGCCGCGCTGATCATGGTCGTGTTCGTCGTGGGCTTCCTGTTCCCCCTGAAGATCCTGGTCGCCTTCATCCAGACCTTCATCTTCTGCAAGCTGGCCATGCTGTACATCGCGGCGGCGGTCGAGGAAGCCGAGCATCACTAGGTCGCAGTCACCCTCAACAAGGAGGAGAGCCGTGCAACGCATTATCACGATGAGCATGATGGCGATTCTGGCGGTCCCGGGGATGGCCTGGGCGGCCGATGCCGCGGGTGGGGCCGACATGGCGAAGGCCTTCGCGGTGCTGGCCGCGGGTCTGGGGTTCGGCCTGGCCGCGGGTCTCTGCGGTCTCGGTCAGGGTCGGGCGGCCGGGCAGGCGGTGGACGCGATGGCGCGGCAGCCCGGCGCGATCGCCCGGATCCAGACCGCGATGCTGCTCGGTCTGGCCTTCATCGAGTCGCTCGTGCTGTTCGTGTTCGTCATTGCGGTCATCCTGCTGTTCGTCAAGTCGTAAGGTAGCGGCGCACTCGAAGACACCGTCCCGGGGCCACGCCCCGGGACGGCACGCGGGTATTCCCGCGAGGCGGCCCCGACGGGCGCGGTGAGCGCCCGGGAACGAACATGGCGCGACGGTCACCGTTCAAGATTCCCCGGATCCCGGAGATGACGGTGCGACGCCTGTCTGTCTATACCCGCAGCCTCCAACAGCTGGAGGAAGACGGGGTCAAGACCATCTCCTCCCAGGAGCTGGCCGAGCGCTTCAGCCTCAACTCGGCCCAGGTCCGGAAGGATCTCGCCTACTTCGGCGAGTTCGGGGTGCGCGGCATCGGCTACTACGTCTCCGGCCTCAAGGCCGAGCTGCAGCGCATCCTGGGGCTCGATCGCGAGTGGCAGGTGGCCCTGGTGGGCTTCGGCAATCTCGGCTCCGCCCTCTTCCACTACAAGGGCTTCGCCCGGCAGGGCTTCCGGATCTCGACGATCTTCGACGAGGATCCGACCAAGTGGGGCAAGGTGGTGGACGGCGTCGCCATCCAGTCCATGGAGGACCTGCCGCGCGAGGCCAAGGCGCGCAACCTCCAGATCGCGATCGTGGCGGTGCCCGGGGAGTCCGCCCAGGCGGTCACCGAGAAGCTGGTGGCGGCCGGGATCAAGACCATCCTCAACTTCGCGCCGGGGCGCATCAAGGCGGGCAAGGACGTCCGCCTGAAGAACGTGGACCTGGCCATCGAGCTGGAGACCCTCTCCTTCTATCTGGCGCAGGGCTCCCGCTGATTTGACGCGGGACGACCGCGATGGTACCTCTGATGTGCTGTTGTCCGTGATGACCGTGCCTGCCGGGTCCGTCCTGTCCCGCTGGGCCGCGCTCGAAGAGCTCCTCGCGGCCCTCTCAACGGGAGCACTCTGTCTCCGCGCCGACGGCCTCTGGGGCTCCTCGCGCGCCCTGGTGACGGCCGCGCTGCGGGAGCGGACCGGCCGGCCGATCCTGCTGCTCACCCCGGGCCCATCGCAGCGCCACCGGATGGCGCAGGACGCCGCCTTCTTCGTCTCGTCGGTGTCGGGCGGCCCCGGCACCGACGGCGGCAGCGGCGAGCACAGCCGCGTGCTCGAGTTTCCCTCGGGCACCGGCACCTCCTGGCGCGGCAAGCGCCATCGCGAGCCCGACGCCGAGCGCGCGCTGTGCTGCCGGCGCCTGCTCGACGGCGACGCGGTGGTGATCGTGGCCACGCCCTCCGGGCTCTCGGAGCCGGTGCCGCCGCCCTCCGCCTTCACGCGGCGCACGTTCCGCTTGACGGTCGGGGAGAGCAGCGACCGCGAGATCCTGCTCGAGCTGCTGGAGGGCGCCGGCTACGAGCGCGTCGAGACCGTGATGGAGGTCGGGCAGTGGAGCGTGCGCGGCGGCATCGTGGACATCTTCTCGCCCACCCACGAGCGGCCGGTGCGGGCCGAGTTCGTCGGCGACGAGGTGGAGTCCCTGCGCGTCTTCGATCCGACCACCCAGCGCTCGATCGCGCCGCTCCGCGCGCTGACCGTGCTGCCGCTCGGCTCGAAGGACGCGGCCCCGGTCACCCTGGTGGACTACCTGCCGCCCGGGACGCTGGTGGTGCTGGAGGATCCCGCGATGCTGGAGGCCCCGCCGGACGACGCGCCCTCGGCGGCGCCGCTCGCCTCCGTGCTCGAGCGCTTCCAGCGCCTCGAGCTGCCGCTGCTCCAGCGCAGCGCGGGCGCGATCGCGATGGGCACGCGCGGGGTGGGGGGCTATCGCGGGCAGTTCAAGACGCTGGCCGAGGAGATCCGCACCTGGCGCGGCGAGGGCTTCACGGTGCGCCTGGTGGTGGACGACGAGCGGCAGAGCGATCGCCTGCGCCAGATGCTGGCCGAGCACGATCTCGAGCCGTGGCCCGCCGCGACGCTCTGGAGCCAGGAAGGGCTCGCGGTGCTGGTGGGCGAGTGCGCGGCGGGCTTCCAGATCCCCCCGCTCGGCCTCATCGTGCTCTGCGAGGAGGAGATCTTCGGAGCCCAGCGCCGCCGGCTCCGGCGCCCGCTCTTCCAGCGCGGGGCGGCCATCGCCTCGTTCAACGACCTCGCCGCCAACGACCTGGTGGTGCACGAGCAGCACGGCATCGGCCGCTACCACGGCCTCCGCACGCTCCACTCCGAGGGGCACGACGCCGACTTTCTGCTGCTGGAGTACGCCGACGGCGGCCGGCTCTACCTGCCCGTCGAGCGGCTCGACCTCATCTCCAAGTACATGGGCGCGCCCGAGGGCTCGGCGCGCCTCGACCGGCTCGGGGGCGGCGCCTGGCAGCGGCTGAAGGAATCGGTGCGGGCCGCCCTGCGCGACATGGCGGAGGCCCTCCTCAAGCTCTACGCCACCCGCTCGGTCGCGGAGCGGCCGCACTTCTCCGACGACACGCCCTGGCAGGGAGAGTTCGAGGCCGCCTTTCGCTTCGAGGAGACCGCGGACCAGCTCCGCGCCATCGAGGACGTGAAGACCGACATGGGGGGCGGCCGCCCGATGGACCGCCTGGTCGCGGGCGACGTGGGCTACGGCAAGACGGAGGTCGCGCTCCGCGCGGCCTTCAAGGCGGTGGCGGACGGTCGGCAGGTCGCGGTGCTCGTGCCCACCACCGTGCTGGCCCAGCAGCACTTCAACACCTTCGTGGAGCGCTTCGGCCCGTTCCCGGCGCGGGTGGAGCTCCTCTCGCGCTTCCGCAGCCCGAAGGAGCAGAAGCAGGTGGTGGCGGGGCTCGCCGCGGGCGCGGTGGACGTGGTGGTGGGCACGCACCGCCTCCTGTCCAAGGACGTGACGTTCAAGAACCTGGGGCTCCTGGTGGTGGACGAGGAGCACCGCTTCGGGGTCTCGCACAAGGAGCGGCTCAAGCAGCTCCGTACCTCGGTGGACGTGCTGACCCTCACCGCCACCCCGATCCCGCGCACGCTGCACATGGCGCTGTCCGGGGTGCGCGATCTTTCGGTGATCGAGACGCCGCCGCTCGACCGGCTGCCGGTGGAGACGGTGGTCACCGCGTTCAGCCGCGGCGTGATCAAGGAGGCGATCGAGCGGGAGCTGAACCGGGGCGGGCAGGTGTTCTTCGTCCACAACCGCATCCAGTCGCTCGCCTCCATGACCACCTTCATCAAGAGCCTGGTCCCGGAGGCCCGGGTGGTGATGGGGCACGGCCAGATGGCGGAGCGGGAGCTCGAGAGCGTGATGGTCAAGTTCGTGGACGGCCAAGCCGACGTCCTGGTCTCCACCGCCATCGTGGAATCAGGCCTGGACATCCCGGCCTCGAACACGATAATCATCAACCGGGCCGACCGGTTCGGCCTGGCCCAGCTCTACCAGCTCCGGGGGCGGGTGGGGCGGGAGCGGCAGCAGGCCTACGCCTACCTCCTGGTGCCCGCCGACGGGCGGGTGGACGAGACGGCCCAGCGGCGGCTGCGGGTGATCGAGGAGTCGACCGAGCTGGGGGCGGGGCTGCGACTGGCCATGCGGGACCTGGAGATCCGGGGCACCGGCAACCTCCTGGGGGCGGCCCAGCACGGGCACATCGCGGCGGTCGGATTCGATCTTTATAGCAAGCTGCTCGCGGAGGCCGTGAGAGACTTGAAGGGCGAAGCGGCGACCGAGCGCGTCGATCCGGTGATCTCGGCGGACGTGGAAGCACTCCTGCCCGAGGAGTACGTTCCCGAGGTGAATCAGCGCCTGGCGCTCTACAAGCGGCTCGCCGAGATCGAGCGGCTCGAGGACGTGGCCGACGCGCGCGCGGAGCTGGCCGACCGCTACGGCCCGCCGCCGCCCGCGGTCGAAGGACTGCTGGACGTGGTGGGGCTGCGGGTGGCCGCCCGGGGGCTCGGCATCGAGCGGGTGGAGGCGGGGGGCGGGCGCGCGGTACTGACCTTCGCGCCGTCGACACCGGTGACGCCGGAACGGATGCTCAAGACGATCGCGGCCAGCCGCGGCGCGCTCAAGTTGCGAAAGGAGTACACGGTGGAAGCGCGGATTCCTGCCGAGCCCTGGCCCGCGGTGCGTGACGCCCTCGCGAAGCTCCTGGATTCCCTCCGATGAGGCCGCGCGCCGCCGCCGCGGTCGCCCTGCTGCTCCTTCCCTTCGCGGTGTCGGGCTGCTCGATCCCGACGTGGGTGCCGCTGCTCGGCAAGAGCAAGGCCGCGACGCCCGCGGAGGTGCCGAGCGCGCAGCCGTTCACGTCTGCGCCCATCCTGACCTCGCGGGATCAGCTCCACGCCTCCGACGACGTGGTGGACCGCGTGATCTGCGTGGTGAACAACGACGCGATCACCCAGTACGAGCTGGACGAGGCCGAGCTCTACTACCTGGCCGAGACGCGGGAGCGGCCCTCCGACGGGGAGGCGCGCAAGGTGCTGCGCACCCAGCTCCTCCAGAACCTGATCGAGAACCGGATCCAGCTCCAGCAGGCCGAGCGGGACAAGGTGGCGATCGAGGACGTGGAGCTCGCGGAGGCCCTCGGCGACATCATGAAGAAGCTCAAGGCCAAGGACGACGCCGAGTTCGAGACGATGATCAAGTCGCAGGGCCTCACCCTGGAGGGCGTCAAGAAGCGGCTGCGCGAGCAGCTCATGGTCCAGCGGGTGGTGCGCCGCAAGGTCGCCCTGCGCATCTCGGTCACCGAGCAGGAGATCGACCGGTACCTCACCGACAACCGCGAGAAGCTCGAGACCGGTCTCACCTTCGTGGCCCGCCACATCCTGGTCATGCCGGATCCCGCGAAGGGCGAGGAGGGCTGGATCGCGGCGCGGCTCCGGGCCGACGAGATCTACGGGCATCTGCTCGAGGGACAGGACTTCACCGAGCTGGCCAAGAAATACTCCGACGATCCGTCCGGCAAGGACGGCGGCTCCCTCGGCAATCTCAAGAAAGGCGAGCTGGCCCAGGACATCGAGGACGCGATCCTGCGCCTCACCCCGGGGGAGGCGTCGACGCCGTTCCGCTCGCAGGTCGGCTATCACATCTTCCGCCTCGACTCGCGCGATTCCCTGACCGGCGACGCGCTCGTGCAGGCGCGCACCCAGATCCGCGAGATCCTCTACCGGCAGAAGTACGACACGCGCCTCAAGGATTGGCTCGTGGAGATCAAGCAGCGCGCGATCATCGATATCCGTATGTAAATCGGGGGTTGACAGGGCCGGAAACCGTATGGGACAGTGGTCCGCGAATCACGGCAGCCAACCTCCTAGAGAGTAGACCCGCACACACGCAACCCGCCGGAGACGACCATCTCTTCATCAGAGCGTAGCCCTAAGCGTCCCGCGCCGAAGCCGCCGTCTGCCGCCCCCGCCGAGCAGCCCGTCCCCGCCGAGACCAGCGCGGTGGTCGGGGCAGGAGGAAAGCGGATGAACCTGTCCGAGCTCAAGGACAAGACCATCACCGATCTCAACAACGTGGCCAAGGAGCTCGGCGTCCAGGGCACCAGCGGCCTGCGCAAGCAGGACCTGATCTTCAAGATCCTGCAGGGCCAGGCCGAGCGCGACGGGCTCATCTTCGCGGAGGGCGTTCTCGAAGTGCTGCCCGACGGCTTCGGCTTCCTCCGCGCGCCCGACTACAACTACCTGCCGGGCCCCGACGACATCTACGTCTCGCCCTCGCAGATCCGGCGCTTCGACCTGCGCACCGGTGACACGATCTCCGGCCAGGTACGCCCGCCCAAGGACAGCGAGCGCTACTTCGCGCTGCTCAAGGTCGAGGCGATCAACTTCGAGACGCCGGAGCAGGCGCGCGACAAGACGCTCTTCGACAACCTGACCCCGCTCTACCCGATGGAGCGGATCCGGCTCGAGCACGACTCGGACAACCTCACCACCCGGGCGATGGATCTGCTATGTCCGATCGGCAAGGGCCAGCGCGGCCTGATCGTGGCGGCCCCGCGCACCGGCAAGACGGTGCTGCTGCAGAACCTCGCCAACGCCATCGCCAAGAATCATCCCGAGGTGTACCTGATCGTGTTGCTCATCGACGAGCGGCCGGAAGAGGTCACCGACATGCAGCGCTCGGTGAAGGGCGAGGTCATCTCCTCCACCTTCGACGAGCCGCCGCAGCGGCACGTGCAGGTGGCGGACATGGTGATCGAGAAGGCCAAGCGGCTGGTGGAGCACAAGCGCGACGTCGTGATCCTGCTCGACTCGATCACCCGCTTCGCGCGCGCCCACAACGCGGTCATCCCGTCCTCCGGCAAGGTGCTGTCGGGCGGCCTCGACGCCAACGCGCTCCAGCGGCCCCGGCGGTTCTTCGCGGCGGCCCGGAACGTGGAAGAGGGCGGCTCGCTCACCATCATGGCCACCGCCCTCATCGACACCGGCTCCCGGATGGACGACGTGATCTTCGAGGAGTTCAAGGGTACCGGCAACATGGAGGTGCACCTGGACCGGCGCCTGATGGACAAGCGCATCTTCCCGACCATCAACATCGAGCAGACCGGCACCCGGAAGGAAGAGCTGCTGCTGGAGAAGGACGAGCTGCAGAAGGTGTGGCTCCTCCGCAAGGCCCTGTCCCAGCTCAACCCGGTCGAGGCCATGGAGCTGCTCCTCGACAAGCTCAAAATGGTCAAGAGTAACAAGGACTTCCTGAACCAGATGAACCAGCTCGGGTGATCCGGGATTTTGCCTTTTCATGTCCAGCCTGCTATTCTCTGAGATCCACTTAGGAGGTGCGCCGTGAAGGCTGGCATTCATCCGGACTACGTTGATACGACGATCACCTGCAACTGCGGGGAAGTCATCCACACCCGCTCCACCGTGCCGACCATCAAGGTGGAGGTGTGCTCCAAGTGCCACCCCTTCTTCACGGGGAAGCAGCGGTTCCTGGACACCGCCGGGCGGGTCGAGCGCTTCCAGCAAAAGTACAAGCGGAAGACGGTCACCGAGGGGTAGGGCCTCGCTCGGCGCCGCGCCGCGCTCCGAGCCGCAGATCCAGCAGCAGTCACTCGGTCGTTTCCAGCCGCGGCGGCGCCGTCTTCCGGGTTCCCCTTCCTGAGGCGCCCCCATGTTCGACAAGCTCCGGCAGATCGAAGAGCGTTACGGCGAGCTGAACCGCTCGCTGTCCGATCCCCAGGTGATCGGGCAGCCCTCGGTCTACGCCAAGACCGCCAAGGCCGCGGCGGACCTGGCCGACACGGTGCGGAAGTTCGACGACTACAAGAACGTGCTCGCCCGCGTCTCGGAGGCCCGGCACATCCTGGCCGAGGACGCCGACCGCGAGATGCGCGAGCTCGCCCAGGCCGAGATCGAAGAGCTGACCGCGCGCCAGGCCAAGCTCGAGGAGGAGCTGCGGGGCCTCCTCATCCCGCGCGATCCCAACGACGACAAGAACGTCTTCCTGGAGATCCGGGCGGGCGCGGGCGGGGACGAGGCCGGCCTCTTCGCGGCCGAGCTGTTCCGCATGTACACCAAGTACGCGGAGCGGCAGCGCTGGAAGTGGGAGGTCATCGACAGCCACCCCACCGGGGTGGGCGGTCTCAAGGAAGTGGTCGCGCTCGTGCAAGGGCGCGGAGCGTGGAGCCGGCTGAAGTACGAGCGGGGCGTGCACCGCGTGCAGCGCGTGCCCGCCACCGAGTCGAGCGGGCGCATCCACACCTCGACCGTGACGGTGGCGGTGCTGCCCGAGGCCGAGGACGTGGACGTGAAGGTGGACGAGAAGGACATCCAGGTGGACGTCTACCGCTCCTCGGGGCCGGGCGGGCAGGGGGTCAACACCACCGACTCCGCGGTGCGGCTCACCCACCTGCCGACCGGGCTGGTCGTCACCTGCCAGGATGAGCGCTCGCAGATCAAGAACCGCGCGAAGGCCCTGCGGGTGCTGAAGGCCCGCCTGCTGGAGCGGGCCCAGGAGGAGCAGGCCGCCGCCATCGCGGCGGACCGGCGCAGCCAGGTCGGCACCGGCGAGCGCAGCGAGCGCATCCGCACCTACAACTTCCCGCAGGGGCGGGTCAGCGATCACCGCGTCAACCTCACGCTGCACCGGCTGCCCGCGGTGCTCGAGGGCGACCTCGACGAGCTGATCGACGCGCTCCGGGATCGCGAGCAGAGCCAGAAGCTCGCGGAGAGCGTGACGTGATCGGGGTCGCCGCCGACGCGACCGTCCCCGCGCTGCTCGGGCGCGCGGCCGCCGCGCTCGAGGAAGCCGGGATCGTGACCGCGCGTCCGGAGGCCGAGTGGCTCCTCGGCGGGCTCCTGGGCGTCGAGCGCGTCGCCCTCTACCTGGAGCCGGCGCGTCGGCTCACCGAGGCGGAGGCCGCCCACTACCGCGAGCTGATCGAGCGCCGCGCGCGCCGCGAGCCGCTGCAGTACCTGCTCGGCTGGGAGGACTTCCACGGCCTGCGCCTCGCGATCACCCCCGACGTGCTGGTGCCGCGCCCGGAGACGGAGGGCCTCGTGGAGTGGGCGCTCGAAGTGCTGGCGGGCCGCCCGGACCCGGTGGTCGCCGACCTCGGCACCGGCAGCGGCGCCATCGCCTGCGCGGTGGCCGCCGCGCTGCCCGCCGCGGAGGTGCTGGCGGTCGAGCTGGCCGCGGGCGCGCTCGCGGTGGCCTCCCGCAACGTGCGCGAGCTCGGGCTCGCGGGCCGGGTGCGGCTGCTCGCCGGGGATCTCTTCGCGCCGCTCGGCTCGCTGTCGGCGATCCTCGACCTGGTGGTGGCCAACCCGCCGTACCTGCCGAGCGCGGTGATCGGGTCGCTGCCCCCCGAGGTCTCGCGCCACGAGCCGCGCGCGGCGCTCGACGGCGGGTCCGACGGCCTCGCGGTGATCCGTCGCATCGTGGCGGGCGCGCCCCCGATCCTGAAGCCGGGCGGGTGGCTGCTGATGGAGATCGGCGAGGAGCAGGCGGGCCCGATCGCCTCGCTGATGGCCGCCGAGGGATTCTCCGGCATCCGGGCCCGGCGGGATCTCAACGGGGTGGAGCGGTACATCGGGGGGCGCTGGGAGGTCACGCGGACCACACTCGCGATCTGCGCCTCCGGCGCGGCGCGGCGGGAGGGCTGCTGATGGCGACCCGACTCATCGTGGACGGCGGCGTGCCCCTGCGGGGGACGGTCGCGGCGAGCGCGGCCAAGAACGCGGCGTTGCCCGAGCTGTGCGCGGCGCTGCTCACCGCGCGGCCGGTGGTGCTGGAGAACGTGCCCGAGCTGGCCGACGTGACCACCACCCGCTCGCTGCTGGAGCGGCTCGGCGGGGTCGTCTCGACCGATGCCGACGGCGGCACCCGCGTCGAGGTCGCCACGGTGACGAGCAACGAGGCGCCGTACGAGCTGGTCTCGACCATGCGCGCCTCCGTCCTGGTCCTGGGCCCGCTGCTCGCGCGGACCGGCCTCGCCAAGGTGGCGCTGCCCGGCGGCTGCGCCATCGGGGTGCGGCCCATCGACCAGCACCTCAAGGGCTTCCAGAAGCTGGGGGCCGAGGTCTTCGTCCGCAACGGCTACGTGGAGGCGCGGGCCAGCCGGCTCAAGGGCGCCCGCATCAGCACCGACCTCGTCACGGTGACCGGCACCGAGAACCTCATGATGGCGGCGGTGCTGGCCGAGGGCACGACCGTGATCGAGAACGCGGCGCGCGAGCCGGAGGTGACCGACCTCGCACGCCTGCTGACCGCGATGGGGGCCCGCATCCAGGGCGCGGGCACCGAGCGCATCGAGATCGAGGGCGTGTCCGAGCTCGGCGGGGCCCGGCACCGCGTGATCCCGGACCGCATCGAGGCGGGCACCCTGCTGGTGGCCGCGGCCATCACCGGGGGCGACGTGACGGTGACCGGGACCGAGCCGCGCCACATGTCCGCGATGCTCGCCAAGCTCGAGGAGTCCGGGGCCGCGGTGACCGTGACCGACGACCGCATCCGCTGCCAGGGCCCGGCCAAGCCGAAGGCGGTGGACCTGATCACGAACCCGTTCCCGGGTTTCCCCACCGACATGCAGGCGCAGTTCATGGCGCTGCTCGGGCTGGCCGACGGGATCAGCAAGATCACCGAGACCATCTTCGAGAACCGCTTCATGCACGCGGCCGAGCTGGCCCGCCTGGGCGCCAAGATCGAAGCCGAGGGCTCGACCGCGGTGGTGCGCGGGCAGCGCTACTATCAGGGCGCGCCGGTGATGGCCACCGACCTGCGCGCCTCCGCCTCGCTGGTGCTGGCCGGGCTCGCCGCCCGCGGGCGCACCGAGATCTCGCGCGTCTATCACCTGGATCGGGGCTACGAGCGGCTCGAGGTCAAGCTGCGCTCGCTCGGCGCCACCATCGAGCGACTGCGGTGACGACGACGCTCACGCTCGCGCTGCCCAAGGGCCGGCTGCTGGATCCCGCGCTGGCCCTGCTCGCGGGCATGGGCATCCGGGGCTTCGAGCCCGACTCGCGCCGGCTCCTGCTGACCGACGAGGCGGCGGGGCTGCGCTTCATCCTGCTCAAGCCCGCCGACATCCCGACCTACGTGGAGTACGGCGCGGCCGATCTCGGCATCGTGGGCAAGGACATCCTGCTCGAGCAGCAGCCGGACGTGTACGAGCCGGTGGACCTGGGCTTCGGCTTCTGCCGGCTGGTGGTGGCCGAGCCCCGCGAGCTGTGGGAGCGCGACGATCCGGCCAAGTGGTCGTGGGTGCGGGTGGCCACCAAGTACCCGCGCCTCACCGAGGAGTACTTCTCCGAGCGCGGGATCCAGGTCGAGATGGTGAAGCTCGACGGCTCCATCGAGCTGGCCCCGCTGGTCGGCCTGGCCGAGCGGATCGTGGACCTGGTGCAGTCCGGCGAGACGCTGCGGGCCAACGGGCTCGTGGAGGTGGCGGAGATCCTGACCTCCACCGCGCGGCTCATCGTCAACCGGGCGTCGCTCAAGACTCAGCACGCGCGCGTGAACCAGCTCATCACGGCCATGCGAGAGAAAGTCGCGCGATGATCCGGCGGCTCGAGACCGCGGGCCTCGGTATCGCGGGGGTCATCCGCGCGCTGGAGCGGCCGCCCGGCTCGGTGGATCCGGAGATCTCGCGGCGGGTCGCCGAGATCGTCGCGGCGGTGCGCGAGAAGGGCGACGCGGCGCTGCTCGACTTCACCCGGCGCTTCGATCGGGTCGCGCTGGCCGCCCCCGAGCTCGCGGTGCGACCGGAGGAGTACGCGGCGGCCGAGCGCGCGGTGGGCGAGGCCACGCTGCGCTCGCTGCGCTACGCGGCCGATCGCATCGAGCGCTTCCACCGCGAGTGCGCGCCGCGCTCCTGGCGCATGAAGGACGACAACGGCTCGCGGCTCGGGCAGGAGGTGCGCCCGCTCGACCGCGTGGCGGTCTACGTGCCCGGCGGCCGCGCCGCCTATCCCTCCACCGTGCTGATGACGGTGGTGCCCGCGGTGGTGGCCGGGGTCCGCGAGATCGTGCTGGTCTCGCCGCCCTCGGCGGACCGGTCGCTGAACGCGGCGGTGCTGGCCGCCGCGCGCATCGCCGGCGTGACCGAGGCCTACCGGGTGGGCGGGGCGCAGGCGATCGCCGCGCTGGCCTACGGCACCGAGACCATCCGGCGCGTGGACAAGATCGTGGGGCCCGGCAACATCTACGTGGCCCTGGCCAAGGCCCAGGTCTTCGGGGACGTCGGGATCGACATGGTGGCGGGTCCGAGCGAGGTCCTGGTGGTGGCCGACGGAACCGCGGATGCCGCCTTCGTGGCCGCCGACCTGCTGGCCCAGGCCGAGCACGACCCGATGGCCCGCGCGGTGCTGCTGACGCCGTCGCCCGCGCTGCGCGACGCGGTCGCCGCCGAGCTCGGCCGGCAGCTCGCGGAGCTGCCGCGGCGCGAGATCGCGGGGGCGGCGCTGGCGAGCCACGGCGCGCTCGTGCTCACCGCGAGCCTCGAGGAGGCGGTGGAGCTGGCCAACGGCCTCGCGCCGGAGCACCTGGAGCTGCAGGTCGCGGATCCGGAGGGCTTGCTGGGGCGGGTGCGGCACGCGGGTGCGGTGTTCCTCGGGCGCCACACCCCCGAGGTGGTGGGGGACTACGTGGCGGGACCGAACCACGTCCTGCCGACCGGCGGCACCGCGCGCTTCTCCTCGGCGCTCTCGACCGAGGACTTCGTGACGCGGCTCAGCGTGATCGAGTATTCGGCGGAGGGACTGGCCGAGGCGGGACCGCACGTCGGCGAGCTCTCCCGCGTGGAAGGCCTGGACGGACACGGCGCGGCGGCGGCGATACGGATCGCCCGCGCGGGAGACAAGCGATGACCACGGAGCCGGCGGCGCCACGGCAGAGCCGGATCGAGCGGAACACGAAGGAGACGCAGATCGTCCTCACCCTCAACCTGGACGGCACCGGCGCCGCCAAGGTGGACACCGGCATTCCCTTCTTCAACCACATGCTGGAGGCGTGGTCCAAGCACGCGCTGATGGACCTCGCGGTGGACGCCAAGGGCGATCTCGACGTGGATCTCCACCACACGGTGGAGGACGTGGGGATCTGTCTGGGCAAGGCGCTCCGCGAGGCGGTCGGCGACAAGAAGGGGATCGTGCGCTACGGGGAGTCGTTCCTGCCCATGGACGAGGCGCTGCTGCACGCGGCGGTGGACATCTCGGGACGCCCGTACCTCGTCTTCAACGTGCCGCTCCAGCGCACCCGGATCGCCAACTTCGATCTGGATCTGCTCAAGGATTTCTTCCGCGCGGTGGCGGTGAACGCGGAGATCACGCTCCACCTCAACATGCACTACGGCGAGAACCTCCACCACATCGCGGAAGCCACCTTCAAGGCGGCCGGCCGCGCCCTCGCCGAGGCCACCCGCCTCAACCCGCGGATCACGGGCATCCTCTCGACAAAAGGCAGCTTGTGATCGCGATCGTCGATTACGGGCGCGGCAATCTCGGGAGCGTCGAGAAGGCCTTCGCGCGGATCGGCATGCCCGCGGTCGTCACCCAGGACCCGAAGGTGGTGGACGACGCGGAGGCGGTGGTGCTCCCCGGCGACGGGGCCTTTCACGACGCGATGGGCAGCCTCCAGGCGCTCGGGCTGATCGCGCCGCTGCGCGCCTGCTTCGAGAGCGAGCGGCCCTTCTTCGGGATCTGCCTGGGCTACCAGCTGCTCTTCTCGGAGAGCGAGGAGTTCGGCCAGGGCAAGGGCCTCGACGTCATCCCGGGGGCGGTGCGGCGCTTCCCCACGGGGCTCAAGGTGCCGCACATGGGCTGGAACCAGGTCGAGCACGGGGGCGACCTGCCGCTCTTCGACGGCATCCCGAGCGGGGCGCACTTCTACTTCGTGCACTCCTACTACCCGGAGACCGGCGACACGTCGCTCCGGGTGGCGACCTGCACGTACGGGGTCACGTTCCCGGCGGCGGTCTCCCGCGGGGTCTTGCACGCGACTCAGTTCCACCCCGAGAAGAGCCAGCGCTGGGGCATCCGCATGCTCGAGAACTTCGCGGCCATCGTCCGCGAGGCCCGGTAAGGCATGTTCGAGATCGTTCCCGCCGTGGATCTGAAGGCGGGGCGGTGCGTGCGGCTCTTGCAGGGCCGCGCCGACGCCGAGACCGTCTTCTCCGACGATCCGGTCGCGGTGGCCCGCCGCTGGCAGGACTCGCGCGCACGCCGCCTGCACGTGGTGGATCTCGACGGGGCCTTCGCGGGCCGCCCCTCCCAGACCGAGCTCGTCCGCGCCATGATCGCGGCGGTGCGAATCCCGGTGCAGGTGGGCGGCGGCCTCCGCGAGATCGGGCACGTCGAGGCGGTGCTGGAGGCGGGCGCGCGGTGGGCCATCGTGGGCACGCGGGCCGCGCTCGACCCCGCGTTCCTGGGCCAGGTATGCGAGCGGTTCGGCGAGCAGGTCATCGTGGGCATCGACGCCTCCGACGGGCGCGTCGCGGTGGACGGCTGGACGCGCGTGCTCGATCTCGACGCCATCGCCCTGGCGCGCGACGCGGCGGCGGCGGGGGCCGCCGGCATCATCTATACCGACATCGCGCGCGACGGCACCCAGAACGGCCCCAACCTGTGGAGCACCGAGGCGGTGGCCAAGGCGGCGGGTATCGACGTCTTCGCGTCCGGCGGGGTCGGCTCACTCGACGACATCCGCCAGCTCGCGACGGTGCCGGAGCTGGCCGGGGTCATCGTAGGGCGCGCGCTCTACAGCGGGGCGGTGGACCTCGGCGCGGCGCTGGCCGCGGTGGTGCGGTAGGCGGCCATGCTCTGCAAGCGGCTCATCCCGTGCCTGGACGTCAAGGACGGCCGCGTGGTGAAGGGCGTCCGCTTCGTCGAGCTGCGCGACGCGGGCGACCCGGTCGCGGCCGCGCTGGCCTACGACGCCCAGGGGGCCGACGAGCTCGTGTTCCTCGACATCACCGCCTCGCACGAGGGGCGCGCCACCATGCTCGACGTGGTCCGGCGCACCGCCGAGGGCATCTACATGCCGCTCACGGTAGGAGGCGGGATCCGGTCGCTCGAGGACATCCGCACCCTGCTCCGCGCCGGCGCCGACAAGGTGTCGCTCAATACCGCGGCGGTGGAGCGGCCGGCGCTCGTCACCGAGGCCGCGAGGGCCTTCGGGAGCCAGTGCATCGTGGTGGCAATCGACGCCAAGGCGACCAACCGTCACCGGGAGGTGTTCACCCACGGCGGGCGGCGGGCGGCCGGGCGCGATGCGGTGGAATGGGCGCGCGAGGTCGAGCGGCTCGGCGCGGGCGAGATCCTGCTCACCAGCATGGACCGCGACGGCACCGGCGCCGGTTACGACATCGCGCTGACCCGCGCGGTGGCCGAGGCGGTCTCGGTCCCGGTGATCGCCTCGGGCGGTGTCGGGCGCCTCGAACATCTCCGGGAGGGGCTGGTCGAGGGCCGCGCGGACGCCGCGCTCGTGGCGACGCTCTTTCACTTCGGCCAGCACACGGTGCCGGAGGCCAAGCGCTACCTGGACGAGCGCGGGGTGCCGGTGAGGCTCGGGCCATGAGCGCCCCGGACGATCTCGAGTGGGACGCGCAGGGACTGATCCCGGCGGTGGTCCAGGACACCGAGACCGGGCAGCTCCTCATGGTCGCCTGGATGAGCCCCGAGTCGCTCGAGGCGACGCGGCGCTCGGGTCTCACCCACTTCTGGTCGCGCTCGCGCAACACGCTCTGGCGCAAGGGCGAGACGTCGGGGCATGCCCAGCACGTGGACGGCATCTATGCCGATTGCGATCGGGACACCCTGCTGGTCCAGGTGCACCAGGACGGCGTGGCCTGCCATACCGGGGCGCGGAGCTGCTTCTTCACGCGCCTCGACGGCGGGGAGGCGGCGCCCGCGGCGGGGGCGGCGGGCCCCGCGATGCTGGAGATCCTCGAGCGGGTGCTCGAGTCGCGGAAGGTGGCGCCGCCGCCCGGCTCCTACGTGGCGGGACTGTTCGCGAAGGGCCAGCCCCAGATCTGCCGGAAGATCGGCGAGGAAGCCGCGGAAGTCATGACCGCGGCCCTGGGCGGCGAGGGCGACGAGCGCGTGGTCTCCGAGATCGCGGACCTCTGGTTCCACACCATGGTCCTGCTGAGCGCTCGCGGCATTCCCCTGCGCCGCGTCTTCGAGGAGCTCGCCCGCCGACACAAGAAGGACACGTGACCGACCGGCCCCTCGCGCCCGCCCTGCTCGCGCTGGTCCTGCTCGCGGGTTGCGCGACGGCGACGGGGCGCATCGAGAACGGGATGTTCCACTCCGCGAAGGGCTACCGCGTGACGCTGCCGCCCGGCTGGCGGGTCGATACCGGTCAGCGGGCCGACCTCGCGCTGCGCGCCGAGGCGCGGCCGGGGGGCATGGTCGTGGACGCGACCTGCCACGGCCGCGAATCCTCCCGTCCGCTCGACGTGCTCGCGCGTCACCTGACCTTCGGGCTCACCCGGCGCGACGTGCTCGAGAACGGCACCTCCACGGTGGGCGGCCGGGAGGCGGCCCACTCGGTGATCCGCGGCCTCGCGCAGGGGCGAACGGTCACGGTGGAGGCCCTGGTGATGCGCGCGGAGCGGTGCGTGCACGATTTCCTTTACGTGGCCCCGAGCGAGGCGTTCGACGACGGGCGCCCCGCGTTCCGGGGCCTGGTCGAGAGCTTCGTGCTGGAGCCGGCCCGATGATCGCGTCGAAGGATCTGCGCCAGCACCTGCGGGAGACCGCCCTCTGGTACGGTGGCCTCGGGCTGCTCACCGTGCGGGTGGCCCGCAACCTGACCCTGCCGCCGTCCTACTTCTGGCTGGTCGCCCGCGAGATCGACATCATCGGGGTGCGGTCGCTCGTGGTCGCGCTCACCGCCGCCCTGTTCACCGGCATGGTGCTGGCCCTGCAGACCGCGGTGAACATGGCCCGCTTCGGCGCCGAGAACTACGTGGGCCCGGTGGTGGCGCTCTCCATCCTGCGCGAGCTGGGGCCGGTGCTGACCGCGATCCTGGTGGGGGGCAAGGTCGCCTCGGGCATCACCGCCGAGCTGGGATCCATGAAGGTCACCGAGCAGATCGACGCCCTCCGCGCGCTCGGGGTGAACTACGTCAAGAAGCTGATCGTCCCCCGGTTCATGGCCGCGGTGCTCGTCTTCCCGCTCGTCACGATCCTCGCGGACGGAATGGGCCTCCTCGGGGGTATGCTGATCGCTGTGTTCGATCGCAACGTCGATGCGTATCTCTACTGGAACACCATCGCCTACTGGGTGGTCCTCAAGGACTTCCTCACCGGGCTCGGCAAGAGCCTGGTCTTCGGCGGGCTCGTCACCCTCATCGGCTGCTACAACGGCCTGGCCACCGAGGGCGGGACCGAGGGGCTCGGGCGCTCCACCACCGCGACGGTGGTGCAGGTCGCGATGGGGGTGATCATCTCCGACTTCTTCATCACGCGGCTCTTCCTCTTCATGTACTGGTGAGCCGATGATCTCCGCGTCGCCGCTCGTCGAGCTCCGGAAAGTCGGGAAGGCATTCGGGGAGAAGCCGGTGCTGCGCGGGGTGAGCTTCGTCCTGCCCAAGGGGACGATCCTCGCGGTGATGGGCGGGAGCGGCCAGGGCAAGACGGTGCTCCTGCGCGTCGCCTCGGGCCTCGCGCAGCCCGACTCGGGCGAGGTGCACCTGTTCGGGACCCGCATCGACCGGATGACCGAGGAGGCGATGCTCCCGCTGAGACGGCGGACCGGCTTCGTGTTCCAGGGGGCGGCGCTCTTCGACTCGCTCACCGTGTTCGAGAACGTGGCCTTCCCGCTGCGCGAGCACACCCGGCTGTCCCTCGGGGAGATCACGGAGCGGGTCCACCACTTCCTCGACCTGGTCGGGCTGCCCGACACCGACGAACTGCTGCCCGCCGAGCTGAGCGGGGGCATGCGCAAGCGCGTGGGCATCGCGCGGGCCCTGATCGTGGAGCCCGAGGTCGTCTTCTTCGACGAGCCCACCGCCGGGCTCGACCCCACCAACGCGAAGCTGGTGGCCGAGCTCATCGCCCAGCTCCGCACCGGGGTGTGCGACACCGCCATCGTGGTGACCCACGACGTGGAGTTCGCCGAGCTGGTGGCCGACCAGATGGCGATCCTGATGCAGGGGCAGTTCGCCGATCAGGGCACGCCGTCCGAGATCCACCGCTCGGCCAACCCGGACGTGCGCCGATTCCTGGCCGGCGAGCTGAGGGAGATCTAGCCATGGCGGACAGCCGGCTCGCTCTGCAGATCCGCATCGGGGCCTTCATCCTGTCCGGCCTGCTCGTGTTCTTCGCGCTCATCTACCTGCTCGGGGCCCAGGCCCGCTACTTCGAGCGCAAGTACGATCTCGTCGCCGAGTTCACCGAGGTGGGCGGGCTCATCGAGGGCGCCACCGTGCGCCTGGCCGGCGTGCAGATCGGCCGCGTCACCGCGGTCGAGCTGCCCGGGCAGCCCGGGGGCAAGGTGCGGGTGACGATCACGATCGCGCGGCGCTTCTCGGAGCGGGTGCGCCGCGACTCGGAGGCCAAGATCTCCACCCAGGGCCTGCTCGGCGACAAGATCGTGGAGATCACCATCGGCACCACCGCCGCCCCCGCGCTCAAGCCCGGCGACGTCCTGGCGACTCAGGACTCGTTCGAGATGCAGCAGATGTTCAAGGCCGGCGCGGAGACGCTCCAGACCGTGCGGGAGCTGGCCGCCAGCCTCAAGGGCACCGCGGAGCGGGTGGACCGGATCGCCAAGGAAGTGGAGACCGGCAAGGGGCTGGTCCACGCCCTCGTGTACGACGAGCCGGAGGCGCTGACCAAGCTCAACGCGATCCTGACCCGCACCCAGTCGCTCCTGGCCCGCGCCGAGCAGGGCGACCACGCAGTGGGCGTGCTGCTCTCGCCGGACAGCGGCAAGTCGGTCCGCGCGCTGCTCGCCGCGATGGACACGATCGGCCGGACCGCCGAGAAGCTCGAGTCGCGCGACAACCTGCTCTCGGCCCTGCTGCACGATCCGCAGTACAAGACCGTCGCCGACGACCTCCGGGTCGTGGCGCACAACTTCCGCGACGTCTCCGAGCGGGTGGCCCAGGGCCAGGGGCTGCTGGGCCAGCTCACCCGCGACGGCGGCGGCGACGGCGCCCTCGGCTCGCTCGGCGACGCGACCGCCGACTTCCGCGTCGCGATGGCCAACCTGCGCGCGGTCACCGACCGGCTGAAGCAGGGCGAGGGCACCGTCGGCGCGCTGCTGGAGGACCCGACGGTCTACGAGAACCTCGTGCAGTTCCTCGAGGGCTCGCGGCGGAGCTTCCTGCTGCGGACGCTGATCCGCTCCACCATCGATTCGGGCGCTTCGAGCAACGCGGGCGGGAGCGGCGGCCGCTGATGGCGCGCGACCGGACGACCTACCGCTGCCAGGAGTGCGGGCTCGCCGCGGCCAAGCCCGGCACCTGTCCGGACTGCGCGCGGGTGGGGACCTACGTGCAGCTGGTGGAGGAGCGGGTCGCGCCGGCGCGCGGCCCCGCGCGGTCCGGCGCCACCTCGAGCCGGCCCCAGCCGATCCGCGAGATCTCGGTGGGCGACGGGGGGCATCGGGTGTCGAGCGGCATGGCCGAGCTCGACCGTGTCCTGGGCGGGGGCGTGGTGACGGGCTCCCTGGTCCTGATCGGCGGGGATCCGGGGATCGGCAAGTCGACCCTCCTGCTCCAGGTCAGCCGGATGCTCGCCGAACGGGCGGGGCCGGTGCTCTACGTCTCGGGTGAGGAGTCGGCCGCCCAGGTCAAGCTCCGGGCCGATCGGCTGGGTCCCTCCCCGGCGGGCCTCTACTTCGTGGCCGAGACCGATCTGCAGGCGGTCGAGACGCACGTCGCCGCCATCCAGCCCCGGATCTTGATCGTGGATTCGATCCAGACCGTGTACCTGCCCGGGCTCGAGTCGGCTCCCGGCAGCGTGAGCCAGGTCCGCGAGTGTGGGGCCCGGCTGATGACCCTGGCCAAGGGGCGGGGCATCGCCACGTTCCTGGTCGGGCACGTGACCAAGGAAGGGGCCATCGCCGGGCCCCGGGTGCTCGAGCACCTGGTGGACACCGTCCTCTACTTCGAGGGCGAGCAGCACCACGCCTACCGGGTCCTCCGAGGGGTCAAGAACCGGTTCGGATCCACCAACGAGATCGGGGTCTTCGAGATGGGGGAACGGGGCCTGACCGAGGTCCGGAACCCCTCGGGGTTCTTCCTGGCCGAGCGCCCCAAGGACGCGGCCGGCTCGGTGGTGGTGGCCAGCATCGAGGGGACCCGCCCCCTCCTGGTGGAGATTCAGGCCCTGGTCACCCCGGCCGGCTTTGGCACCCCGCGTCGTACTGTTCTGGGTGCTGACTACAATCGCGTATGCTTGCTGCTGGCGGTGCTGGAGAAGCGCGTCGGGTTCCCGCTGCAATCCCAGGACGCCTTCGTCAACGTCGCCGGCGGCGCGCGGGTGTCCGAGCCCGCCGCCGACCTTGGGCTGGTGCTCGCGGCGGCCTCGAGCTATCTCGATCGCCCGCTACGCGGTGACCTGGTGGTGGTCGGCGAGGTGGGACTGGCCGGGGAGGTGCGCGCGGTGACCGGGCTCGAGGCACGACTGAAGGAAGCGGCCGCGCTGGGCTTCACCGCGGCCGTGGTGCCCCAGAGCAGCCTGACGGACCGGGGAAGCCATCCCCTGGACGTGCAGGGCGTGGGGTCGGTGGACGAGGCCGTGAAGGTCCTGCTCGGACCGTGAGGACACGATGCAGATAGGCCTGCTCATCGTCCGGATGCTGGTCCTGATGGCGGCCACCGCGGCCGGCTTCGCGTTGGCGCATGCCCTCAACTTGCATTCCCCGAACAACTTCTTCCTCGGCGGCGCCGGCTTCCTGGCCGGCGTGCTCGTGGTCCTGCTCGAGTGGCAGGCCCGGCGCATCCCGGTGGACCGGCTCTTCTGGGGCGCGACCGGGGCCATGCTGGGCGTCGTGCTCGGACTGGGCCTGGGCACCGCGGTGGAGGCGGTCGTGCCCGGCGCGGGCGCGCTCGGACGCGGGCTCTTCGCCCTGCTGCTGGGCTACCTGGGGGCGATGGTGACCCTGGCCAAGCGCGACGACCTGGAAGACATGTCGGTCAAGCTCTTCCCCAAGACCGCGGCGGGGCGCCAGGACGGCGACAAGATCCTCGATACCTCGGTCATCATCGACGGGCGCATCGTCGACGTCTGCCAGACCGGGTTCCTGGCCGGCACCCTCCTGGTGCCCCAGTTCGTGCTGCGCGAGCTGCAGCAGATCGCGGACTCGGCCGACGCGCTCCGGCGCAATCGCGGCAAGCGGGGCTTCGACGTGCTCCAGCGGCTGCAGCGCGTGCCGCGGGTGACCGTGCGCATCGACGAGGTGGACTTCCCGCAGGTGCGCGAGGTGGATCGCAAGCTGATCGAGCTGGCGCGGGCCACCGGGGGCAAGATCGTCACCAACGACTACAACCTGAACCGGGTGGCCGAGCTCTCGGGCGTCGCGGTGCTCAACATCAACGAGCTCGCCAACGCGCTCAAGCCGGTGGTGCTCCCCGGGGAGCCGCTGCACGTGCACATCGTCAAGGAAGGCAAGGAAGCGAACCAGGGCGTGGCCTACCTCGACGACGGGACCATGGTGGTGGTGGAGCACGGCAAGCGGCTCATCGGCCAGACCGTGGACGTGACCGTGACCACGATCTACCAGACCGCGGCCGGCCGCATGATCTTCGCCCGCCAGCGGGACGAGGAGAGCGCGCCGCGGTGACCTACGCCATCGTGCCCGCGGGAGGCCTGGGCACGCGCATGGGCTCCCGCCGGCCCAAGCAGTATCTCCATCTGGGCCGCGCGCCGATCCTCGTGGCGACCTTGAAAGCGTTGCTCCGGGCGCGCGGCATCGCGGGCATCGTGGTGGCGGTGCCGGAGGCCCACGTGGCCGGGACGCGCCGCCTGCTCGCGCGGCTGCGGCTACCGCGGATCCTCGAGGTGGTGGCGGGGGGCGCGGACCGGCAGGAGTCGGTGTGGCGGGCGCTCCAGCGGGTCCCGGAGCACGCGGAGCTGGTCCTGGTGCACGACGCGGTCCGTCCGTTCATCGACGCGGCGCTGGTGGCGCGGGTGCTGGCCGCCTCCGCGTCCGGCGGCGCGGCGACCTGCGGGATCCCGGTGCGCGAGACCGTGAAGCGCGTGCGCGAGGACGGCGCGATCGAAGCCACCATCCCGCGCCAGGGCCTCTGGCTCACCCAGACCCCGCAGGCCTTTACACGCGCGCTACTCTGGGAGGCCCACGACAAGGCGCGACGGGACGGCTTCGCGGGGACGGACGACGCGGTGCTGGTGGAGCGGCTGGGTGTGACGGTGGCCATGGTGCGGGGGCTCGGACAGAACCTCAAGATCACGACGCCGGAGGATCTCCAGACGGCCCGGGCCTGGGCCGCGCCCCGTCGCCGCGGATGACCGAGTTCCGGTCGGGGCTGGGCTTCGACCTGCATCCGCTGGTCGAGGGGCGGCCGCTGGTGCTGGGAGGAGTGACGGTGCCCGCCGCGCGCGGGCTCGGCGGGCACTCCGACGCCGACGTGCTCACCCACGCGGTCTGCGAGGCGCTGCTCGGCTCGCTCGCCCTGGGGGATCTCGGACGGCTGTTCCCGGACACCGATCCGCGCTACAAAGGAGCCTCGAGTCTCGGTCTGCTGCGGTCGGTGATGGAGCTGATCGCCACCAAGGGAGCGCGCGTGGTCAACGTCGACGTCACGGTGATCTGCGAGGCGCCGCGCCTCGCCCCGTTCCTGCCCGAGATGGCATCGCGGCTCGCCGCAACCATGGGGCTCGAGCCCGGCCGGGTGAGCGTGAAGGCCAAGAGCCCGGAGCACCTGGGCCTGCTCGGCCGGGAAGAAGGCATCGCGTCCATGGCCGTGATCGCGGTGGAAGTGTCCTGAGCCCAAGGAGGCGGTGGTGGCCCTGCGGATCTACAACACGCTGACGCGCAAGAAGGAAGAGTTCGTTCCCCTCACGCCCGGGCGCGTCGGGATCTACGTGTGCGGCGTCACGGTGTACGACTTCTCCCACGTGGGCCACGCGCGCAGCGCCCTGGCCTTCGACATGATCCGCCGCTATCTGCTCTTCCGCGGGTACCAGGTCAAGTTCGTCCGGAACTTCACCGACGTCGACGACAAGATCATCCAGCGCGCCCAGCGCGAGGGCGCGACCGCGCAGGAGGTCTCCGAGCGCTACGTGACCGCGGAGCGCGAGGACATGGCGGCGATCGGGGTGATGGCCCCCGACGTGTACTCGAAGGCCACCGACCACATCCCGCAGATGGTCGCCCTCATCGAGCGGCTGGTCGCCAAGGGCCTGGCCTATCCGGTGGAAGGCGACGTCTACTTCGAGGTCGCCCGGTTTCCCGCCTACGGCCGACTGTCGGGCAAGAACATCGACGAGCTGGTCTCGGGCGCCCGCGTCGAGGTGGACGAGCGCAAGCGCGACCCGAGGGACTTCGCCCTCTGGAAGGGCGCGAAGCCCGGCGAGCCCGCGTGGCCCAGCCCGTGGGGTCCCGGCCGGCCCGGCTGGCACATCGAGTGCTCGGCCATGGCCATCCAGTACCTGGGCGAGACGTTCGATCTCCACGGGGGCGGCGAGGACCTGATCTTCCCGCACCACGAATGCGAGATCGCCCAGGCCGAGGGAGCGACCGGGAAGCTCTTCGTGCGCTGCTGGATGCACAACGGGCTACTCAATCTGGGCGCCGAGAAGATGTCGAAGTCGCTCGGCAACACGCTGACCATCCGGGAGCTCGTGAAGCGGCACGAGCCCGACGCCATGCGCCTCTACCTCCTCGGCGCCCACTACCGCCACCCGCTCGACTTCGCCGAGGAGCGCATCGGCGAATCGGCGCGCGGGCTCGCCCGGCTGCGCGGCCTCGTCACGGAGGCCGAGCGCATGGCCGCCAAGGGCACGCCCGCGCCCGGCCCGGACGGCGGCCTCCTCGAGGAGGTCGCGGCGCACCGCGCCCGCTTCGAGGCCGCGATGGACGACGACTTCAACGCCCCGCAGGCCCTGGGCGTGCTCTTCGACCTCTCGCGGGTGCTCCACGGGGCGCGGGAGCAGGTGGCCCAGGGCACCGTAGGGGCGGGGGCGTTCCTGCTCGGGGTCGGCGAGCTGGTGGTCCTGGCGCGGGTCCTGGGGCTGCTCGAGGGCACGCGCCGGGAAGCCGCCGTCGACCCGCAGCTCAAGGCCCGCATCGAATCGCTGGTGTACCTGCGCCAGGAGGCTCGGCGTCAGCGTGACTTCGGGGAAGCCGACCGGCTGCGGGACGAGCTGGCCCGCCTGGGCGTCGTCATCGAGGACACCCGGGACGGGACCACCTGGAAGCTCCAGTCGTGATGGGCGAGCCGCACGAGCCGCGCGAGGAGGGCGCGCCGCTCTTCGGCCGCAACCCGGTGCTCGAGCTCCTGCGCACCGGGAGCCGGCGGGTGGAGGAGATCGCGATCATCTCCGAAGGCCGCGGCCCCGCGCTGCACGAGCTCCTCGCGCTGGCCAAGCGCCAGGGCGTGAAGATCTCGTACCGGACCCGCGACCAGCTCACCGCGATGGCGGGAGACATTCACCACCAGGGCGTCGTGGCCCGGGTGGCCGGCGCGAGCTACGCGTCGCTGGGCGACCTGCTCGAGATCCCGGCCGGGCGGGGGGAGTCGCCGTTCTTCCTGGCCCTGGACCAGGTCCAGGACCCCAGGAACCTGGGAGCCGTGCTCCGGACGGCCGAGGCTACCGGGGTCCACGGGGTCATCGTGCCCAAGCACCACGCCGCGGGCCTGACCGGCGCCGCCGCGAAGTCGGCGATGGGGGCCGCGGAGCTGATCGGGGTGGCCCGCGAGACGAACCTGGTCCATGCGCTCGAAACGCTCAAGAAAGAAGGCGTGTGGACCGTCGGGGCCGTCCCGGCCGGTGGCAAGCTGCCGTGGGAGCTGGACCTCACCGGCGCCGTGTGTCTCGTGCTGGGGGGCGAGGGGGAGGGGCTTCGGCCGCTGGTGGCCAAGAACTGCGACTTCCTGGTGAGTCTGCCGATGCGCGGCCGGCTCGAATCGTTGAACGTTTCGGCGGCCGCGGCCGTCCTCTGCTATGAAGTACTCCGGCAGCGGGGCGGGAACGGAGAAAAGACTTGACAGAAAAACCCTTGACTTGATGGTGGGCCGAACCTAAAGTGAGGGTTTGCGACTGCTGGCGTAGCTCAGGGGTAGAGCAACTGCCTTGTAAGCAGTGGGTCGGGGGTTCAAATCCTCCCGCCAGCGCCAGTACTATCCACGTACTATCAAGAGGTTACGATCAGGCGTGCACGCGGGGAGATACCCAAGTGGCCAAAGGGGGCAGACTGTAAATCTGCTGGCGAACGCCTTCGGAGGTTCAAATCCTCCTCTCCCCACCAACCACTTGAATT
>WNFL01322898.1_pt2 | contig 28903 bp, 27 predicted proteins | sample 5400361 | NCBI WGS metagenome assembly WNFL01 (sample SAMN13153351, study PRJNA577476) | soil metagenome | isolation source: 40 cm soil on Douglas fir-dominated hillslope | place: USA:California | collected 2013-09-17
GTCGAAGCTCGTCGGAACCGGGCTGACGGCGCACAGGATCCGGCCGTTCCTCATCATCGCCGCGGGCGCGTCGGGCGTGCCGTGGTTGCCCGGGATGACGGGGCCCGCCGTCCAGACGCCCGGGCTGGTGCTGCCCGTCGGAGCGTAGAGCGCCGTGTTCCCGGTCGAGCCGAGGAAGAACGCGCTGCCGCTCGGCAGCAGCAGCGCTGCACCGAGCTCGAAGCCGTACGGGTCGTACACCGCCACGGGCACGATGCCGTCGTCGACCCAGCTGTTCGTGGCCGGGATGTAGCGCTCCGAGAACGTGCCCCAGGGGTCGATCGTGAGGATGCTGTCGTCGGCGAGCTTCACCCAGCTCGCCTCGTCCTGCCAGGTGCCGCGGAAGAGCTGGCCCGCGTTGCTCCAGCTGTTCGCCACGGGGTCGTAGAGCAGCGGAATCCCGGACATGTGCGGGAAGACCGGCATGATCAGCACGCGACCGTCGGGCGTGAGCTCGCTGTTGCAGTCGTAGAAGTTGTCGCTCGCGGGATTCCACAGCGACGACGGCGGATTGATCACCGTCCAGACGTTCGTCTGCGGGTCGTAGACCTCGGCGTGCGGACCACCGCTGCCGTATTCGCCGCCGGCCACGAAGACGCGGCCGTCGCGCAGCACTTGCGATGGATAGTAGAGGCGCGTGTCGTGCGCCGGGGCCAGCGTGCTCCAGGTGCCATTGTGGTAGCTGCCCTGGCTGTTGGGGGTCAGCCGGTACCAGGCATTGCCGATCGCGCCGCCGCTGTTGTTCGCGGCCATGACCGTGCCGTCCGAGAGCAGCAGCATGAGGTTGACCGCGGCTGGAGCCGGGTGGACCAGCGGCGCCCAGGTTCCGGTCTGAGCGGATGCGCCCGCAGCGAAAACTCCGGCGAACGCGCAGCAGAAGAGCGGGAGTTCCAGGCTCCAGCGGGGACGCGGGGATCGAGCGTTCATCACGGATCTCGTGCGAGCAGGTTGAGGGGGGGGGCGGGGGAGGATTCCCGCAGCGCCAGTGTAATGGCAAACGCAGCCCGCCGCTGGCAGGTTCCCCGAGATGCTGGCCGCAGCGTCCGAGCCGAACCCTACTTCTTGTTCTTCGCCTTCATGACCGCGGTCGCCACGGAATCGGCTTCCTTGGCCACGAACGTCGAAGGGAAGTCCTTCTCGATCTTCTTCAGGTCCGCCAGGGCCTTCTCGAACTCGGCGCGCTTGCCGAGCTTCTGGTCGGCGATCGCGCGCACCTTCTTCTGCGCGGCCATCAGCTTGTCCGCGTCCTTGTTGGCCTTGATCTCGGCCAGGACCTTGTCGGGCTCGGGCGCCTCGGGCAGTCCCTCGAGCTCCTTCTTGAGCGCGGTGGCCGAGTCCAGGGCCGTCAGGAAGTCGCCGTCCTTCAGCGCCGCGTTCATCGAGCCCACGCGTCCGCTGACGATGCCCTGGACGACCTGCTTGAGCCCGCTGCCGCCGTCGGCCTCGGAGAGCTTGCCGGCCTCGGCGAGCGCCGCCGCGTAGTTGTGCTTCTGGAGCGCCGTCTTGACGCCGGTCGCCGCCGCGGGCAGTTCGAAGAGCGGCGTCGGGAGCGCCCCGTCGAGCGCGCTCTGGATCACCTTGTCCTCGAGCTCGCCGGGGTGGCCTTCCCAGACGATCTTGCCCTGCGCGTTGATCAGGAAGGCGTGCGGGATCCCGCCGACGCCGAGCTTGCTGGCCAGCTTGCCGCCCTTGTCATAGGCGTAGGCGTACTTGACCTTCTTGTCCGCGATCCAAGGTTCCGTGTCCTTCTTGCCTTCCCCGGTCACGCCGAGGACGCTCAGCCCCTTGGCACTCCAACGATCCGAAAGTTCGTTGAGGTGCGGGACTGATGAGCCGCAAGGGCCTCACCAGTAGGCGAAGAACTCGATCAGGACCGCGCGGCCGGCGTAGTCGTCGAACGACTTGGCCTTGGTCTGCGCGAATCCTTCGAGCTCCACAGCGGGCAGCTGGCCGCCCGCGTGGCTCGCCGGCGCAAAAAACGCCAGGGCCGCGAACGCCAGCGTCGCGAGGACGGAGGTTCGGTGCTTCATTGGGTTTCCTTATGGGATCCGGGCTGCGGATCGGCCTGTATCGTACACGCCGGGCGCGTCAGGGGAACTAGATCGGCAAGGGTACGCACTCTCGCCCGGGAAAAATGCGCTCCAGGCGCTCCCCGGCCCCGTGGCGCGCGAGCACCCCCGCCAGGGCGTCCCGGTAGTCGTGGACGACCGACAGGTCGCCCGGCCCGATCAGGGATCCGGCCCCCAGGCCCGGCCAACGGCAGTGCAGCCCCCCGCCCGCCCCCCCGCCGAGCACGAAGAACACCCCGCCGCGCCCGTGGTCGGTCCCCAGGGAACCGTTCTCCCCCACGCGCCTCCCGAACTCCGGCCCGAGATCGCGCGCGAAGGCCGAGAGGCCGAGCGCGAGCGCGCGCAGTCGCGGCGCGATCGTCGTGTCCTGCACGAAATGGCTGTCCCAGCCCTCGAGGTCGAGCGTGGCCGCACGCACGCCCAGGCGCGCCTTGAGGAGCTGCGCGATGCACGCCAGCTTGCGACCGAAGTCCTGGGCCGGCTCGCCGTCGCTGGCCACGGCGTAGCGCGCGCCGTGCTCCGGGACGTAGGCCTCCCGAGCGAGTTCGCCGATGCGCGCGGCCGCGCCCAGCGCCGAGAGCGCGCTCGCGCCGAGCAGCTCGTCGCCGCGGTAGAGCTGCCCGAGCTGCGCGCGCAGCTCCGGGCTGTCGTCGCTCGGCCGCAGCTCGGCCAGATCCTGCAGCGCGGTCGCGCTGGGCGCGCCGCGCAGGCTCTCGGAGAGCTGCGGCCCCAGGGCCAGCGCCGAGAGCGGGCCGCTCGCGCCAGAAGTGCGCAGGAAGCGGCCGATCCAGCCGCCCGCGACGCTCGCCCCGCCGTGCTCCATCAGGTCCTGCGCTTCGAAATGCGAACGCGTGTCGTCGTCGCTGCCGCAGGCGTGCACGATCGAGAGCTGGCCCTCCTGGAAGAGCGGCAGGAGCTCGGCGAGCTGCGGATTCAGAGCGAAGAAGCCGTCGAGGCGCAGGGCCTCCTTGGCCCCGATCGCGATCCGCGGGCGCGCGCGGTGGTAGTCGTCGTCGCCGACCGGTGGCACGAGCGCGAGCCCGTCCGCGGCTCCGCGCAGGAAGATCACCACCAAGGCACGCGGATCGTCGGGCGACATGGTCAGCAGCGCTGGAACGCCGGCGAGGCGAGCAGCAGTCCGAGGTTGGGCGCGCCGCGCGCGAGGAACAGCTCGCGCTCGCGTGCTTCGGGCTGGCGGCCGAGCAGGTGCGCGAGCAGTCCGTCCTGGCCGCCGACGCGCTCGAGCAGTCGCGGCGCGTCGATGCGCGTGCCCTCGACGTGCCCGCCGGCGAGCGCGAGCGCGAGCTTCCAGCGCCAGAACAGCGCACCCTGCCAGGCGACGGCCTGCTCGGGGTAGCCGTCGGGTGTGGGGTACTGGAAGGGTGCGTGGCCCATGCGCGCGAGGTAGCTCGTCAGAGCGGGCCCGGCGTCGGTCGCGGCCTCGCTCGCGCGCAGGATCGAGACCGTGTAGTGGAACGGGCGCTTGAGCTTCGTGCCGCGACTGTGGGCGAACTCGGGGGTCGCGAAGAGCGCGCGCAGCGTACTGCGGATGTCGCCCGCGCTGCCGGCGAACGCGGCGGCGACGCGCTCGACCGCCGCGTCCGGCGGTTCGTCGGCGATGAAGCGCCGGCAGAGCTTCGTGGCCAGGTGCCTGGCGGTCGAGGGATGCGCGGCGACGATCGCGAGCAGGGTCTCGGCGTCGCGCTCGCCGCCAGCGGCGGGGATCTCGACGCCCAGCACGCACTTGCGGCCGTCGTCGTGCTGGTCGGCGTGGAATTCGACGCGCGCCTTGCCGAGGCCGTGCCGGTCGCGCACCGTCCAGCCGGTCAGGCAGCGCGCGGCCTCCATCACGTCGGCCTGCGTGTAGCCGCCGTGCACGCCGAGCGTGTGCAGCTCGAGCAGCTCGCGGGCGTAGTTCTCGTTCGGCCGCTCCGCGCTCGTGCGCTTGACGTTCGCGCGCCCGTCGAGGTACCAGAGCATCGCCGGGCTGAAGGCCGAGGCGCGCAGCAGTTCCCCGAAGCGGCCCAGCGTGTGCTTGCGGATCACCTCGCGGTCGTCGCCGGCCTTGAGCCAGGCGCACTCGGCCTTGGAGCTGTCGATGTTGAAGTGGTCGCTCCAGAACTCGACCAGCACCTCGTAGAGCTGGCGCTTCGAGTACGTCGCCCGCAGCAGCGCGGCCGAGGTCAGCTCGCGCAGCAGCACCTGCGGCTTGTACTCGTAGAGCTCGCCCAGCGGCGCGTCGAGGCAGTCGCAGGCTCGCAGGGCGCGCTCGCAGGGCTCGTCGTCGAGGTTCTGCGGCTCGAGCTGCTGCTCGAGCCAGGCCTGGGCGGCCTCTTCCTCGGTCGACCCGAGTGCCAGCAGCGCCGCGCGGTCGCCCGGCCGGATCCCGAAGCTGCAGCGCGCGAGCACGTGCTGCGCGAGGTCGGGGCTCGCGCCTCCCGGCGCGGAGAATACGACCGTCTCGGGCGCGGGCGCGCCGAAGCGCGCGACGCGCTCGCAGCCAGCCAGCCCGAGGGCGCCGCTGCTCCCGAGCAGGAATCCGCGGCGAGAGATCATCAGAGCGGCTCCGGCGGCTGCCTGCGCGCCAGCACGAACGCGCCCAGTCCGCTGGCGAGCGACCAGGGCAGCAGCACGAACCAGCCCAGGAAGGGCATCACGAACGTCAGGCCGAGCACCAGCCCACCGCGCAGGCTGCGCCGCCACGGCTGCGTCGCGTCGTGCGGCGAGCTCATTCCCGCGCCAATGCGCAGCACGAGGCCCGATGAACCGACGAGGCACAGCAGCCCGAGCACGAGCAGCGCGGCACTGATCGGCGTCTGCACCACCGGGTGCGGCAGGGCCTTCGAGATTCCGATGCCCAGCACCAGGGAGGGAATCAGGATCACCAGACCGAGCAGCGTCGCCGCGACCGGTCGCGCGCCGTATACCGCACGGCAGCGCTCGACGCGAGCGGGGAAGAGCGCATAGGCGCCGATCCAATAGGCCACGAACACGAGGTAGGTGCCGAGGATGATCAGCGTCCAGAGCAGGATGTCGGCCATGATCATGGCGGGCTCTCCTTGGTGAAGGGTGAGAGGTCGAGCAGTGCCGCGAGAGCCAGCGCTCCCGACGGCGGACGGGGCGGCCGCGGCAGGCGCGCGGGCAGCTGGACGAGATCGGTGCTCGCGCCCTCGCAGAGCTCGGCCACCTGCTGCTGCCAGGGCACGAGCGCCAGCAGCACGCAGGCGAGCAGCGCCGCGAGCGCGACGAGGCTGCGCCGCTCGGAGCGCGGGGCTGGATGCGTGTGCATGAAAGGCGCGAGCGGCTCGTCCGCGCGCCGCGCGGCCGCGACCAGGCGTTTCCAGCGCTCGTCGAACTCAGCCATCGCCGAGCTCCCGGCGCTCGCGCACGACCGTGCGCAGCCGCAGCCGCGCCCGGAAGGCGCGCACCTTGACCCGCGCGCGGCTCCAGCCGGTCAGCGCCGCGATCTCCGCCGTCGAGCGCTGCTCGAGGTCGAGCAGCGTCAGGACCAGGCGATCCTGCGGCGCCAGCCCGGCGAGCAGCGACTCGACGAGCTCGCGTGCGGCGAGCGCGTCCTCGACCGCGGGCTGGCGCTCGTCCGCGAGCAAACCGAGCCAGGCCTGTGCGCCGGCCGAGAGCGGGAGGTTGTCCGCGCGCCGCGTCTCCCCGCGGAGCACGTCGCGGCAGGTCGAAGGGCCGGCCTTCGCGGGCTGCGTAGCGCGGGAGCATCGCGAACATCTTCTGGAACACCTCCTGCTCGAGATCGTCCTCGCCGATCGACCTCGGCCGGTGCGCTCGCACCAGCTTCGCGACCAGCGGGTGACAGTGCCCGACCAGCGCGCGTGCCGCGTTCTGGTTCCCGTCCGCGACGCGCCGGAGGCAGTCGTGGAGGTCGAACACGGGCTGCGGCACGGAACGCAGCGGTCGGATCCCGTCGCCGGCATCGATAACGCCGCCCGCTCGGCCGCGGTTACGGACTGCGCGACGAATGCTGCGGGGGGGCGTGACCATCGCGGGGCGCATGCGGCAGCCGCGGCAAGGGATTTTCGCTCGCCGGGCCGTTACGATCGACCGGCGATGAAGCTCTGCCTGCTCCGGGCCCTGATCCTAACCGGCACGGGCGCGCTCTGGATCCCGGGAGCGCGCGCCGGCGAGTTCGAGTTCGCCTCGCAGGGCAAGGCGCGCTGCACCATCGTCGTCGCGAGCACGGCGGACGAGGCCGAGCGCCACGCCGCCGACGAGCTCGCGCACTTCCTCTCCGAGATCAGCGGCGCGCGCTTCGAGCTGCGGGCGCAGCCCGACTCCGGCCCGCGGATCCTCGTCGGGCGCGAGGCCGTCGGCGCGCTGATCCGTCCCGAGGAGTACGCCACGCTCGGCGACGAGGGCTACATCGTGCGCAGCGCCGGCGCGCTGCTCGCGATCGCCGGCGCGCGGCCGCGCGGCACGCTCTACGGCGTCTACGCGCTGCTCGAGGAGCGCCTGGGCTGCCGCTGGTTCACGCCCGAGGTCGCGCGCATCCCGAAGAACCCCTCGCCCAGCATTCCCTGGGGCGAACTGCGCTACGTCCCGCCGCTCGAGTACCGCGCGACCGACTACCCGAACTCGCGCGATGCCGACTGGGCCGTGCGCAACCATCTCAACGGCACGCAGACGCGCATCGACAAGGCGCGCGGCGGCAAGATCGACTACAGCCACTTCGTGCACACCTTCAACGAGCTCGTCCCGCCCTCCGAGTTCGCGGTACATCCCGACTGGTTCTCCGAGCTGGACGGCAAGCGCACCGCGGACAACGCGCAGCTGTGCGTCACCAACCCGGCCGTGCTCGCGCGCGCGATCGAGACCGTGCGCGGCTGGATGAAGGCCGCACCCGAGGCCTCGATCTTCTCCGTCTCGCAGAACGACTGCTTCAACCCCTGCCAGTGCGAGAACTGCAGGAAGGCTTTCGCCGAGGAAGGCGACGCCTGGAGCGGGCCCTACCTGCGCTTCGTCGATGCGATCGCGGCCGCGCTGGCCACGGAATTCCCGGACAAGTCGCTCGACACGCTGGCCTACCAGTTCACCCGCAAGCCGCCGTCGAAGGCCAGGCCGCTCGCCAACGTGATCGTGCGCCTGTGCTCGATCGAATGCTGCTTCGCGCACACGCTCGACTCGCCCGCCGAGCTCGACCCGGCCAACGCCGCCTTCGCCGTCGACCTGCACAGGTGGAGCACGCGCTCGCAACGCCTCTACGTCTGGGACTACGTGATCGACTACTCGCACACGATCATGCCCTTCCCCAACCTCATGTCGATCGCGCCCAACATCCGCTTCTTCGTCGAGAACGGCGTCAAGGGCATCTACGAGGAGGCCGACTACTTCACGCCCGGCGGCGAGTTCGCCGAGCTGCGCACCTGGATCATCGCCAAGACGCTCTGGAACCCCGTCTGCCACACGCAGAGCGTGATCGCCGAGTTCCTCGACGGCTACTACGAGGACGCGCAGAAGCCGCTGGCCGAGTACATCCGCCTGATCCACAGCCGCGCGGAGCAGCAGAAGATCCACTTCAACATCTGGGCCGGGCCGGATTCAGTGCTGTTCGACGAACCGACGCTGCAGCGCGCGGACTTGCTCTTCGACCAGGCGGAGGCCGCGGTGGCGGCCAAGCCGACCGTGCGGCAGCGGGTGCAGACCGCGCGAATGCCGCTGTTCTACGTGGAGCTCAACCACGCCGCGGACGCCCTGCAGAAGGGCGGCCCGAAGACGAGATATGTCGCGCTGTTGAACCGTTTCGACCAGTTCGCCAAGCAGGCGGGCGTGACGATGATCAACGAGTCGATGGCCTAAGACGCCTGGCTGGCCGGCGCGCGGAAGATCGCGGACGCGGCGAGATAGGGCCAACGGGCTACTCAGTGGGCGCGTAGGAAGGGGCGGAGAGTGTCCCCCCATGAAGCCCCTCCCCCTCCTCCTCGGCCTCGCGTTGATCTGTTGCTCGAGCCCGAGGAAGGAAACCTCGATCTTCGGCGAGCCACTCTTCGTCAACGGGCGGCGCGTGAGCGACGACGAGATCAAGCTGGCGCTGATCAACGGGCCCTGCCGGCCGATCGTGGACCTCTCGAAGGTGGGGCTGATCATCGAGGACGAGATCAGCCGCCAGAGCGAGGACAATGCTCAGGCCGAGATCGCGGCGCTCGAGCAGAAGAAGCCCTTCGCGGACTCGAAGGCGCGCGCCAAAGCCCTGGCGGCGACGCGCAAGCGCCTCTCCGCGGAGCTGCACGAGAAGTACCGCGTCCGCGACGACGAGTTCGATGCCGAATACACGTACAACGTCGACGATTTCAGGAAGAGCTTCCCTGTGCTCGACATCGGCGCCGAGATCTGCCGCGCGTTCCGCTCAATTGATCTCTACCGCGACCAGCTGCGCCAGTCGATGCACTTCGACCGCGTGTTCCTGCCGCCCAACCCGGACGACTGGCCGGCAACGACGATCAAAGCGCTGCGCTCCGACCCCTCCGGCGGCGAGTTGCTGATCCCGAACGCCAAGCAGAGCTACGAGGCGCGGCGCGAGGCCGCCGCTCGCGACGATGGCAAGCTTCCGCGCGAGGACTCGCTGATGATGACGTTTGAGCGCGAGATCGTGCGCAACGCGATGTTCGACCGGATGACATTCAAGACGCAGCCGGACGGAATCGACCCCAGGCTCGCGCTCTGGGCCGACTCGAACAGCGACGGCAAGCCTGAGGTCTCGATCACGATCGACGAGCTCTGGAACAAGGTCCAGGACACGGTGATGGAGACCGACATCGACGAGACCAAGCAGTGGTTCATCGCTGTGCTCGCGGTGCACGACCGATTGGCCAAGGACGGCGCGCTGCTAAGCGACACGGAGGCCAAGAGGCTCCTGAACAAGCTGACGGAGGACGTCCAGGATGGGCTGACCACGCTCGAGCAGTTGGCCACGAAGTCCTACCTCTTTCCTTCGATCGAGTCCTTCTCCGAGTACTACGCCATGCACGAGGGCTACCGGCGGATGATCGCGCCCAAGCTTGCCCCGGGCCGGGACGGCGCGCCCTCACCCGCGCTGCGCGAGCACCTCGATCGCGCCAGGCTTGTGATGGGTCTGGGCATGGTCGACTGCGAGGTGCTGCTCGTCTCGGCCATGGACGTCGGTCGCTTCCGCTGGAAGAAGAACGGCTGGGCGGAAGCGCGCCGGAAGGCGCTGGCCCTGCGCGAGGAATACGACCGAGACCCGACACCTCAGACCTGGTCGCGCCTGATGGACGCGAACAGCGAGTACTGGGACCCGCCGCCGCCCGAGGCGCACGACGGCAAGCAGCAGAAGCAGTCCGACATCGGCTACAAGAAAAAGGGTCGCTTCGGCCCGCGCTACCGCAACGACCTGATCGGCTACGTCGGCGAGTCGCCCTACAGCGAGTGGGTCACCGGCGAGAGCATCACCGACCACATCTTCTTCGATCAGGCCGAGGGCACCGTCGACGGGCCGTTCCGCGGACCGCTCGGCTGGTATCTGACGCGCGTCATCAAGCGCACGCCGCCTCTGCGGCCGCTCGACACGGCCGATCCAAAGGTGCGGAAGCTCCTGGAGGACGACTACGTGCGCCGGTCGTTCATCCAGTACACGAAGGAAGCCGTCGCGCGCGCGAAGATCCGCGGCTGGGCGCCGCTCTAGGTCACATCACTTCTTCGCGCCCCGCGAGTCATTCTCGGGAGTGGGCAGCACGGCCGCCCGCAGCCTAACGCCTCGGCGGCCAGAGCCCACGTCCACGCAGCAGCGCGGCGAGTTCCTGCGCCGCGAGCTCCTGCCCTTTCGCGTTCCAGTGCATGTTGCCGCCCCCGATGTAGAAGCCCTCCGCGCCGCCCGCGCGGAAGGGCTCGTAGAGGTTCAGGTACGGCACGTGCAGCTCGTCGAGGATCCGGGCCAGCGTGCTCGTCAGGCGCGCGGGGTCCCAGGTCGGGTAACGCGCAGGATCGACGCGGATCTCGTTCCCCGGACACAGGTCGACGGCCGAGGGCACGACCAGCGCCGCGAAGGGCACGGAGCGCTTCGCGCAGGCGTCGCGCATGCGCTCGAGCACGGCGCGCATCAGCCGGCGCTTGTACCCGGCGGAATCCCACTCCGGGTGGATCGCGAGGTCGGCATCGTAGTAGTCCTGCCAGACTTGGCGCACGGCGGGCCGCTTCTCGACCACGTACTCCCTGTACTCGTCCTGCGCCTGGGCGAGATACCACTCGACCCAGGGCGGCTGCGGACCGCCGGCCGCGAGCCGTGCGCGCTCCGCGCGCTCCTCGCGCCAGTTGCGCCAGGCGCGCACGAGCGCCGGCGCGTCCGCGGCGCGCGACTTGGCCTCGAACTCCGCCAGCAGCTCGGGCGCGAAGACGACCTTGTTGCGCACGGGCTTCTCCGCGCTGTCGAGCGCGAAGAGCTTGTTGCGCAGCAGGTCGCCGAAGTCGTTGGCGGAGCAGAGCACGAGCACGACGAGGTCGGGCGCGAGCGTGTCGAACTCCTGCTCCATGCGCAGGCAGGCCTGGTCGGGCCCGTAGCCGACGACGCCGGCGTTGACCATCTCGGGCGCAGACGCGGGACCGAGCGCATGGCCGAGACGCTCGACGAAGGACTCCTCCTGCGGCACGTCCTCGGCGAAGGCGAAGGAGTCGCCGTAGACGGCGATGCGCGCGCCCTTCTTCGGCACGGCGAGATCGGGCCCGCGGAAGCCCTGCGCGTCGATCTGCGCGCTGACCCAGCGCGTCGCTCCCGCGGGACCGGCGGACTTCACGCTGCGCGCACCGGGGATCGGCCGGTAGATCAGCTCGGGATCGGTGCGGTACATGTGCACGGGCAAGGGCAGCCAGTGCCCGGCCGCGGCGTTCGCCAGGACCAGCGCAGCGCCGAGCGATGTCAGCACGAGTGCGGTCCTGCGCAGGGCCTTGTTCACGGCCCTACTGTACGTTGGTCGCGAGGCGGGCGTCCCGCAGCGTGTCGACCACGCGCAGCGGCAGGCCCTCGGCCAGCAACGCATCGACCTCCTGGGTCGTGCCCACGAACCACACGCGCCGCGGCCCGCGCAGTTCCTGCACCAGCCGTTCGCGCGTGTAGAGCCAGGTGTTGGCCGGCAGGTTCTCGCCCGAGACGGCGTAGGGGCTGACCGGGATCGGCACCTGCCGCGACGTGACCTCGGCGAAGAAGCCCATCCCGAGCTCGCGCGCCCGGCCCCACAACCCGATGCGCTGGCGCAGCGTGAGCTGGAGCGTGTAGTCCTGGACGAACTGGCCGCTGGTCACGACCAGGTCGCCGGGCTGCTCGCACTCGGCGATCCGCTGCGCGAGCGGCTGCACGTTGCGGCCCAGGCCGAGCTCCTCGATGCGCGCGGTCGTGATCACGACCAGGCCTGCGAACGCCACGCCGCTCGTCGCGATGCCGGCCCAGAATCGGCCGCGCAGCGCCAGCACTCCGCCGGCGGAGAGCGCCAGCGCGGTCAGCAGCAGGGCTACGCAGAGGTGCTCCCTGAGCTCGCCCTGGATCGACGAAGCGCTCTCGGGCCGGCCGGACAAATAGACGAGCCCGCCCGCGATCGAGAGCAGCGCGCCGACGAGCAGCGACCAGCGCAGCCAGGCGGGCGGCGCGGCCAGCCGCGCGCGCCAGCAGTCGACGACCAGGATCGTGAGCGCGGGCAGGATCGGCAGCGGGTAGGTCCCGAGCTTGGAGCTGCTCGCCTGCAGGAAGGCCAGCGTGAAGAGCACGATCGCTCCGAGGTAGGTGCGCAGCTCCGCTTCCGCTGCCGGCAGCACGTCNNNCGACGACCAGCGCCGCGCAGCAGGGCAGCGACCAGGGCACGAAGGCTGCCAGCAGCACGCCAACGTAGTAGAAGGGACTCTGCGAGTGGTTCACCGAGCCGTCGAAGAAGGCCTTGAAGTTCTCGCGCACGTAGAAGAACTCGAGGAAACGGGGATCGCGCTTCAGCACGGCCAGCGTCCAGGGCAGGTTGAGCGCCAGCGTCACGAGCACGAGCCGCGCGACGTGACCGCTGGCGAGCGCCGCGCGCAGGCCGCGCACCACGCGCAGCGCGAGCGCGCGCACGAGCGAGGACTCGCCCGCGGGGCGCGGCTCGCGGAAGACCTCGAAGGCTGCGATCGAGCCGCCGACCAGGATCAGCGCCAGCGGACCCTTGGTCATGAAGCCCAGCGCGGTCGCCACGCAGTAGAGCCACTTCCAGAGGCTTCCGCGCTCCGCGCGCGAGCGCCACCAGGCGTACCAGGCGCTCCACAGGCAAGCCGCGAAGAGCACGTCCGTCGTCAGCACCGAGCCCAGCACGAGGAAGTAGCCCGAGCCCAGGATCAGGAGCGCCGCCTGCATCGCGCCGCGCTCGCCGAGCAGCCTGCGCGCGAACTCCCAGGTCACGAACAGGCTCAGCGTGGCCGAGAGGATCGAGGGCAGGCGCGCGGCGACGCCCGAGCCGCCGAACAGGGCCTGGCTCGCCGCGCCGAGCCAGTAGAGCAGGATCGGCTTCTCGAAGTAGGGCACGTGTCCGAGCGTCGGGACGATCCAGTCGCCGCTCTCGACCATCTCGCGCGCGGACTCGATGTAGCGGATCTCCGAGGCGATCGGCACGCGCAGCGAGAGCAGCGTGAAGCTGCACAGGCCGAGCGCGACGAGGAAGGCCGCTCTCGCGGGGGTGCTTTCGGCTGTGGGTTCGCTCACGAGTCCATCGTCACGTACGACGCGAGCCCCAGACTGCCGAATGCGACGATCGGCAGCCATGCGGCGAGGTACGGATCGACCTCGCCCTGCAACCCGAGGTTCTTCATCACGAAGTCCGTGGCGAAGTAGAAGATGCACAGCACGGACCCGGCGATCACGCCCTCGATCGGCTTGCCGCGCGAGCGGCGCATCAGGTACGGCAGGCCGATGCAGAGCAGCACGATGTTCGAGATCGGGAAGGAGAAGTCGTACTGCATCAGCATGCGGTACGAGAGGTTGTCGGGGTCGCGGCGCGCCAGCTCCCTGGTCTCGCGGTAGGAGAGCTCCATCGGGTTCTCGTTCGCGCGGTTGGTGGCCAGGACCAATTCGGGCGTGAACTCGAAGCCCTCGAGGCGCTCGACCGCGCGCTGCTTGTCGACGCCGACCACCTCGCGGTGCCAGCCGTTCTGCAGCCACCAGGACTTGATCCCGCGCCGCTCCTCGTAGCGCGCGCCCGCGGCCTCGGTGCTCGAGAGACGCCTCGAGCCCACGGACCTCGGGCGCGGGCGGGCTGCCAGCCTCGGGCCGAAACTCGTTGAGGCGGACGACGCTGCCATTGAGGTCGCGCACCGACAAATCGGAGTAGACCTCGTCGAACTTTTCGTGCTCGAGGACGTACTTGGCCGCGTCGCGCTGGCGGCCGAAGTTCGTGCCCGCCAGCTCGCGCAGCCCGAACATCACCAGCCCGCAGAGAACCGAGCCCAGGAAGACCGGCGCGAGCAGGCGGTGCGTCCCGACGCCGGCGCCCAGGGCGGCGGTGACCTCGCTGTGCTTCAGGAGCCGCGAGCCGGTGTAGAGCCCCGCGACCAGCGTCACGAAGGGCCCGACCTGCAGGAACACGAACGGGATGTTGAGCAGGTAGTAGCGCGCCACCAGCCCCGCCGGCGCGCTGCCGCCGTTCTTCCAGGTGCGCAGGTAGTCGTCGAGGTTCGAGGCCATGTCGAGGATCAGGAACAGCCCGATCATGACCATGACGTAGCGGTCGAGCCGGCCTCCGATCAGGAGCTGTCGAGTCATCGCCGCCAGGCCCTCCACATCAGCCAGCCGCCGAAGCCGAGGCCCAGCCCGTTGACCGTCCAGGCGCACAGGAGCGGGGGCAGGATGTGCTTCTTCGCCAGCTCCTGGCCCAGGCGCATGGCCAGCACGTAGTAGAGCAGCGCGACACCGACCGCCAGCGCGAGCGCGCCGAGCTGCTTGCCGCGCCCGAGGATCAGGCCCAGCGGCAGACCGAGGAAGAGGTAGACGAAGTAGATCGACGCGACCGCGCTGCGCTGGTGGATCTCGAAGCGCATGACGTCGGCGAGCTGCGGCTCGACCTTGCCGCTGCGCAGCTCCTCCCGGATCTCGCTCGAGCGCTGGTAGCGCAGCGAGCGGTAGTTCTTGTCCGACTGCTGCTGCAGGTCCTTGAGGTTGAGGCGGAAGGTCGGCTTGGCGCTGGTCACGTCCATCTGGCCGAAGACGATGCGCGCCTGCTCGAGCTGGACCAGCATGTCATCGCCCTCGAACCCGAAGCGCACACGGCGCGCCGCCAGCGTCCTGGCCGGCTCGCCCCTCATGGCCGGCATGTGGATCACGGCCTGCTTGAAATCGTTGCCCTCGCGCGAGCCCGCGACCAGGCTGAACTTGCCCAGGTGCAGCTCGGTCCGGCCCGGGCTCAGGTTCGTGATCGTGCGGCGCAGCGCGGAGATCGCGGTCTGGTCCTGCAGCGTGCGCACGATCGGCTGGCCCTCGGCGCAGAACCAGAGCGAGAGCCCGCCCAGGCTCAGGCACAGCGGCAGCGCCGGCAAGAGCAGGTGGATCGGGTGCACGCCCGCCATGCGGATGGCGGTCCATTCGTTCTCGGCCGCCAGGCGCCCGTAGGTCACGACCAGCGCGAGCAGGAAGCCCAGCGGCAGGAGGTAGGGCAGCAGGTTCGCGAGCAGGAACGGCAGGAACGAGAGCAGCACGCTGGCGTCGACCCCCGCCAGGCGATTGACCGCGGAGACCGCCGCCCCGGGTAGCGAGAGCACGAGCATGCCGCCCACGGCGAAGGAGAAGTCGACGATCAGCTCGTTCTGGATGTAGAGGAAGAGCTTCAACGCGGGGCGCGGATTCTAGCGCGCGTCCCCCAGCGGCGGATCAGCGACGCGCGACTTCCGCCAGCACGTCGCTGTAGAGCTCGTCGTAGGCGGCCACCATCTGGCTCGCGAGATAGCCCTGTGCGACGCGAATCGGACCGCATGCGGCCAGCCGCATGCGCAGGTCGGGATGCGCGTGGAGCTCCTCGATCGCAGCCGCCAGCCGGACGGGATCCTCGGGCGGGACGAGCAGGCCGCACTCGCGCTGGACCACGACATCCGCGAGGCCACCGACCGCGCTCGCGATCACGGCTCGCCCGGCCGCCATCGCCTCCAACACGGCGACGCCCAGGCCCTCGCGCCTGGAGGGCTGGATGAGCACGTCGCAGGCTGCGAGCAGCTCGGCCACGTCCTCGCGCCGGCCGAGGAAGCGCACACCCGTCAGCCCGCGCTCCGCGGTGATCCGCTCGAGCTCCGCACGCTCCCCGCCTTCACCCGCGATCCAGAGCGTCGGGCGCAGACCGCGCGTGGCGAGTTGCGTCAGCGCCACGAGGAGCACGTCCACTCCCTTGCGCCGCACGAGCGTCGCCAGCACGAGCAGCACGAAATCGGCCGGGGTTGCACCGAGTTCGCAGCGCAGCTCTCCCTTCGGTCGCTGCGGCCGCAGCAACTCGGGGTCGACACCGTCGGGTATCAGCACGATGCGCGCGGGCTCGACCCCTCCCGCGACGAGCAGCTCCCGCACGGAGGCCGAGATCGCAGCGACGCGCACGAGCAGGCGCGAGTAGATCCAGCGCGTGCGCATGCCGCGCTTGACCTCGCGATCCATGCGCCGCGTGCAAATGGCCGGGGTTCGAGCCCAGCGCGCAGCATGTCCCCCCAGCCAGGTGGCGCGGCCCGTGTGCAAATGCACGATGTCGGGCCGCAGCTGCAGGATCACGCGCCGCAGGGCGAGGGCCGAACGCAGGTCCATGTCGTTCCGGAGCCGCACGGCAGCGCAGGGGATGCCACGGCGCTCGGCCTCGAGAAGGGCAGCACTTCGAGGCGGAGCGACGAGCACGACACGTTGGCCGATCGCGCGCAATCCATCCATGAGCAGGAATGCCTGCGTCTCTCCACCCGAGAAACCCCGCTCCGCGTCGACGTGCATGCTGAACAGCGGCCTGGGCGCGTGAGCTTCCACGGGCGGATCGTAGAGGTGTGCAGCGTGCTGCTCGTCGCGGCGCCGCCTGAAGTTCCCTTCAGGCGCCGCGCGCAGCGCCACCTGAATTCTTCGTCAGGTCGACTCGCCCGATGCTGCCTGGTGCGCGCCCGCGCGCGTTCACTCGTAGCGCAGCGCGTCGATCGGGTCGAGTCGGCTGGCGCGCCAGGCGGGATAGAAGCCGAAGACCACGCCCACGGCTCCGGAGAAGACCACGGCCACGACGATCGACTGCGGCGAGATCAGCGCCGGCCAGTGCGCATAGTGCGAAACGGCCAGCGCTCCGCCCCCGCCGACCGCGATCCCGATCAGGCCGCCGATCCCCGAGAGCACGATCGACTCGACCAGGAACTGCGCCAGCACGTCGCGGCCGCGCGCGCCGACCGCCATGCGCAGGCCGATCTCGCGCGTGCGCTCCGTCACCGAGACGAGCATGATGTTCATGATCCCGATCCCGCCCACGAGCAGCGAGACCGAGGCAATGGCCGCGAGCAGCGCGGTCATGACGCCGGTCGTGGCGGTCATCGCGCCCAGCAGCTCGGTCATGTTGCGGATCGTGAAGTCATCGAGCGCGTCGGGACCGCGCTCGCGCTGCAGGTGATGGTTCGCGCGCAGCGTCGCGCTCACCTCCTCCTGGAGCGGCACGAGCGCGGCGGAGGTCGCGGCGGTCACCAGGATCTGGTCCACGGTGTTGAAGGTCGAGCCGCTGAGCTTCTTCTTGCAGGTCGTCCAGGGCAGCAGGAGCACGTCGTCCTGGTCGGAGCCGAAAGTGTTGGCGCCCTTGCGGTCGAGTACGCCGATGACCCGGAAGGGCAGGCCCTTCAGGCGCACCCGTAGTCCGACAGGGCTCTCGCCATTGAACAGGTTGTCGACCACCGTCTGTCCGACGAGGCACACCTGCGTGGCGTTCTTGATGTCGGCCTCGCTGAAGTTCTCGCCCTCGACGATCGGCCACTCGCGTACGTCGAGGAACTCCGGATTGCAGCCCTGCACCGTCGCCGGCGCCCAGTTCATGTCCTGGTACGTGATCTGCCCGCGCGTGCGCACGATCACCGCCACCGAAACGGCCGAGGGGCAGTCGCGCTTGATCGCGGCGGCATCCGCGGGCGAAAGCGTCTGCACGGTGCCCGAGCCGAACATCACTGCGCCCGAGGAGGAGGAGCCGGGCAGGATCATGATCTGGTTCTGTCCCATGCTCTCGATCTGCTTTTGCACCGACTGCGTCGCGCCCTGGCCGATGGCCACCATGGCAATCACCGCGGCGACGCCGATGATCACGCCCAGCATCGTCAGCGAGGAGCGCACGCGGTTGCGGTCGAGCGCCCGCAGCGCCATCACCAGAGGCATCAGGCTCATCGCGGCACCACGCTCCTCGCGCGGATCGGCTCGTGCGCTTGGCGTACTGCGCCACGTCGGGCTCGTGCGTGACGAAGACCACGCTGTTGCCCGCATCGTTGAGCTCCTGCAAGAGGCCCATGATCTCGACCGTGACCTTGCTGTCGAGGTTGCCGGTCGGCTCGTCGGCCAGCACCAGCGAGGGCCGGTTGACGAGCGCCCGCGCGATGGCCACGCGCTGCTGCTGGCCGCCCGAGAGCTGGTTCGGGCGGTGATGCTCCCGGTCGGCCAACTGGACGCGTCCGAGCGCCTCGCGCGCGCGCTCGTGGCGCTGCTGCGCACTGACGCCGCGCGCGTAGAAGAGCGGCAGCTCGACGTTCTCGACGGCGCTGGTGCGCGGCAGCAGGTTGAAGGACTGGAACACGAACCCGATCTTCGAGTTGCGCAGGCCCGCGAGCTTGTCGCGCGAGAGCTCGGCCACGTCGATGCCATCGAGCAGGTAGCGGCCACTCGAGGGCCGGTCGAGTCCGCCGAGGATCGACATGAGCGTCGACTTGCCCGAGCCCGAGGAGCCCATGATCGCGACGAACTCGCCGACCTCGATCTCGAGGCTCACGCCGCGCAGCGCGGGGACCTCCATGTCCCCCATGCGGTAGACCTTCCAGACGTCGACGATCTCGATCAGGGCCATGGATTCGACGGCGCGCTCAGCGCGGATTGCGTCCTCCGCCGATGCGCGGCGGCGCGAAGGGGTTGGTGGTGGCTGCCTCCGCGTCGCGCAGGATCGCCGTGACGACCTCGGCGCCCTCGGGCAGGCTCTGCGCATCGACGGGCTCGATCGCGGTCGAGAGCAGGTCGGAGATCCCCACCTTGACCGGGATCGCGCGCAGCCGCTTGTTCGCCGCGACGACGTAGACGTACTTGCGGCCCTTACCCCCTGCGCCCTCGACGAGCTCGGCCGCCGGCTGCAGCCGCAGCGCCGTGGCCGGCACGTGCAACGCGTCCTTGGAACTTCGCGCGATCTCGAAGGTCAGCGAGGCGGTCATGCCGGGGAAGAGCAGGCCGTCGGGGTTCGATGCGTCGACCACGACGGTGTACGTGACCACGTTCTGGACCGTGGTCGAGGCCAGGCGCACCTGCGAGACCGTGCCCTCGAAGCTCTTGTCCGAGTACGCATCGACGCTGAAGCGCGCCGGCTGGCCCTTGTGGATCTTGCCGATGTCGGCCTCGGGCACGCTCACCTGGACCTGCACCTTGGTCAGGTCCTGCGCGATCAGGAACAGCGTCGGCGCCTGCAGGCTCGCGGCCACGGTCTGGCCCACGTCCACGTTGCGCGAGACGACGGTCCCGTCGACCGGCGAGACGATCGTGGCGTAGTCGAGGTTGACCTTGTCGCTCGCCAGCTGCGCTTCGCTCTGCCTCACGGCCGCCTCGCCCACCGCGACCTGCGCCACGCTCTGCTCGACGGACGCCTGCGCCGACAGGATCTGGGCCGCCAGCGAGCCCCTGGTCGCGACCGAGGTGTCGAGATCCGCCGGCGAGATCAACTTCCGCTCCGCCAGCTTCTGCTGCCGTTCGAGGTCGTGCTCGGCCTGCGTGAGCTGGGCCTGGATGTGCGCGACTTCGGCTCCGGCCTGCTTGACTGCCGCGTTCAGGCGCACGAGGTCGGCCTTGGCGCGCGCGACGGCGGCCTCGTCCGAGGTCACCTGCGCCGCGAGCCGGCGCGAGTCGAGCAGCGCGATGGTCTGGCCGGCCTTGACCTGCGAGTTGAAGTCCGCGAAGAGCTTCTCGATCGCGCCGCTGATCTGCGTGCCGACCTGCACCAGCACGACGGGCTGCACGGTTCCGCTCGCGGCCACGCCCTCGATCAGCTCGCCGCGCTCGACCTTGCCCGTGCGGTACTGCACGCCCGGCACGCTCCCGGAGCCCGTGCGCAGCGCGAAGTACCAGTACCCCGCGCCGGCAAGCGCGAGGACGATCAAGAGCACCAGGACCTTCTTCATTCTTGGATCACTCCGTGGCCACGATTCCCAGCGCCCGGGCGAGCAGTGCGCGCGCCGCGCGCTCGTCGGCGCGCGACTGCACCAGGTCGCCGCGCGCCAGCGCCAGGGCCTGCTGCGCGTCGGTGAGCTCGACCGAGGTGCCCTTGCCGACATCGAAGCGGCCCTGGGCCAGCTCGAGGTTCTGTTCGGCGCTCTGGACCGCGAGCGCGGTCAGGTCGAGGCGCTTGCGCGCATCCTCCATGCCCAGCCAGGCCGTGCGCAGCACCAGCCAGACCTGCTGCTCGACCAGCGTGCGCTGCGTGCGCGCCGAGCGCAGGCTGGCCGCCGACTCGTCGATCGTCGAGAGGCGCTCGAAGCCGTCGAAAGGCACCCAGGAGAGCGCGGCGCCCAGCGACCAGTTCCAGGTGAGCGGCAGACCCGTGCCCGACTCGGCCGCGCTGGCGGCGAGTCCCAGCGTGGGGTAGAGCGCGGCGATGCGCGCGTCGACGAGCGCCGCGGCCGCGCGCTCGCGTGCCGCAGCAGCCGCGAGCGCGGGCTGGTGCGTGCGCGCGATCTCCCAGGCCGCAGCGAAATCCCCCGGGAGCTCGGGCAGGTGTGCCTCGGGCTCCGGCGTCCAGTCGACGATCTCGCAGAGGCCGATCGCCTGTGCCAGCGTGGCCTGCGCGAGCAGCGCCGCATCGCGCGCCTTGAGCTCGGCCAGCTTGGCGTTCTCGAGGTCGACCTGGGCCTTGGTCGCGTCGTAGGGAATGCGCGTGCCGGCCTCGACGAAGCCCTTCACCTGCTCGAGGCGCGTCTGGAACTGCTGCACGGTCTCGCTCGCGACGACCAGCAGCTCCTGCTGCTTGACGAGCTCGAAGTAGGCGCTGCGGACGTTGAAGGCCGTGTCCACCTCGGTGCTGCGCTCGTCGAGCTGCGCAGCCTGCCAGGCCTCGGCGGCATTGCGCTCCAGCGCGTCGTTGCGGCCGAAGTCGAACAGGAGCCAGCTGAGCGAGAAACCCAGCGAATCGAAGTGCTGGACCCCGGTGCCGGAGCCCTGCGCGTCGCGGTAGGTGACCGAGGCGTCGGTCGAGACCTGCGGCAGCTTCGCGGCCTCGGCTTCGTGCACGCGCGCACCGGCAGCCTGGGCGTCGTAGCGCGCCTTGACCACGGCCGGGTTGACGCGCAGGGCCTGGCGCACGAGCTCGTCGAGCGCGACGGGTCCCGAGCTCGCCCAGCCGAGGTCGGCGGTCGTCGCCGAGCGCTCGCCCAGGATCGCGGTCGCCGGGTCCTGCGCCGCGCGAGCCCGGCGCAGCGTGCCACAGGCGCAGCACAGGCCGGCGAGCAGCGCAAGGGCGGGCAGCGTGGAGCGCATGGGCTCCCGGCTACGACGAAGTTCAGGCCGTGTCAGCGCGTCTCGCGTAAGCCCGGCGTGCAGACTTCGCGCCGGCGGTTCAGCGCCGAAAGAATCCCGGACTGCTCAAGGCTTCAGCAAGATCTTCCTGTCCTCGCCCGCCACGAGGCCGGCGCTCGCGCGCGCGAGCACGCCCTCGAGGCCCTGCGCGGTGATCACGTAGTTCCCCGGCGGCAAGTGCAGTTGCGGGTGGTCCGAGTGCCAGCTGCGCTCGACCGCGCGGTTGAAGCGCGCGCGGTCGATCAGGCTGCCGAAGCGCCGGCCGCCCTCGTCGAGCGCCTCGAGCAGCGCTCCGGGGAAGGCCGTGGCGTCGATCTCGACCGTCGCGGCCGGCTCGACGTGCAGCTCGAGCAGCGCCGCCTGCGCGCCCGCGACGCCCTCGAGCGGCTGCGGCGCGGACCGTGCCCGGGCGCGAGCGGGATCAGCGTCTTGGGCTTGTCCTTGCCGAGCAGCTGGCCGCTGACCGGGTTGAGCGCCTCGCCGCTGGCGTCGAAGACGAAGACCGAGGCGAACTTCTCCTTGCCCGCCGCGTCGAGCACGCGCACGGGAACACGGATGCCCGGCTCGAGCGCGAGCACGAGCTCGCGCTTCTCGCCGGGTGCGGCCGGACGCACGGAGCGCGAGGCCGTCGCTCCGAGATCGCCGGCGTAGGCGTGGACCGTGTAGCTCCCGTCGGGCAGACCCGCGAAGCGGAAGCGGCCCTCCGCGTCGGTCGAGCCGATGAAACCCATGGAGGGCAGCAACAGCGGCGCGCGCCGGCCGCCGCGGACCGAGAGCTCGACCGTCGCCTTGGCCAACGGGCGGTCGCCGCCCTCGACGACGCGGCCCTCGATCGCGAAGGGCTCGACCTTGAAGTCGAGCTCGAGCTCGCTCGTCTGCGGCACCTCGACGGTCCATTCCGGCCGCGAATCGTCGAGGATCGCGGTCACGTAGTACGTGCCCGGCGTCTCGAGCGTCGTCTCGTAGTCGCCCTCGGGCTTGACGTGCGCGTTCTTCTTCAGGTCGTAGATCCCCGGGCCGGCGGGCAGCCACTGGACGGCCATCGGCTTCACGTTCGCGCCGTCCTGGAGCACGTGCCCGTGCGCGTGGATCGGGTTCTTCGGCGGCGCGCCGAGCTCGAGATCGACGTCGGCTCCGACCGCGAGCTCGAGCGTGCGCTCGACGAGGTAGGACATGCCCTGCAGCGAGCCCTCCCAGGCGATCCCGGCGGCCTTGAGCTCCGCCTCGTCGGGCCAGGTCGAAACCGACCACACGCCGGGCTCGAGATCGGCGCGCTCGAACTGTCCCTGCGGATTGCACACCGCGAAGAGCTCGCCCTGGCCCTTGGCGTTGACCGGCGCCATGTTCACCAGACGCACGCGCCGGCCGTCGGTGAGCTGGCCGTCGGGCCGGTACACGCGGCCATGGATGCGGCCGACCGCGGTCGCGACCGGTGCCTGAACCGCGGCGGCGGGTGCGGCCTCGGGCTTGCTCGCGAGGGCCTCGCGCTCGCCGGACAGCGGTTGCGCGTGCTCCGCGGCCGGCGGAGCCTTCGGCTGCGCGCTCGCGACCGGTGGAGCGACGACTTCGGGCTCCGCCGCGCGCGTGGAACGGAAGTACAGCAGCGCTGCGCCAGCGACGAGAACGACACCGAGGGCGATCTTGATGGTAGACGACATGACGAGGCTCCAGACGGGGAGCGCGCCGCTCGGCGCGGGTGGACGGAGGATCGGGACGAGCGCGGCGAGCCAGCCGGGGCGGCCTTCGCGCTCGCCCAGGCGTTCGCGCAGCCGCGCATGCGCGCGCGTGATGCGGTGCGTGACCGAGGCGAGCTCGACGCCCTCGCGGCGCGCGATCTCGGCCGGTGTGAGCCCCTCGAAGTAGCGCAAGAGAAGCGTCGTGCGGTGCGGCTCGTCGAGCGCGGTCACGACCTCGACCAGCTTGCGCTCCGCCTCGGCGCGCGCCAGCAGCTCGTCGGCCGAGGGCAGCGCCTCGCCGCGCGCACCGGCGCGCTCGACCGCGCCGCGCGACGACTCGCGCCTGTGGCTCTCGCGGGCCAGGTTGCGCAGCACCGCACCCAGCCAGCCGCGCAGGTTCGCGCGCGGCCGATCGCCCGAGCGCAACGCGACCACCCAGACCGACTGGGCCAGGTCCTGCGCCGCGGCCGGATCGCGCACCAGGCGCTGGGCAAGCTCCTCGATCCAGCGCGTGTGGCGCAGGAGTTCCTCGAGCTTGGGGTCGGGCTCCATCGCTGGCCTTCAGGATGGACGAAGGCGCGCGGGCTCCCGCGAAAAAGGGAGGAAGTCGATCTCAGTGCGGACCTTGAACGCGCGGGGCCAGCCCCGCGCGCCGGAGCCAGCACCAGAAGGCCGAAAGGCCTGCTCCGCCGGCGAACAGCAGCAGGCCGAGAACGGCCTTGGCGACTTGCCCCCACTCTTCGCGTCCCCAGACATCGAACTGGATGCGATCCCGCACGCATTCGGCGAGCGCGGCCAGCGCCGTCACGAGAATCCAGATGCCGAGCACCGAGAAGGTGACGGCCTGTATGTGCGCCAGCAGCGGCGCGGCCAACTGCTTGACGGGAGCGCCGAAGAGCCGCCGCGACAGCCATGGGGCCGCGAAGAAGAGCAGTACACCGCACGCGCCCAGCAGCAATGCCGACGCCAGATTGCCCGGGAGCGAACGCTGCGTTTCGAGCAGCTGAGTGGAACGCGACAGGCACTCCGCGAAGAGCAGGACGCCGCAGACCTTCAGCGCGAGCGCGCCGATTTCGGGCCGGTTGGCCGTGCTCATCGGTTCATCGCCGCGGAACAGGCTCCGCGCGATCGCCGGCGCCCACTGGAACAGCGCGGCTCCGAGCGCTGCGAACATCGCGGCCAGGACCAGAAAGTAGAGCGCCGGGAAGCGATCGGCCCAGTCGCCGATCAGCATTCCGATCATCGATAGGACGCTCCAGAGAGCCAGAAACAGGAAGTAGACGGCCAGGATCCGGAACGAGAGGACAGCGACGTCGAAGCGAGTCATGCCCTTCGCCGGCTTCGGGTACAAACTCAGCCGCCGTGCCGACCCCCGTTTCCTCGCGCGCCTGCGCGTCGATCCTGCTCGCGCTGTGCGGCTTCCGCAGGACGACTACGCGCCGAGCGGCTGGCGCGGCCCGGGCGTCGAGAAGCGCGCGGTTCCCGGGCACCCGTTCGGGCTGGACCTGTCGCCGGACGAGAAGTCGGCGCTGATCGCGTTCCTGCGCACGCTCTGAGCAGAACCTACTTGGGCGCGGCGAGCGCTCGCGCGGTCTCGTCGAAGAACGCGATGCAGAGCCTGGCGTTCTCCTCGAGCAGCGTGCCCTCGCCGTCCTCGTACTCGAGGCTGACGAGACCGCGGAAGCCCTGGCGCTTCAACTCGGCCAGCATCCCGCGCGCGTCGCCCTTGCCGGTACCCCAGGGCTTGTCCTTGCCGTCCTCGATGTCCTTGAAATGCAGCTCGACGATCCGGCCCTCGAGCTTCTTGAGGCACTCGACCGGGACCAGGCCCGAGCGCGGCCAGTGTCCGGTGTCGGAGCACGAGCCCATGCGCTTCGAGCGGCCCTTCAGGGCCTCGAGCACGGTGTCGGGATCCCAGTAGCGCGAGGGCTTGGGATGGTTGTGGATCGCGGCATTGATCCCGAACTCGTTGCAGAGCTTGTCCACGAGCTCGCAGGCTTCCGGCGCCGGCTCGCAGCTGATGTTCTCCAGGCCCATCTGCTTGGCGAATTCGAAGACCTTGCGCGCCTCCTTCTCGTCCTTGCCGAACTCGACCACGCCGAAGCTGACCGCCTTCACGCGGGCCGTGGCGAGCTTCCGCAGCAGCGCGACGCGCTGTTCGTCGGTCAGCTCCGTGCCGACCTTCACGTCCTTCTGCTCGGGGCTGAGCGCCTGGCCGGGATAGAGCTCGATGTAGTGCAGGCCGAGCTTCGCCGCGGTGTCGATCGCCTCGAAAGCCGTGCGGTCGCGGAAGGTCCAGGCCTGGACGCCCAGCCGCCAGCCGAGCTTCTCGGCCGCGGCATCGTCGCGCGCGGGCTGCTGGGAGCCGATGGGGAGCAGGAAGAGCAGGATACCGGGGAGCAGTGTGCGCAGCATGATCGGCAGAGTCTATCCCGGCCTCCGCACGCCAGAACACGGGAATTGCCGGCCCAGGTGATCGGGGTTAGCCTCCCAAGCGCGCCACGAACCGCGCTCCCCTCCAAACCACCAGGAGTCCCCATGCTTTCCCGCGTCCAGTCCGCCTGCATCGCCGCCCTCGTCTTCTGCTGCGCGTGTGAATCGAGTCCGACCGCCTCCGAGAACGTCCGCGCCATCCCCGCTTCGGCGCAGAAGCCCGAGCTCAAGGACTTCAGCATCGAGGGCTTCTACTCGGAAGCTTGCAGCTGCTCGGCGCCCTGCCCCTGCGAGCTCACCGGTCCGATCATGAGCTGCAAGGGCGTCGGCGCCTACCAGTTCGACAAGGGCCGCTACGGCGCCGACGACTTCTCCGGCTGCCGCATGGCCTATTCGCTCTACATCGGCAAGGCCGTGCAGCTCTACATCGACGCACCCGATGCGACGAAGCGCGCCGCGATGGAGAAGTTCGCGCGCGTGGCGCTGGCAGCCTTCGGTCCGGTCACGGGCGTGCACGAATCCAAGGTCGAGCTCTCCGGCAAGGACGGCGCCTACACGATCAAGGTCGACGGCGGCAAGATCATGAACTGCACCAGCGAGCCCATGCTGGGCGGCGACAAGAAGACGCCGATCGTGCACAGCAACACCTTCGACGCGCTCAACCCGGTCATGTACCAGGCGCAGTGCATCAGCTGCACCTACGCCGACGGCGACATGAAGATCAGCCTCGACAAGGGCAACAACTCGTACTTCAACGCGCACATGAAGGCCAGCGGGAAGCTCTGAGCGCGACGTGCCGCCGTAGCCGGGGCCGCGCATTGCGGCCCCGGTTCATCTCATGAGCCCGCGTTTTCTCGACCTCTCGCACGCCGTCGAACACGGCGTCGTCACGTACAAGGGCCTGCCCGCCCCGGTCATCTGCGACTACCTCTCGCGCGCGGACTCGCGCGCGCACTACGCACCCGGGACGGAGTTCATGATCGGTCGCATCGACATGGTCGCCAACACGGGCACCTACCTCGACTCGCCCTTCCACCGCTATGCGAACGGCAAGGACCTCGCGCAGCTGCCGCTCGAGTCGCTGGCGGAGCTCGACGCGATCGTGGTCGATCTCCCGCGCGGCGCGCGCGCGCTCGAGCCGGCGGCACTTGCGAAGCTCGATCTCGCCGGCCGCGCCGTGCTCGTGCGCACGGGCTGGTCGAAGCACTACGCGACCGATGCGTACTTCGAAGGCCATCCCTTCCTGACGCGCGCGGCCGCCGAGCTGCTCGTCGCACGCGGCGCGAAGCTCGTAGGGATCGATTCGCTCAACATCGACGACACCCAGGACGGCACTCGGCCCGCGCACACCCTGCTGCTCGGCGCGGAGATCCCGATCGCCGAGCACTTGACGAACCTCGCCGAGCTGCCGCGCGATGGCTTCCGCTTCAGCGCGGTGCCGGTGAAGGTGAAGGCGTTCGGGACGTTTCCGGTGCGCGCCTACGCCCGGCTCGCCTGAGCCGGTGCCCGCTCAGACGAGGTGATAACTCGTCCCGCGCGCGACGCCCTTGGTCCTGACGCGATTGTCCTCGATCAGCTTCTTCAGCGGCAGCCGGATCGTTCGCGTATCCGTCTCCAGCTCGAGGTGCGCCAGCAGCGCGCTGGCGAGAGTGGCCACGTCCGAGCTGCTGCGCCGGCCCCCGTTGGCGCGTGCGCCGCTCTTCGCGCTGGCCGCCGGAACGACGCCCTGCAGCGCGAGACAGGCGCTCAGCGTCGCGCGCGCCTCGTCGAGCGCCTGGCGCACGACGGCGTCCTGGGTCGTGCCGAGCGCCTTGTCGATCGAGCGCAAGGCCGCGACCACGTGGCGGACGGAGGGGTTCGTGCGCGCCTTCTTGCGCTCCGCGCGCGCCTTCAGGTCCGCGATCTTCCGTTCCAGATCCGCGATGCGCTCGGCTTCCGATCGCCGTGCACGAGTGTCCGAGTTCAACATGTTCAACACTTCCGGTCGGGGAGGCAGGTCTGGGGGGAATGCGGTGTGCAGGTTGTTTCCGCGGCCGTGGAGAGCGGGCATCCCGAGTGAATCTCTCGATGGAGAGGGTCAGTAGAACGAATCGTCATCTGTGCGCCAGTCTCATCGAGCTCTCGGTCTGTTCGCGATGCGATCGAAGTATGCAATCCCAGTGGCATCCCGTCCATACATTGCCCCTTGGTGCAGCGGGAGCGGGCGTGGAATCGCGACTCCAGGGCACCCGAGCGCGCGAATCCGCTCCGCACGTTAGAGTGAATTCGCCGCTTTGCCCCTCCTCCCGCACTCGCCCCTCGAGGTCCCCCCATGCGCCTCAAGTCCCTCCAGCCCGGGTTCGTCTCCGTTTTCCTCTGCGCCGGCGTCTTCGCGCTCGCCCGTCCCCAGGACAGCGAGGTCGCGAAGCTGATCGCGCTCGGCAAGTCGGACAACCAGGTGATGGAGCACCTCGACCACCTCGTCAACCGCATCGGACCGCGCCTGACCGGCTCCGACAACTTCCAGAACGCCTGCGACTGGGCGCGCGCCGAGTTCGAGTCCTACGGCCTGAAGAACTGCCGCCTCGAGCAGTGGGGCGAGTTCCCGGTCGCCTTCAACCGCGGTCCGTCGTCAGGGCACATGCTCGAGCCCGAACCGCGGGAGCTGCACTTCGGCACCAACGCCTGGACTGCGGGCACTCACGGCCCGACACGCGGATCCGCCCTGCTCGCGCCGGCGAACGCGGAGGAGCTCGCGGCCCTGCGCGGCAAGCTCAAGGGCGCGTGGATCCTGGTGCCGAGCTCCGCGAGCCGCCAGGGCGGCCGCGGCAACACCCCGCCCCCGGCGGCGAACGCGGGTGCGAACGGCGGCACGGCGCGCGAGGCCTCGGCCCCCGCGGCCGGCGCGGACCGCGCGTTCCGCGACGCGCTGCAGAAGGCCTATGACGAGGAGGGCATCGCGGGGAAGATCAGCTCGACGCGCAACGAACTGATCCTGACCGGCGGCAGCTCGCGCATCAGCTTCGACAAGCTTCCGAAGACCCCTTCTCGCGGCCGACTTCAAGGCGATCAGCGATCTCGTCGCGGCCGGCAAGCCCGTCAGCCTCGAGTTCGACATCCGCAACTGGTTCGAGAACGGCCCGATCAAGCTCAACAACGTGATCGCCGAGATCCCCGGCTCGGAGAAGCCCGACGAGATCGTGATCGTCGGCGGCCACCTCGACTCCTGGGACGGCGCGAGCGGCGCGGTCGACAACGGCACGGGCTGCGCGACGACGCTCGAGGCGGCACGCCTCCTGGTCAAGGCCGGCGTGAAGCCCAAGCGCGCGATCCGCTTCATGCTCTGGGGCGGCGAGGAGCAGGGCCTGCTCGGTTCGGGCGCCTGGATCAAGAACCACAAGGACCAGCTGGAGAAGATCTCGGCCGTGCTGGTGCACGACGGCGGGACGAACTACTGCGCCGGCATCAACGCCAATCCTCCGATGGTCAAGGACTTCGAGACGATCTTCGCCCCGGTCAAGGACCTCGACCCCGAGATGCCCTTCACGGTCAAGGAGGTCAAGGGCCTCTCGTCGGGCTCGAGCGACCACGACTCGTTCCTCGCGGCGAATGTGCCGGGCTTCTTCTGGAACCAGAAGGGCAAGGCCAACTACACGCACGCGCACCACACCCAGTACGACACGTTCGACCAGGCCATCCCGCAGTACGAGAAGAACTCCTCGATCGTGATCGCGGTCGGCGCGCTGGGCATCGCCGACCTGCCGCAGCTGCTCTCGCGCGAGAACCTCAAGGCCGCAGGCGGACGCGGGTTCGGCGGGCGGCGCCTGGGCGTGCAGCTCTCCGACGACATGGCGATCGAGGAGCTCACCGAGGACGGCCTCGCGATCAAGGCCGGCCTGCTGGTCGGCGACAAGATCGTCAAGATCGGCGACACGGCCGTGGCCGACACGGGGGAGATGCGCGAGGCACTCAACGCCGGTCCGCAGAAG